>Ga0304729_1002562_pt1 | contig 10777 bp, 8 predicted proteins | sample C_131016_MF_Meta_FD_190475 | JGI IMG/M metagenome (GOLD analysis project Ga0304729, IMG submission 190475) | Freshwater microbial communities from Lake Croche, Canada to study carbon cycling - C_131016_MF_MetaG (v2) (version 2) | ecosystem: Environmental > Aquatic > Freshwater > Lake | place...
CCAAAGAAACAAAAACAACACGTTTACCAGATCGCATAGGTGGTGTTTGAGTTGCAACTCGAATACCAGCAACCAAGACATTGGTTTTGTTTCTAATATCCAATAACTCATTGGCATAGACCACACCTAGCTCTTCTAACATAGGACGATACTTCTCAATGGCATGCTCAGAGATATCCATATTCAGAAGTTCTAATTCTGTTTCAACCTTTGAAGCAATAGTTGGTTCAGGATTACCTTTAGGCATCTGCTCAATAAAGCTTTCAGAGAATAACGAGAACTCATCTTCCTCAGGTCGGTTCTTTATGGCATTTAGTTCTTTCACTTTCTCTAAAACATCACCTCTGGTTGAGCCTTTAGCCAGTTCATCAAAAGCACCTATCAAAGCCAACCTTTCAAAGGTTCTCCTTGAAGGCTTAGCCCTTAGATAGAAATCACTTAGCGAGGCATATGGTTGGCTTGAAATGATTCGGTTGATCTCTGGTTCACTAATAGATTTCAGGTCAACAAAGCTCATACGAATAGCACTCTCACCCTCATGTTTTTCAACATGGAACAGGTTCGTTGACTTGTTGATATCTATTGGTAATAGTTTCACTCCAAGTCTTCGAGCTTCAGCTAATAACAGTCTTCTCGGATACATCCCAGGATCATGAGTCATCACACCGCCTAAGAACTCAGCAGGGTAGTGGGTCTTAAGCCAAGCTGACTGATAGGTGGGTAGTGCAAAGGCAGCACCGTGTGCTTTACAGAACCCAAACGAACCAAAACCGGCAAGGATATCCCAAACCTTGTCGATGACCTGCTTTGAATAACCTTTCTTAGCTGCATTGGTTCTAAAGAAGTTCTCTATCTCTCTTGCCATGCCTGGCTTTTCTAAAGACCTTCTAAGTTCATCTGCACGAGCTAGTGTGCAACCAGTCATCACATGAAGAATGCGAAGCACATGCTCGTGGAAGATAACCACTCCGAAGGTTTCCTTCAAGATTGGTTCTAAGTCCTTATGAATGTATTCAGGCTTTTCAAAACCATGTCTTCTATCTAGATAAGGCAAAATCATGTTGCCTTTCATAGGCCCTGGTCTAAACAGGGAAATCTGAATGGTTAGGTCATTGAATTCGGTTGGTTGATGTTTACCGGTTAGTTCTCTTTGACCTGGGGATTCAATCTGGAAAATACCTAAAGTATTAGTGGTTCTAATTGCCTTAAAGGTTGCAGCATCATCTTTAGCAATACCGTCAAGATCTAAAGAAACTCCTCTAACCCTTTTTATTTCACTAACCGCATAGGCCATGGTTGATTGCATACGAACACCTAAGACATCCAGCTTCAGAAAACCCATAGGGTCCATGTCATCTTTATCAAACTGACTCATTGGTAATCCCATACCGCTAGGTTCCACCGGGGTTAGTAATGGCAGGGTCAGATCACCCAGAATGACCCCGCAGGGGTGCATAGATATATGCCTTGGAATACGATCCAATCTTTCAGTCATATCAACTAACAGATTCATCTTCCTGTCATGCTCAACTTGTTGAGCAAACTCAGCTAACTCTGGTTTAACCTTCAAAGCATTACGGAAACTTGAAGCACTAAAGCGCCACATGTTAGAAGAGATCTCATCGACCTTATCTGGATCTAAGCCAAGCGCTAAAGCGCTATCGCGCATAGCGCCTCTGCCTCGGTAGGTTGATTGCATTGACAGCAATGTCACACGTTTAGAGCCATAGCGCTTAAAGATAGCTCGATAGATGTCATGTCTTCTAGCAGATTCAACATCAATGTCGATATCAGGTAACGAAGATCTTTCAACAGATAAGAATCTTTCAAACAACAAATCATGCTCAATCGGATCAACACCAGAAATACCTAACAGGTAATTAACTAACGAACCAGCACCACTACCACGAGCAGCAATCCTGATGTTCATGTCTCTAATCATCTGAGCAACATCAGCAACAGTCAGGAAGTATGTTGCAAACCCTAACTTGTTGATAGTTATCAGCTCCTGATTCAATCTGTGCTGAATCTTCGAGAGAGTCTTACCTGTGACAGAACCGTAACGCCAGTTCACCCCCGATTGAACTTTCTGGAACAGAACTTCAAAAGGTGAACCTTCAATACCTAAGGCTTCCTTCTCAGGTGTCTTAGGTTTACCCCAACCACAGTCCGTTACGGGATCTAAACGACAAAGGTCGGCTAGTAGGGAAGTGTCAGCTATTAGCTTCCTTGCTCTTTTTCTGTCTTCAGTAATTTCAAGAGCAACAGCTTGCATCTGTGCTTTAGGTTTCAACCATGCTTGAGCATTAGGTTGAGCTTCGAACTTACCTAACGGTTCTAGAAACCTTGCAGCATCAAGAATGTCTGCAGTGATTGCATCATCTGGTTCGATGTATCTAACGGAGTTAGTAAGAACTGCTGGAACATTCAGAGAATCAGCAAGTTCCAGCATTCTTCTAGCTTGAACCGAAGAGAACATCTTGCCTGGTTCAGTCAATAGAGAAACAATCTCAAGACCTAGAACACCTGGCTTACTAAATAGTTCTAACCACTTACCTAAAGCTTTAACAGCAGCAGTCTTAGATCTACCAAGAGTTGCCCTACCAACATCACTATCAGGACCCAGGAGGACAGTAATAACACCAGAACCAGCCAAAGCAGCCAGTTTGGTTCTCTTGATACCAAACTGCTTCTTCTTGCCTCCGGCATGAGCTTCAGTAACCACAGCACATAACGAAGCCCAACCTAAGCCCTTGTTATGACCATGAGCTAGAACCACTACCCGAGCAAGGAAAGAACCATCCTCATCAAGAACCGGTAGATCCACCCCAACAATAGGTGCCATATCCACCTGCAAACAGGCACCTATGTGCTTAACAGCACCATAGAGCCCATCCCTATCAGTGATAGCCAGAGCATCAAAGCCCAGATGATGAGCAGTTTCAACCAACAACTCAGGCCTATTAACCCCGTAGTGTGAAGAGAACCCTGAGGCAACATGAAGGTGGGTAAAGCTCATAAATCGTCCTATAAACTACATATTCGAACATATGTTCGGATATAGAAGTTTATAGCTTTGGGGTGACATTGCAAATTGTTACTCAATGTTCCCATGTGGGTACTAATCTGTTCCTACCCAAAAACAAATTGGATGGGCAAAGCAGAAAAGGAAGTTGGAATTGAACGACTTTGACATGAAAGAATTACCCCAGTACTCCATAGATCAACTTCTAATGGCATTCCTTAATCTAAAGCCAAATAGACAAAAAAGACTTCAGATTATTTGTAAGTATGGAAAGACAAAATTTTCGAACAGCCCCCTGAACTACCAAGAAACTGAACAGAGACTGAGCAACAGGTATCAATTAGATTTCTGTTACTCCGGTGGCGACCAAATTTGGGTAACAGTTTTGAACACCGCAAACAGGCATTTAGAGGGATTACTTTCTCAAATTTACTTAGAAATTCAAGCTCGATCTTCAAGCAACCACTTTATTCAAGATCTTCGTGAAAGCTTGCCAATAGCCCTTTACGGATTGAGAGGGTCCGCAGATTTCACCCTGAAGAAATACAGTGTAGACATCAATCTTGATTCCGAAATGCAAAAATCCAGAATTGAGTCTTTATTAGCAAAACTTCCTGATTTGGATGCCGCAACTCAATTTAATCCACCCCGAGAAGATCGTATGCATCAAATTAGAACTACTTTTAACTGGATAAAAGCCAACTCACTCAGAGAAGTTGCAAGTCTGAATAGTTACAAGGAGTCAATCCTTGTGAATGAAGGGTTGCTGCCCTAATCTCCACTAGTGTTCAGGGTCTTTAGTGCATCAAAATGCTAGACTCAAGCCGAAGCCGCCAACTAAACGGCTTAGAAGCCCACAGGAGACATCGTGTCAAAAAGCGAAGAGAACGTCCAATACAGAATTTTGGACCTTTTCTCTGGAGCTGGTGGTTTCTCCTTAGGTTTGGAACTGCTCCCGAATTTTAAAACTGTCGTTGCCAACGACATTATGAATGACGCACTAACAACCCTTGGAGCCAATTTCCCTGAATGCGAAACCATTCTGGGAGACATTTCGGATAAATCAATCAGGACCAAAATTGTAGAGATTTCCAGGGCGAAAAAAGTAAACATGATTATTGGCGGTCCGCCTTGCCAAGGTTTTAGCAATAAAGGGAAGAAGCTAGGGCTAAATGATCCTAGGAACTTCCTTTTCAGAGAGTATCTAAAAATCGTTGAAACTCTCCAGCCGGAAGTATTTGTGATTGAAAACGTAAAAGCCATGAGCACATCTACAAACGGCTGGTTTATGGATCAGATTCTAACTACAGTCAAAGAACTCGGATACGAAGCTTCCTCAGGAATTCTTACGGCTAGCGATTTTGGTGTCCCACAGTCTAGGCAAAGAACTTTTATTATTGCCAGTAAAAAGGGGCCTATTGCTCTTCCTACTGTTGAGAAGTATGGAAAACCTAGGACAACAGTAAAGGACGCCATTTCTGATCTAAGTTTTCTGGAATCCGGCGAAGGCTCTGATGTCCAACCCTACAAATACAAGCCAAAATCTGATTATCAACGAGAATTACGAGCAAGTTCGACTGAGTTATTCAACCACAAGGCAACTAATCACGCACCTATTGCCCTGCAGAAATTGAAGTTAATTCCAGCCGAACAAGGAAAGAGCTCACTCCCGGCAGAAATGCATGGAAAGCAGAAATTCAAGACAACTTGGGGTCGCTTGAAATGGGATCAACAGAGTCCAACAATAGACACCAGATTTGACACTCCGTCCAATGGCACAAATAGCCACCCAACACTTATGCGCTCAATTACCCCAAGGGAAGCGGCGAGAATTCAAAGTTTTCCAGATAGTTTTGTTTTTCAAGGGAGCAAAACAAATATTGGTAAACAAATCGGTAATGCTGTGCCGCCACTGCTTGCGAAAGTAGTCGGTTTGGCTATTTTGGACATGTATCAGGTGGTTCCTTACGAAATTTATAACGTAGATGCAACTAAAAAGCTCGAAGACCTAGAGCGCGAAGGCGTACAAGTGGATCACATCATCACTGATCCTCCATATAACATCTCAAAGAAAAACAATTTTGCGACCATGACAACTTCAAACCGAAAAGGTGTTGACTTTGGCCAGTGGGATAAAGGTTTTGATTTAACAGGGTGGATTAGGACTGCTAGCGCTCTGTTGAAACCTGGCGGCACTTTTATTATCTTCAACTCTTACCGAAATCTCACCCCGATTATTGAAGAACTCGAGATAAACGGCTTGGAAGTCAAAGACCTAATTAGGTGGGTAAAAACTAACCCAATGCCAAGAAACACCAATAGGAGATATGTTCAAGACAGCGAGTACGCTATCTGGGCAATAAAGCCGGGTAAGCCTTGGGTTTTTAATAAACCGAAATCAGAAAATTACCTTCGAGCACAATTTAGTTCTAGCACTGTGGCAGGTTTGGAGCGAACAACTCACCCAACCCAAAAGAGCTTAAAACTCATAAAGGAACTCGTATCAATTCATACCAATGCCGGACAGGTCGTTCTGGATCCATTTATGGGCAGTGGAACAACTGGTGTTGCAGCAAATTCCCTTGGCCGAAGATTTATAGGCATTGAACTTGAGAAGGAGTATTTTCAAATCGCCAAGAAGAGATTGGATAGCATTAAATAATGAAAACTTCGGAATTGTTGGACGGCAAATTCGAAACACTTTTGCTTGCATTCTTTAACATTAAATTTGTTCCTGATGATGCAAATGGGCATTTTTCTATTTCTTCAAAATGGCTAAAGCAGCTAAATTACGAAGCAGACAGGCGCTACCTACAAACTGCGGCAAAATTATCAAATCGCTACAACCTTGACTTCCAGCCAAATGGAAAAGTCGAAATATCTGCAGTTGTTGAAAACGACTTGAACTTGACTCTTTCAGAGATAAGGCAAGAACTCTATTCGAAGATTGCGGTTCATATACCCCTACTTCCTTCTAATTTTGACTTGGACTCCGAATTAGCGTTGGCTATTTTTCTTCTTCGTGGAAGCCCGGACGTACATCACAGTTACTATGCGGTTGATTTCATCCAAGAAGATGAGAAATACTTGGATAACTTCCTAAAAATTCTCCTCTCTTCTAAGGATTTATTTGATCGGTTGAATTTCAATTTCAGAAATTTGCAGCCACAGTTCGTAGCAGGATCAAACATGCGCAACACCCAGGTCCGTATAAATCTTAAATATTTCTATGACAAAGTTATGGTTGAGAATAGTGGATTGAATTCCTACAAATTCGAAGCTCTAAAATCAAGGTTTGCTGAATTGGGTGATGTCAGAACTTACCCAAGTTTTGAAGAGCGAGTAATTTTCTACATGAGTAAGGTTCTAGGTAAATCCCTAGAAGAATCTGAAATTAGTAAATTAAGATCAGAGCTCAGCTTCAGTAGAGATGAAATTGTTGAAAGCCAAGGAGTTTTCAACGCTAGAAACCAAAGGATTATTTCCTTTGCTAGAGAAACATTTCCTGATGAATGTGTCGGTTGTCGAAGTGACTACCAGATTAGAGATCGTTCATTTAAGATGCCTAGAAATGATAGATATTACTTCGAAATTAATCACGTTATTCCCTATTCCAATGACTCAAGCTCTGTCGATGTCTTAGACAATTTAGTAAAACTTTGCGCAACTTGCCATAGAGCGTTAACGCCGCGGCGAGCTCCCGAAGATCTGCAAAAGAAAATCATCAAAGGAATGCTTGATTCACGGACTGAAGTGGCAGAATTCGTTGCTAATTTTATGGGGCCGAAACACACTGACCCAATTGGCTATGTTTTTCTAAACTTAAAGTGAGACGAGATTTCTGCGAGACAGGAAATTACAGCCAAAGATGACTAATCTAAATTTATGTGTTTTCAGAGCTTAATTTAGTTGCCAATCCCTGTCTAACATCTTCGTAACATCCAACTATTGCTCGCCTTGTTATGACCTAGCTCAAAAGGGGAGCGAATGCCATCTGAACTGGCTACTACGCGCCACATCTCCCGTTCTAATGAGCTAGGACCAATGCCTTTTGAAGCATTTTCGCCTATCCACCAGTCAGATCTGGCGAAGTATCTAACTGGAATAGTAGCTACCAGGTAGGTCTTTTCACGCCACCTAAAGCGGATAGGAGCACCCCCCTGATCCACTAAAACAGCGACAGCCTCGCCAATATGAGCCATAAATACCCTAAACAGTTATTCGAACAATTGTTCGGATATTGAAGTTTATTAGGTTGGGCTGACATTGCAAATTGAATGTTTTTTCGTAATTGAAGCTCAATCGCTCACGAAGAAAATGTCTCAAGATCAATGTCTGAGAAGATTTGTAAACTGGGAACATGAACAATAATGATTCGATTCTTGATGATGGAATTCCGGCTTGGCATGAATTCCTTCGGCCAGCCCTGGAAGTCTTGAGCAGTGGAAAAACCTATTCACGAAGAGAGCTAGAGCAGGCTGTTTTGGATCTAAAGAGAGTAAGTCCTGCGCAGCGTCAGATTGAAATTAAAAGTGGAGGCTTCAAAGCGGTAGGTCGAGTTGGATGGGCGTTGAGCGCTTTAAAGCGTGCTGGTGCTTTGTTCAAACCAGCTCGAGGTCAATACGTTATCTCTGACGAAGGTAAAAGGCTACTAGCAGCATTCCCCGATGCAATTTTAGAAAAAGACTTGACTCGACTTGATGCCTGGAACGAGTATGTCCCCGTTTCAGGAAAAAGAAATCAGTTAGAGTCCAATGATGGTTTCTTACAAGGAAATGACCCAACTGAGTTAATTGAACTCGGTTTATCAGCTATAAATTCTAGCGTCTCCGCTGATTTGCTCGAAAAATTACGAGAAGGCCATGCTGAGTTTTTTGAAAGGGCAGTTGTCCGCCTACTAATCGCTATGGGGTATGGGGGCTCCGAAAAAAGAGTTCATCATTTGGGGCAATCCAATGATGGTGGCGTCGATGGAGTCATCGACCAAGATGCCCTTGGGTTAAATAGAGTGTTTGTTCAGGCAAAGAGATATTCTCAAGGAAACAATGTTCAGAGACCGGATCTTCAAAAGTTTGTAGGTGCACTTGCTGACAAAGGCGCGACTCAAGGAGTGTTTGTAACGACTTCTTCATTTAGCGAAGGGGCGAGTGAATATGTTGAGAAGATACAGAATAGGGTGGTGCTAATTGATGGAAATCGTCTAACTGAGCTTATGATTCAATACAAAGTTGGTGTCCAGATTCAGAAAAGTTTTGAGTTAGTCGAGATTGACGAAGATTTCTTTGATTAAGCAACCTTTAGGTTCAATACAAAAAACGTTAATTAATTTCTCAGTGATGATAAAACAACGAGCTTAACTTGGCAAAATCAAAGTGATGATCGATTGACTAATAACTTTAATACAAGTATCGAATTTTAAAAACGGACTTACATGTGAGAGAGAAGACTGAATTGAGTGGAGAAGATAAAGCTTTAATTGGAGCTGCTGGTGAGCATTTAGTGCTATCACGCTTGTTATCCAGAGAACTGCTGGCAGCCCAGGCTCCTAGGGGGACCCGTAAAGTCGACATCATTGTCAACTATATAGACGGCGGAAATCCGAAATTGGTGCAGGTGAAGACAACCATGGGATCTGCTAAACAGGGTTGGTGGATGAGTGAGAAGCACGAGACGATAAATGATGAAGATCTTTTTTATTGCTTCGTTGATTTCGGGGTGCCTAACGGAGCGGTCTATGTGATTCCAGCCAATGTCGTTGCACAAACCATAAAGGACGACCATGCAACATGGCTTTCAACTCCAGGGAAAAACGGCCGACCTCACGCCCAGACACCAGGCAGAAGGCTTCGTAGAGAGACCTTTACTAAACCAGATGGATGGATGGATGAGTATTTTGAAGCTTGGAGTCTACTATTCTAAAGTCCAAACAAAAAGCTCATTAAACCAGTTGCCGAAATTATTGATGCTGAATGTTTTCAATAAGTTCTGGAGAGTTATTCCTAACATTCCCAACCTCAACCCCCACCGGCCAGAACTCAACTTCAGCAGCTACCTGATCTGATTCTTCAGCTAGTTCGTTGAGTAGTGCTTGGGTGGTGTTCTCTGGGTCTTCTAGGTTGTCCGGGTCTAACCATTCAGCCATTGATGAAGAAGATAGAAGTATTGGGTTTCTTTCGTGGATTGGAGCTAGAGGCTCTGCTGCATCTTTGGTGAGGATTGCGAAAGATAAAAGCCATCTTGAAGGGTCATCTGGTTTCTTGGTTGGGTCTAACCACCAGTCATAGATACCAGCTAGAGCGAGCATGCCTTGGTCACCTGCGTTGATATAGAAAGGTTGTTTAGAGCCATCTTCTTTGATTTGCCACTCGTAGTAACCAGAGACTGGCATTACGCAGTGCTGTCTCAGCACTGCGTTTCTAAAGGTTGGTTTCTGAAGAACAGTTTCAATACGAGCATTGTTGTGCAGGGGAGTGTTTGCTGGTCCTTGCGAGTTTCTAGGAATTAGTCCCCATCTCGCTGAATGTAGCTGTCTTCTAAGTTCACCAGCGTGTTCACCTTCGTTCTCTTTGAGAACTCGGTCAACAATGATTGATGCTGGTAATGAAGGCGGGTTGTTATAGGTAATGCCTGGTTGTTCACCAATCACATCATCGATGTCAAATAAGGTAGCCAGTTCACCAACAGATCTGGCAACAACTGTTCTTCCACACATTAATTAGTTAGGTCTCTTCATCTCAGCTTCACGAAGCTTCTTAGCTCGTTCTTTAGCTGCTTCTGACTCTGTGATCATGGCTTCTGCTGACTTCTCTAGTCTCTTTTTAACTAGGGTCACTATTACTAGGAATACCACGATGATGCTTACAAAGATAATCCCACCGAATTTGAATTGCTTTAGAGCATCGGTTGCTCCGTGAGCAAACCAACCGATGCCAAGATAAACACTTGACCAAACAGCACATGCTCCTGCTGTCCAGGAGATAAAGGTCTTGTAGTTCATCTTGGTCATACCTGCTGTTAGTGGAACAACAGAGTGAAGAACCGGTAGGAATCTGCTCATAGCGATAGCTATGCCACCACGGGATTCAACAAAGGTATCTGCTCGGTGCCAAACCTTCTCAGGAATACGAAGACCTAGTTTGCTAGATCTGATTCTTGAACCGAAGGTTCTACCAATGAAGAAACCCAGGGATTCACCAGCGAAAGATCCAAGCATGACGGCAATAAACAAACCAAAGAAGTCCAACCATCCGCTAACCATGGTTCCAGCTGCTAAGACAACTGTGTCACCGGGTATTAGAAGACCGATGAAGACGCTGGTTTCTAGCAGGATGGCAAAGCCGGCAATGATGTCACGCCAGAATGGCGGGAAGGTGTGGACGGCTGTGTTTAGCCAGTCAATGAATTGATTCACGCTCTAATCTTGGCACATCGCTTAGGGGAGTTGTTCAACAAAGGCTTCGAGTTCGGCCATGAATAGCTCTCGTTTATTTGAAGTTTTGAATTCATCGGAGAGGTTTATCCAGTTGGTTACAGTTCTTATTCCTTGAAGTGAAGAGAGTAGCCAGAGTTCATGGTTGATTAGTTCTTCTGGTCTGGCTTTTCTCGTTTTGGTCTCAATGTTTAGCTTTTGGGCTATCTCAAAGATTTCAGTTCTTGTCACTGATTCAAGCCAAGGTATTTCATTACCTGGAGCTACCAGAACATCGTCTTCCCACCAGACCAATGAACTTAGTGAACCTTCAGAGATGAAGC
>Ga0304729_1002564_pt1 | contig 10776 bp, 13 predicted proteins | sample C_131016_MF_Meta_FD_190475 | JGI IMG/M metagenome (GOLD analysis project Ga0304729, IMG submission 190475) | Freshwater microbial communities from Lake Croche, Canada to study carbon cycling - C_131016_MF_MetaG (v2) (version 2) | ecosystem: Environmental > Aquatic > Freshwater > Lake | place...
CGCTTCGGGTCAATGGCTCCGAAGGTCGGCAGGATGTAGCGATCAAGGTCTCGCCGGTAAGTGGCGATCGTGGCCGGCGCAAGGTGAATCGCAGCGGCCAGCCATTGGTCGCTCAGTTCGACGAGGCTGCCCGCTGGCGCCACGGCAAAGTGATCAGAGCCGCTCTCGCTAGCGATGCGCATGGCGGCTTCGTGGTCGGTTGCTTCACCCTTGGTTTGGAAACGCAGGGCCCGCTGTTTGCCGTTTTGATCTCGCCAGCGGACCTGCCACTTGCCGTCAGTGAGTTTCTTGACCGACATGAAAAGCCCTCCCCTGAGCCCTTGTGCACATCTTGTGCACATCAGTAGCGCAAAAGACAACAAAAGGAAGCATACGGGGCCGAACCTGTACAGGTGCAAAAAAGGCAGAAAAACAAAGCGCCACCAGCATTTTCGCTGGTGGCGCTCGTGGAGGCGTCGGTGAGAATCGAACTCACGTTGAGGGCTTTGCAGGCCCCTATCAGAACTCAAGGGCCCCTAGGCCTGTTTCGGATGTCTGTGCACATTCTGTGCACATTTGTTGCGCTGCGCTACCGCTCATCGGGCAACTGCGCTACCGATCATCGGGGGAATCCTGCACAGATTCGAGCGGGGTGTGCGTTATCCCCTGAGACGCGCAGAACCGCCCCTGCCTAGTGGCAGGGGCGGTTCCAGTCGACCGACTCGGTTGTTGGTGTTGCGTGTCAGACCAAGGGGGCCTGTGCGCTGCCATTCGACGGTGCAGGATCCGTCGTCATTGAGTCGGGGACAGTGGTCAGCGACGGTGAGCCCTTCGGGCCAAACGGTGCGCTGACGATTGAGGTGAGAACGGACAGCACGAAGCCGCCCGCTGCAGCTGCTGCGGCTGTGGACCAGTTGAGGGCGAACAGGTCTGCGCCTTGGGCGGCGCCGATGGCGAGGAGCAGTGCTTGGGCTGCGGTCTTGATGGCACGCTCGCAAGCGTCACGGACGAACTGGGCGGTGAACATGGTTAGACCTCGTAGGGGTGGGTGGTTGGGACTGCGGGCTCGTCAACGACCTCGGGGTCGTCGTCCTCAAGCTCCTCGTCGGGAGTCCAGGTCGGTGATGGCAAGGTGATGGTCATTCGTCCTCTTCCTCGTCTTCTTCAAGTGGTTCGATCTCAAGCTCGGGGTTGTTGAGGCAAGCCCAAAGCCCGTCGAGGTAGCCGGCAGCGTCGGTGATCGTGTCCTTGACGCACTCGGGGTCCTCGTAGGCGACACCGGTGGTGAGGGCGTAGGACAGACGCCCGAGTTTCATGGAAACCATGAACAGGATTGCTTGCTCGGCGGTGAGTCCGTCGTCGAGCTCGTCGGCTGGGACCATGGAGTTGAAGATCCCGGCTACTCGCCGGTAGTCCTCCCAGAACGGGCCGTACAACGCTGCTCGAGCGCCGGCCTCGGGGTTCACCAGGGCGAAGGCGTTGAGCAGCACGGACTCGTATTCGGGCGCGACGTATTCAATCTCGGTGTCTTCGTCCATGGTGACCTCCTGCGGTCGTTTAGATCAGATTCGCCAGCGCATGATGAACAGGCCTGCGGCACCGTTGCCGCCTGCGGTCGCTGCTGCTTGGCCGGAGCCGCCGCCGCCGGAGCCGTAAGTCGTGGCTGCTGCGCCTGCGGTGGCCTTGCCGCCGAGGCCTCCGCCGGTCGTGACAGTGCCGACGGTGCCGGAACTGGATACGCCACCGCTGCCGCCGTTGCAATAGGTGCCGGGGAAGTAGGTGCTCATTGCTGACCAGTCGGCGGGTAGCACTAATCCAGTTCCGCCGTTACCGCTCTGACTTGATGACGCCGCGCCGCCAGTAGACGTGTAGCCGCCGCCACCGCCGCCAGCGCGCACGCCGACAAGGCCAGCGAAACCGGCGCCTCCAGACGCTGTCACGCCTGATTTGAGGCCGCCGGGCGCGTTGCCCGTTGCCGTGGCTGTTGAGCCGCCACCGCCACCACCTGCGTTGAGGCCGCCGTCTAGGCCGGTGGCGAGCGCTGTTGACGAGAAGCCGCCGCCGCCTCCGCCGCCAGCAGTGGCGTAGTCGGTTGTGGCGCCTTGCGTAAGTTTTGTGGTGCCGCCGCTCTGACCTGGCGCAGCGGAAGAGCCGACGCCGCGACCGCCGACCTGTAGCGACCATGTCCCCGAGTCCTGCGAAACGGTCAGTAGTCCGGTCGTGAAGCCGCCACTACCGCCGCCGCCGCCACCAAAGTTGGCGTTCGAGCCGCCACCAGCAGCGCCGCCACCTATTGACAGGTAGCCGACCTCGCCGGGGATGTCGACGGTAAAAGGCAGGCCGTAGCTCACGGTCGACGAGGTAACCGCTGGCGCCCAAACTGCGTATCTGTAGCCGTCGCCGGGCGTGTAGGTCGCCGTCGGCGCACCGGCGCCGGAGCTGAGAGTGATCTTCGGGTGCGCAAAAGTCGCAGCAGAGGAAACGATGCCGAAGGTGGAAGGCATTAGCTCGCCGCCAGATCGCCGACCAGTAGGAACGTCGCCGTAGGTGTTGCGGTCGTGGCGGTGCAGATGAGCGTCGCCGCCGAATACTGCGTGCGCAGTTTTGCGGTGGGCGTTGAGTTGATCGTGACGCCGGTACCGCCGCCGACGGTGACCTGCCCGGTGCCGAGTTGGGCGAGGTCGATTCGTTGCCCGACGGTGGCGATGCCGGTCGGGACGGTCACGCCGATCGCTGCGGAGTTGGTGAGCGTCACCAGCTTGCCGACGTCGCTGCTCACTAGCGGGTAACTGGTGCCGGTCTGTGGGTTCAGGGTCTGCGCGGTGGACCAGTCGCCGTTCGTGCCGTTGGTGCCGTTCGTGCCGTTGGTGCCGTTGGTACCGTTGGTACCTGCGGCACCGGTTGCGCCAGTGGCACCGGTCGGGCCAGTCGGGCCGGTCGGGCCAGTGGCGCCCGTTGGCCCTTGCGAACCAGTGGCGCCGGTTGAGCCTTGCGGGCCGGTCGGGATTGTAAAAGCGAGCGACTGCGTCGGCGCCGAGCCAGAGACAACTACGGCGGCAGGAGTGCCGTAGGCCACTGTCGTGGTGCCGCTCACACTGAGCGAGTTCGCAGGGCCAGCAGGCCCGGACACGCCGACGGCGACAATTTGCGCAGGGCGCGCTTGCACCGTAATTGATGATCCAACATTCAGTGTCAGCGCAACGCTCATCGAGTCACGTCCTGGTTGATCTGCACAGGGCCGGCGAGAAGCGTGGTGACAGTGCTGCCGTTGGTTTCGGCGAGGTCCCAAACACCGATGCCGGTGGACAGCGCTGCGGTCGTCGCCGCCGACAGGGTGCAAGCGAACGTGCCGGCTGCAGCGCTGGTGATCGTGCAAGTGAACGTGGCCAGCGGCGAGGCGGCATCGGCAGTCGCTCGGATCTGGGCGGCGTAGGTGCGGCCGGTGATGTTGATGGGTGCGCCGTCCGAGTCCTGCAGCGTCACCGATACGGTCTCGGTGTCGCCGATGCGAACGGTCAGCGGGTAGGTGGCGGGGCTGCTCATTGGTTCTCCCTGCGTTGAGCGAACTGCGAATAGGGCTGGCCCTCGTACATGCGACAGAGCCGATCCATGGAGACGAGCTCGATGTCGCCAAAGCCGTCTTTGACGTTGTGCATGATCACAACTCCGCGCCACTCGTCGGCTTGTGGGCCTCGGTAGCTTTCGGAGTGTTGGTAGAACGACCCGGCGACGAGGCCCATGTGGGGCTTGCCGAGCACCATTCGTTGGCCCCAGGCGATGCCTTGCTGGTGGCCTTGAACGAACGAGTGACCAACGGTTTTGAGGCGGGTTTCGATGTTGCCCGAAAGCGAGCGCCCATTGCCGTGGTTGTAGAAGTAGTGGCTGTACACGAGCCCGTCGATGGTGACGGGGGCGAGGAAGTCGTGCACGGTAAAACCGTGGGCGGCGTAGTTGAGATCGTCGGTGCTGATGACGCCTTCAAGTTTGGCGTCGTCGTCAACGGCTCGGGTGATGCGGTTCTCATGGTTGCCAAGGAGCAGCTGCAGCGTTGGCCTGTACAGCGGCTCATGCTGGAAGCGCATCTTGGCGTTGTGCTGCTCAAGGGGGTAGCACAGCAGGTCAAAGGCTTCGTTGGCGGCGGCGATGTCGTTGACGTAACGCCGGCCTTCGAACTGGCGCTTGCCCCGGTCATACGCGCTAAGTGATTCCATGTCAGCGAAGTCGCCGAGGCAGATGATGTCGGTGACGGTTCGGCGGAGGTCGACGATGAGTTGCCCGACCCAGCCAATGTGTTCGGTTGGAACTCCGGGCTTGACCTGACAGTCGGGGATGATGAGGTGCGTTCGGGGCCCTGTCATCTCCGCCTCCATTGTCAGCGTCGACTCCATCGGCGCCGAGACGTGTGATCGGTGAGGTGTCGATCTAGGCGATCGGAGACCTTGCCGACCTCGTCGGCGGTGGCGTCAATCTTGCCCTCGATGCGTGTGAGCCGCTGCGCGTTCTCACCGTGCTCAAGGCTGTTGAGGTTGCGAGTCTTGCGTGACTGCCAGACAGTGCCGGACAAGGCAAGAAGACCTGCGGTGGCAGCAGCCAAGATCGGCGTCCACTCAATGGTGGCGAGCATTACGCAGCGGGGATTGCGTTGAGGAAGTCCGGCGAGCAGACCCAGACTTTCTGGCCTTCCACGATGTCGATCTTGACGTTGCTGGGTGGGGCGAGGATCTTGCCCTTGTTGAGCCCGAGCACGAAAGCAATGGAGGCCATTTGGCCGGCGGGGACATGCCAGCGCCAACCGAGTCCAGGGGAGACGAGGTACACGGCGAGGTCGTTGGAGGCTCGCATGAAGTAGCGGTCAATCATGTCGTCGTCATCCTGTGGGAGATAGGTGGTGGTTGGTGCGGGCGGTTTCGGCGTGCCGGTTAGGCGGGCCATGAACTCGTCGACGGGCCAGCTGAAGCCGGGATCCCAATGGTCAGTTCCAATGCCCGATTCGGAGCACAGCCGGTGAGAAGTGATGCCGGGTTGACGAGCGGCGAGCCCGTCGGCCTCGAGCCACTGTTTCGGTATTCCGTAACGGTCGCAGAGCGACCCGACAAGATCCACCAGCAGATCCAGTTGCGCTGACCCGTCGGCGGTCAACCAGTCGTCACGGCTGAACTCGGCGTAGCCGGTCTGCTCAATGCCAATGGAAGCCGAACCAAGATAGGTGTTGGCGTTTCCAACATGCCACGCCTCGTTCGGTGGCTTGACACCGCACACAACCTCGCCCGGATCGACCATGTAATGCGCCGATGCCTGCGGTGAGGTCGGGCCGGAAAACCACTGGGCAACCGAGCGAGCCCGCCCACGCTCCAACGGGCATTCCATGGAGTGAATGACAATGAGGCGAGGCGTGCCGGTTCGAGCCGTCCAGTTGCGGGCGGCGACGAACGGGATGGAGTCCAGATCCATTAGGCCGGCGCACCAGACGGGCCGATGTCAGTGATGATCACCGAATAGGGCGTGATGGTCTGGCCCGTTGACCCAGCGGTAGTGGTTGCCGCCAGATTCCAAGTTTGCGTGCTGGTGGCTGTTGAGGCGTAGACGAACGAGCCGGTGGAGCTGATCTGATCGTTGGCGTTGCGGGGGGTCCAGCGAATCAGTGGGTTCTTGATGTCTGTGCCGGCCGAGTTTTCGACGAACAGCGTGGTGACGGTATTGACTGCCGAGAGGTTTGAAAGTTCGGCCGTGACTGTCACCAGATAGTTGCGATGGTTGATTGCCGACCATGTGAACGCCGACGAATTGACCTGCGAAGTTGTCAGCGAAGGCAACGCACCAGGCGTCGCCGAGATCGTCACGTTGCCCCACGGCATATTCCACGGCAGACGCCACACACCAGCTGAGGTGTATTCGTACAAACCTTCGGTGACCGTGTTGGTGGTCAGCACCGATAGCATCCCAGCGGTGGGAGTGCCGGGGCCGTTGGTGTTGCGATCGGTTGTTGACGAGTACGTCGCAACAACCTGGTTGTTGACATACGTGTTCGCCCAGTCGCTGGTGATGTAACCACCGCTGGTGACCTGTGTGTACGGCATGAACCCTCCCGGGCTGTGAGGGGGCTACCAGCCCCAGCGGGTTAGATCGAAATAGCCGGCCTGTGAATCGGTGCCGTCGAACAGTGCCTGCCCGACGTTCTCGTACGCAGCCGCCGACGAGAAGTTGATGGTGGTCAGCCAGTTGTCGGGAGTGATTGAGTGCATAACGCCCTCGATGAACGACAGCTGCGAGATCTGCGTGGATTCATGCACCGGCGTGTGCGTTATGCGTGCGCCACCTCGAAGCCCGATTTGGCCCGAAGCGAGATACGCGAACACCGTGCCACCTGATGTGCTGTCCGCATACGAGGCGTTCTGCGATGCCAACGGTGAAACCGTCAACGACTCAATGCGAAACTCGGGGTTTTGGAACACGTCAATCTGACGGGCTGCCAAGCGGCGCACTGTCGCATCGGACTCGTTTAGAAGATCAGAGCGGCTGTTCAACCGATCGCCGTACAACGCTCGGGATTGCTCTGCGGTCACTTGCTGGACGGCGCCACCAACCGATTGGTATTCCACGACGTTGGTGACCAGGTCACCGTTGTAGGAATAGGAGACGTCTTGAAACACAACTCGGGTCGCAGTCGCATCGGACGCCTGATCGGCAAACGTCACAAGGTTCGCCAGTCGCCCCTTTTCAACCTGAGCGTTGATGGCATCGAAAGCGGCAGTGCCATCGGGCCGGACGTAGAAGTAACCGCCCTCGGAATCCGAAGTGATCTGCAGCAACGCCGTTGCGTCACCTTCAAGCGTTGTCGCTTGCAAAGTGCAGCTGCCGTCGTCAATGTCTCGAGGACCGGTCCACCTAGCAGCGTCCAAGATGCGATTGATTCGAGCGCCAGACAGTTCGCCGGCACCTGCAGCGGTGCGAGCAAGACCCCGCCACTGCGCCAGTCGCGACTCAATGCCAACGGCGGAGACATCCACGGTGGCGTCGTAACCCATCTCGGGATACTTCAAATCCCACGACTGGATGAGCCCGGTAAACAACACCCACGAAAAGGTGGTGCCGCCCGTCGTGTACTTTGCCCGCACACGAATCTGACGCAACACACCGATTGTGGTGGATGCACCGTCTCGGTACGGGCTCGCAGTGTTCGTTGGCGAGAACCGACCGTCAATGTTTGACAAGCTGATTGAGGCGGTCGCCGTGTTGTACTTGTTTGTCTGACGAGAGAACTGGTGCGAGGTTTGCACCGAAGTCACCCACTGGGTGATGTCGGTCCACTCAGGTCCGTAACCGGTCCACTGTGCGGTGGCCGAATCCCAAGTGTCCTCATCCCACTGCGTGAGCCCCGACGGGGCCGGCGGTGGACCAACGAACGACACCGGCCGGGACAGATCAGCCTCGACGTACAGGGTGACTGCGCCACCCCAACCTGTCGTGCCCATCAGTTCCTCCAGCCAGTGCCATTCATGCGCTCAAACCTGCGGATCGCTTCCACGACATCGGCACCATCGGTGCCAGGAGGCATCGTGATGTTCACCGTCATCGTGTTCCCACCACCACCGCCGGCCATGGCGTGTGAGGTCGACAGTGCGTTGACCACCGAACCGGAGCTTGAAGGAATGAAAAGCTCGGGGCCGTGCTCGCCGACAAGGGACATGCGCCCGGCTGGGAGGAAACCGCCCGAAGCGTTCTCGACCCAGTTGCCGTTCTGATCTTTGTGATGAGTTCTGAAGAAGTCGCCCTCGGTGGAGTGCGCCAGTTGATTCAGTACTTGAACGCGACGATCAAGATCGGAGATCTGCTCGGCCGCTTCCCATGTCTCAATGTTGAACTTGAGGTTCACATGATCCGGGAAGTTCTGAGCCTCAAGCGCTGCCAGATACAGCTGCGTCTTCATCGCTTCGGCTTGAGTTGTAGTGATCTTGCCCGAAACCGCCCAGTCATCAATTTTCTTGATGGCGTCACCGAACTTCTCAGGGTGCTGCTCAAGCTCGCCGCGAAGATTGGTGAAGGCCACTTCCTGATCGGCGGTGGCTTGCAGCAGCGTGCTGTTGGAATCCTCAAGCCGGCGCTGCGCGCTGGTCAAGTTGTCGGTGGCTTCGGCGATCTTGGTCTGGTCGCCTGTGGCTTGAGCATCAGTCAGCGCTATTTGAGCGGCAGTGACATCTCGAGTTGCCTTTTCTTGATCCTGCTGCGCTCGCGCCTGGGCCCGAGTCGCCGACACCGACTTTTCCATCGGATCGAAGGTGGCGTGAAGCTGCGCATCAAGGTCTTTGGCTGCTTGAACGTGATCGGCGGTGGCGCTTGCTGCTGCGCTTTGAGCACCCGCTAAATCCTTGACCGGCGGATTTAGTTCTTCTGTTGAAGACTTGAGAGCATCGGTGGAAGTTTTTGCTTTTCCATATTCCGCTGACATATTGCCAGCCTGCGAAATCAAGTCCTTCATGGTCTGAAGAGAGATGTTCCCCTGTTCATACGATGATCGGACTCCGTCCACATATTTCTTCTGTGAATCGGTTAGGTAGCCGTAGTCCCTGCTTGCTTCAAGGGAGTTCGAGCCATTGTCCTTTACCTGTGTTGCGTATTCCTTGAGGGCGGTTCCGCCATCCTTGATTGAAGCAATGAAATCATCGGACGAAACCTTCGAATCAATGAATGCTTGGGAGAGGTTTTTGTCCGCAAGAACATGGGCGGCTTTGGTGCGTATTGAATCGTCAAGGGCTGCGGCTTCACCATTCAACATGGTCGTGAAATCCGCAACATTTTGTGCGTTCACCTTGTTTGAATCACCGAAAATCCCAATGGCCGCAGTGGCGACAGCAACGGCTGCGCCAACAGCAAGCATCGTCCAGCCGATTGGGCCAAGCTCAAGGGAAAAGGTAGCCACGGCAGTTTTGACCGTGTTGAACATCGGGCCGAGATTGCTCAAGGCTCCGACCAGCATTCCGACAGCGCCAAAGCCGATAAGAGCGACACCACCGAAGGTCACCAGTGGAACAAGAATGTCTTGAATTGGTCCTGGTATTGATCCAAGGATCTCGGTAAAACTGGTCAGCACTGGCATGACCTGCAAGCCAACCTGCGTCTTCAACCCTTCAAGGGTTTCAGCAAGTTTCTTGTGAGCCTCTTTGCTCTTGATGATCTGATCGACGTTGTCCTGAGACAACACCAAGCCCATCTTCTCGGCCTCGTCGCCGAGCTCCTTCATGCCGGCTGCGCCCTTGTTCAGGAACGGCATCATTTCCATGCCATTGCGACCGAACAACTGCAATGCCGTGGCGGTTTTTTCTGGACCGTTGGGGAGATCTTTGAACTTGTCTGCCAGCTCGGGAAGGAACGCACCCAGCGACTTAAGTTTGCCATCCGAATCTCGAGCGGATACGCCAAGATTCTGAAACGCTGGGGAGCCTGCTTCCATTGCTTTGGACAACTTGCCAAGACCCATGGCAAGCGTGTCGACCGGCACGTTGACGTGCTTTGCGACTGCTGCCAGTTTGGAGGCTTCCTCGGCGGTCATGCCTGTGTAGCGCTGAAGTTTGCGAACCTCGGTGCCAAGGTTTTCGGCCACACTCACGCCAGAAACGGCAAACGCCAGAAGCCCTGCGCCGGCGGCAATCATGCCCGCGCCAACCTTGGTCGCCGTACCTGAAAACTTTGACACGGTGCCATCAGCCTTGGCGGCATTCTTCTCCGCCTCGGTGGCCACCTTCTTCATCTCATTGATGGCGCCCGAAGCGTCACCAGTAATCAGAATTGCAAGCCGCTCAACAAGAGCCATGGTTCACTCCTTTGAGGAGAGCAGCATCATCAGATCGCCGAGGCGTTGCTGACGGGTAACGGATGGGGGCCAACGCATATCTCGAGCAAAGACGCGCAGGTAATCGTTCAAGCGGCCGAATCCAAAGGGGCTGGCGACACCTGTTCCCTCTTGATCGACTTCAGGAGCTCAACAACTTTGATGGCCTTGAGACGGGCTTCAACCTCTTCCATGGTCAGGTTGATCCGCTCGGCCATGCAGACAGCAAGAATCGCCCGGCAGTGAGACGCCGAGCGGATCGGCTCAATATCGCCCCAGGTGCAGCCTGCGACTTTCTCAATTTTGAATGCCTCATCAAGGGTGAGGTCGTCTTCGGAAACTTCCAAGCCATCGAATCGAATGACCCAACGCATTGACGCAGCACCTTCGCTGAATCGCAGCTGCAACGCTTCTAGAAAAGCACCAAGGTGATCGTCGTAGTCGCCTGCGGCGATCCGGTTGGCGATGTTCTGACCTGAGGGTGAAGTCACAGTATTCCTTTCAATGCGCCGCCGGCCTGCTTGCCGAAGGACTTAGCGAGCTCGCCACGCACTGCGTGGCCATAACCGGCAGGGGCAATGCGCAGCGCTGCCGCTTTCGACTCGGGCCAAGCGCTCTGCTCACCTCGAGTGCCAGGGTGAAAGGCATACGCGCGCAGGTTGCTGCCGATGGTCAGCGCATGAGCACCGCTGCGAGTTCGCAACGTCCCCGTCTTTGCTTGCTGACGCACCGAGCCGTATTGGTTGTAGTTGACCTTGATCTGCTTGGCGCCGATGACGCCTCGGTTGGCTTTGAAACCACCGGAGGCAGATCGGTCCGAAAACGCTGCACCAATGCCGAGCCGCTGCGACTTTCGACGCAGCGAGTTACGAGTGCCAAGCAACTTGGCGCCGATGAAGTGTCCCTTGGTCGGCATGTACAGCAAGTGGATCGGGCCCCGATAGGAGACCAGCGTGGTGGCACCGGTGCCG
>Ga0304729_1002565_pt1 | contig 10766 bp, 12 predicted proteins | sample C_131016_MF_Meta_FD_190475 | JGI IMG/M metagenome (GOLD analysis project Ga0304729, IMG submission 190475) | Freshwater microbial communities from Lake Croche, Canada to study carbon cycling - C_131016_MF_MetaG (v2) (version 2) | ecosystem: Environmental > Aquatic > Freshwater > Lake | place...
CACCAAGGCTGATGATTAGGATGACCAGCAATAGCAGCAAACTTATTGTCGTTCTTCGCACCTTCTTTGTAGCCCTTATGGGATATGGCTTTAGAGAGTACTGACTGGATCACTTGAAACACTCGGTATCGAGTTAGCCTGTTGAGCGTCGTAATACTCTTTAGTCATTGAGGTAAATTCGCCATTACCTCGGTCAATAATTGCGTGTTCAATTTCTCCAACTTTGATAAAAGTTACATTATTCATTGTTATCTCCTAAAGTTCCGCGCTAAAACCGATATATCCGGCGGTTGATGCACCTGAAACTGTGTTATAACTTCTGTATTGAGTTAGCAAAGTTCCCGTAAAAGTGGCTCCAGCATATAAGCTACTTCCAATAGTTGAAACTGTCGCTAAGGAAACGGGTGGGTTTGTCACTTCATCATACATACACAAATTTGAGTAATCTATTGAAGTTGGATTTATTCGCATTTGTACTGGCATGGCAAAGTGCATATTACAGGTTGTTGTTGATGAAGCATTACCAACTCCGCCGATATAATAACTTGCTGAGGCTGCTGCAAATTTTGTGTAATACCTCTGACAAGCGGCTAACTCTCCTTGGAGTGTTCCTGTGGCAGTTTGAAACGAAGTAGCGACAGGAGCAGCTTCTAATTGCCAACCCCAAAGGTCAACGGTCATGGTTACTCCAGCTGGTAGATAAAAGAAGGCATCAAGATACGAGCTAGTACCAATGGTCTTGCCTGAAATAGATGGCATCGTTGCCGTGACACTAAATCTCTGCCAACTTGTTGTTAGAGAAAATGGTGTAGAAGCTAGAGCTGCAACAGCAGTTGAGCCACCAGCACCAAAATTTTGGTCAATTTCTAAATTGACAGTTCTTGCCGAGTCCGCCTTGCCCCAGAATGAGAAAGTAAACTGCTGACCTGCCAACTGGCGTACATCTTCAATTTTTTGATGAACTTGATTTTGAGTATTTCCAGTCCCAGCAACAGTCATTGCATAGCGATAATAACTTGTTGACTCGTATCCAGATACAGGAGCTGTTGCCGGTGTGAATGTTTGCTGACTGATTGTACGAGTTGCCCCAGTACCATCATACGCAACAAAGTACCTGTCTAATGTATAGGCAGCCGTCGCTGGATTTGTGAAAGTTGTTCCCCGCTGTGAAATTCCCATATCTGCATTTAGAATTTTATTCTTTCCAGCAGCAAAGTTGGAAGCCCACGCAAGTCCAGTAGCAGCAGAAGAGTTGGCAACGAGTGTTGTGCCATCTGCGCCGACTGCAAGGACTCCAGGAGTATTGGCGGCAGAAGCGGAAACTAATCCGCCTTTAGCGGTCGGATTAAGAAGGTTGACCGTACCTGCCAAATCATCCATTTGAGCAGCTGTGAGAATGTCACCGCTTACCCAGTTTGCCTTAGTTGGAAATCCCGTTGCCATATCTGCTCCTAGTTAAGTATTGAGGTATCAAGTATACCTGAGGTTATTGAATTGAGTACGAATCCATCGACGATAGGTTCGGAAGTCGTAAAGGTAATGTCATAAGAAGTTGGGGTAATCGTGTAATTAGACCCCATGATTTGTACAGTCTTTTGAATCGTTGATCCATTGGATTGGACATTCTTAATGGTTACGGTGCTGAAATAGTCCAACGTCAAAGCTGCGATAATACCGGCGTTGTAATCCGGGGTTGTAAGGTCTTGACTAATGCTGTCGATGCGGATACTCGTATCTTTACGGGTCTGAACGTAGAGTTTGGCGTTAGCCAATGCCTGAGCCGTGTTATACCCCACCAAGTTATTGTTATTGACAGTGTGAAGGAAGTATTGACCAACAGATGTGGAATCGGTATAACTTTGAGCAGCTTGTCCAATGTTGGTTAATACCGCTGAGTTCACGATAAGTTTGTCATCGTGAGCGAACTTAATGTTGGAATAGATTATGCCAGTACCGTCATTCGAGAAATATGTGATGGGAGCAGAACCGTTAGTTTTAACAACGTTTGAACGAGACTTAAACACGGCGTAACCATTAGCATCTACGTAGAACGCTCCTTGTTCTACAAATTCCACGTTCTTCATAGCTGATAAGGCTATGCGTGTTGCGCCGGGGTCATTTTGGACTAATTGGTCACCTGTGTCGATTGAACGTAAAGATGTTGGGTAATTGAGAACATCCAAGATGTTGGTAATACGCGCACCCGTAGTTTGACCATTGGAAGCACCAGCCACGGTGGTAATTTCTGCGATGTTAAATAAACGAAAAGCATCCGTTACTACGAGATCAACATAACCAAAGCCCATAGGTGTTGGGAATGAATACTGATAGGCGTTGATATAACCCGAAAATTGGGTATATGTGGTTGCCAAATAAGTTGACGAAATAACTATTTTCTTATTAGGACTTAGGAAGCCGTAATATGGGGAAGCGGTGTTTTGTGGATTCCACCAACCATTTGGATCATAGATTCTGACGGTTCCCTGATTGGTCTCAAATTGGTCTTGAAGAAGGTTATATCCACCGGCTATCTGAATCTTTTGAACCTGAGACGAAATATCGACAATATAAGAAGATGAGGAAGCCCCGAGGAAGCCAGTATCGAGTTTTCCGTATGTCGCGTTGTTAAGCGTGAACGGAGTACCGACGACCGGGAAGGTAGGAGATGAGCCTAAATCAACGAGAACAGTTACGGTAATTGGATAAGAGGTAGCCATTACCAGTCACCGACGCGAGCCGTCGAGCTTCTTGAATAAACCGCTGCGGTTCCTGAGGCTGTGTTATTGACAATACCCTGTTGGATTGTTGCTACTAGTCCGGGGTCTGTCGTAACCGTTACATTCACCGATTGTTGAGCAAGTGCACCGGGTAAAGGTACTGAAAGGTAATTTGATAAATCAAATGCCCCACCGAGTCCGTTGGTTGTTCTCGTAGCCTGTAGAGCCGCATTAAGTCCATAGAGAGCCGATTGCAACGCGATAGCACCTTGGGTAGCACTTGAAAAAGGATTGCCAATATCTTTCTTGCTTAATTCTGCAAATTGGTCTGCCAAAGTCTTTAACTTTGCCATAAGTGCATCTATGGCACTGATGCTCTTATCCTGAATAGCCGCTGCAAGTTGGTCTTGGGTTGCAAGCATTTGTAGACGTAATTGCTCTTCCTGGGTGAGTTTGGTGTTCTGCATAGCAGCAGCAATTTCAATACCTTGTAAATCAAATATGCTTTGAGACTTCTTCAATAATGATGATGCTTGGTCTATTTTAAGTTGGTCGCTCTTTTGCTTTAGAAGTGCTGCGTTAGCCTTAGCATCTGCCATCGCCCTAGCCTTAATAGCGTCAGTAACTTTCTTTTCGGCTGCGGCTCTATCGAGTGCTGTTTGAACAGCAAGACGTCCAGCACCACGGGTTTGAGGATTCTTACTAACATTATCACCAAATATGGTTACTGATTTGTCTTGGAAGTTTTGGTCTAATTTCCAACCTGAACCAAAGATTGCTTTCGTATATGCAATAAATCTTCCAGCTGCTCCAATAGCACCACCGAAAGCCTTAGAAATCTTGTCAATAGCACTCACAACGCCGTCAATAGTTCCGTTAGAAGATAGGGCAGTTAAAGCATCTACCATTCCTTTACCGATTGCTATTTTAGCTTGGTCTGCTGCGACTTTTAATTTGTCCAATGAACCCTGATAGGAATCTGCTGCGGTCTTTGCTGCTCCGGCAAACTTAGAGTTTAAGGTATCTTGAACGGCTGCAAAACCTTGTGTCTTCATGGTGGCAACATCCACACCAATTCCAAGACGTTGTAAAGATGTGTAATTACCTTGATAGGCACGAGCCAAAGCCGTTGAGACGCTTGTAAGGTCTTTACCAGTTGCTTTACTGATATTAAGAGCTGTATTGAGTAATGATTGTGATCTAGTTGTGGAACCTGTCGTATTTAGGAATAATTGCATGGCTGGACGTAATTGTTCAGCTAATACGCCAGTTAACTTCTCAGTGGCTTGGATATAGTCCTCAACGCGCTTAGAATCAAATCCTAGACCCAAATTGGTCAAGGTGAGGGCTAATTGCTTAGCAGCAAGGTTATCGGCTGTAAAAGCCTTTAGAGAGGCGTTACCGAATTGGGTTATTTTATAAGCGGCAAATGCTCCACCGATTGTTTTGCCAACCTTTAGAGCTGTAGCTTCCAATGCTGACATGGAAGATTGTGCTTTTTTAATATCACTTGCACCCTTATATTGGGTAACAATGTCAATGGCTACTTTACTTGTTGAATTCAATTTTTCACCACCACACTTTTTTTCATCGTTGATTGGAAACTTCTTAGAGTTTTATCTACCGCTGAGATAATTCTACTCTGTGCTTTACCTTTATCCTCATCCCACGCCTTATAAATGACGCGTCCGCGCATTTGACCTGTTCCAGCCATGGTTCCTAGTTGTCGAGCAAAATTTGGACGAGATGATTTTTTGTTATTTGAAGGATTGCGTCCAGCCCATTCATAAATAGCACCGGCGGGATTTGAGTTAATAATTCTATAAATGGAAATAAACCCATTAGGATTTTTACGGGTTGGAGCAGTTGAGAAACGAATTCCGCGTTTCACGGTTGAAGCATTAAATTTAGGAAAACCTTTACGCTCTTTAGGTTGTGACGCAGAAAAGCTTTTAGCTGAACCGCTTACGATCCAATTACTTAGACCACCTGCTGCACTATCAACAAATCCTTGCGCTTGTCTCACTACAGGTTGAGCAAAGGCGCGAACCTCTTTATTGAGATTTCCTGCCAAATCAGGCTGGAAGGCTTTGAAGGCTCTTTTTGCCTCTTTAAAACCTCTTACCTCGACTGGCATCTTCTACTCTCTTTGCGTCTTGTTGAAGAACATCTATGATGCTTCGTATCATTATGTCGTCTGAATTAAGCAAATCCTGTGGCGCAATTCCCGTCCTCACCGCCAGCGTAGCGATGAGGTAAGTTAGGGAGTCACGCCTTACAGGTTTGGGTCTTCGTCTAAAACTTCCACCTTTGCAAGTGAAGCAACAAACTGTTCCCCGAATGGTTTTATATCTACTTCGCCGGCAACAAATAAACATTTCCACGCTAACCAATAGATGTAGGTCTGTTGACCTTCTTCTACGATTGCTTTGTAGAAACCTTTCTTATAGTTCTGCTCAAATGCGTATTCGACTACCGGAGTAATCGCGTGATCTGAAACATCTCCGTTTGCTAATGTGATACGTAGTTTTGCCATTTTTAGCCCCTTTGTTTAGTTATTACCAAGTACCTGTTATTGCGTATGCGACTGAACCGTTAACTGTGAATGTAATGTCCTGAGTAGAGATATCACCAACAGCACCGTTAATAGGTGTGAGGTTGTTAACCAATACTAGACCAGAATACAGTGGGTTGGTTGCTGAAATAGTAGGTGATGCTCCACCTGTGTTAACAGCTTTGAACGCTGTTGATGCGCCGTAAGCGGCTTGAAGTGTTGCAAGAACCTGCGAGGTTGCTGTGTCGTTCAAGAACGAAACTGTGATAGAAGCTGATTCCAAGCCTTTAACAAATTTGTGCCCGGTATCACCCATAGCGGTAACTTCGAGCTCATCGAACTTCTGATTGACGGTAATTGACTTTACGTGGTCACTGAGATCAACAGCCCCGAGCTTAAAGCCAACTTGGTTATTTAGAAAAACTGCCATTTGTTATTCCTCTACTTTCTGCGCCGCTGGCTTTGATGCTTTGGCTTCTGGTGTTACCTGACCGATTTTAATCAGGAAATCTTTATTTTCTTGTGTTAGTTCATCCATTTTTAGCTCCAACTCGCTAAGGTTTCGATTGACATTTCAACGGATAACATTTTACCGGCTTCATCGCCTAAAACGGTTGGAGCAGAGATGTTGACTACGTTGAAAACTAAATCCGGTGCACCTGATAGTTTAGCAAAGACAGCCGTCGTCATGGCTTCGATGTTCGCTAGTGCCGCTTGATTGTCATAAAGTTCTGTCGTTATTGTTAAACGCAAATGAGCCATAGGTGAAATGGTTGTACGCGTATTGTTATTGCTTGTGAGCATTGGGTCATCCCACGTAATAATTACCGAATTAGCCAGCGGTGAGGCAGGTGGAAAGGAGAAGACCTGCCACACCGTTGGGTTATCTAAGCAAGCGGCAACGGCTGAACGGATCGCAGTGACGGCTGCGTATGCCATTTTTAACCAACCATTCCACGAGGACTTAGATGTGGCGCAAGCAAACCTCTAACGCGAGAGAGCAGCGAGTTACCCATACGGTAAGGAGAAGGAGAAAAGTCAGGAGATACGCCACCGGCGTTAGATTGTTGACGTGCTTGCCAAATATCAACGGCAAGGAGCATAGATGCTTCACGAACTTCTGGAGTCGTTGAGTAATCATCACCAAATAGTTCGCCTTTAACTTTACCAAATGGCAAGATTTGATGCCATGGTGAATCTGCCGGTGATCCTGTTGGTGTGTATTGAATGATGGAATAGCCGCGTGGAAAGTTGTAATTTGCATAAGGAAAAGTATTGAAATAAGGAAGTGTGCCAGACCCATTCGTCCATGGGTAGGTTCCTGTAATTGTGTAGGTTCCATTAAAGGTTGAACCTGAACCTGAGATTGTCACGCTTTGACCATAGACAAAAGATGGATTTGCGCTCATTACAACGTAAGCCTTGCCACTATAAATTGCAGCTGAGACTACGGGAAATTCATTAAACCAAAGTTGCTTTTTGACAAGATTTTCAGCTGACTGGCATACCTCTTCGACCACTGTATCGGAATAAAGAGTGCCGATACCTAAGTTGGTGCGCAATTCTGCGACTGTGACGTACGTGGCTGCCATGACTACCTTTCTTGTCGGGTCAACCCCGGGCAGGGCTACTAACCCGGGGCGACCGTACTATTTCCTAATTAAGCGATGTTAAAACGACGGATACCAGCAGCTTGCTTCACAACGAGTGAACCATAACCGTAGATAGCCATTTGAACCTGACCATTTGTAACATTGTTAACGGAGAAGTAAGAAGTTGGTGATTCGTACCAAGTAACAGCCTCAGGAACGATGATAAATGCTGAATCGTCGATTGTTGTCGAAACAGCTTGGTAATCAACCATCAGATCAAGTCCGAGAACGTTACCCTTGATTGAAGTTGGGTTAGATTGTCCAGCAGCGTTCATTGGAGCAGCTGCGTTGTAAATTGGACGACCTGTTGTATCAACAGCACCCATAAGGGTTGTCCATTGTGAAATACCAGCCAAGTAGTTCTTAGCAAAGTATGAAGTACCTTGGTAAGCCAAAGCTGATTCTGTTGAAACGAAGTCGATGATACCTGCTGAGTTAGCGGTGTAGTTCTTTGTTCCAACTGTTCCACCGGCAACAAGACCAGCAAGGATAGCTGCGTCGATTGACTTCAAGTAAGCAAGTTCCATTTGCTTTGATAGTTCATCAAAGAAAACTGGATTTGAACGCTCTAGAAGTTCGAGAGTAACAGTCTGTGCTCCAGCATACTTCTTTACTGTACCTGTGAGGTAAGCGGAAGTCATGCCTGTTTCACCGATTACACCTGATTCGTTAACTGCTGCAACAACTGGTGCTGTCTGTGTTGGTGTTACGAGTGCTGGAATCTGGAAAGTCATACCAGAAGAAGGAAGAACGCCACGTGATACTGCATCACGAGCAGGTGCACCAAAGTTGGTGTTTGAAACGAATTCCTTCAAGTATTGAATAGGGTTGAAGGCAGGGTTAGTTGTACCGATTGAGTCTGCTGCTGCCTGAACGACCTTTGGGTCTTCTGCTGCTGCGATCCATTGCTTTGAGTCTTCATCACCCATAGATGCACGAAGTTTGTGCTCTACGTAGCGACCCATCGAAGTAATACCGTGACGTGGAGCAGATGTTACTGCTGCGTACGGTGCTGCTGCTGTGATGGTTGGACGTGAGGCTTCCGCTGTTGCTGCTGCCTCAGTTGTTGCGGCTGCGGTGTTTTCTGACACGCTTGCCTCACTTTCTGTTTGGGTTTCGGATTCTTCCAATGCCTTTTCAGTCTCTTGAATTACTTTAAGAGCTTCAACTGCGTCGGAAATCTTTTGGATTTGTTCGTCTTCCATGTCTTCAAGATTTTGTTCTGCTGTGTCGTCTTCCATCATGTCTCCGGCTGCCGCTGCAACGCTGGAAACGCGAGCTGCGTCAAATGCTGGAGTTTCCACAAGAGATACTTCACGGAGAGAACTTGCTGTAACTACCATTGTTCCGTCTTTACGCTCTTTTGATGCAATAACTTCTACACCGACTGAAAGACCGTCAAGGAGACCTTCTGCAGCTTTAATAAGAAAATTTTCACCATCGCGGCTAGCTGAAATCTTAAACGTCGCGTACATTCCGTCATCCGCTTCGGTGATAGATTGAGCGCGTCCAATGACTCCCGATGCTGTTTGTTCATGTTGCGCGAGCAACTTTATCTTGGATACGTTCGGGACTTGAATGGAGCCACGCTCAAATATAACGGAACCAGCACTTGTCATGCCCGGAGTTCCGAAAGGTACGATTTTGCCGGAAATGATTCGACGACCAGCGTCAGCAGCCGTAACGACTGCACTAAACTCAAGCTTCATCCTGATTTCCTTCTGGGGTTAGGTCTTCCATCGCTTTCGCTTGGTCGAGTGAAATTAGATTAAGTTGCAATAGTTTCTCTGTTACTGCTAAGCGATCTAATGGGTTAGCGCGTAGGAAAGTTTCGTTAACGTCAAAGCGAACGATTTGACCGCGTGGAGTAATATCATCAAGAGATAGACGGTCTTCAATAGCCGTGATATAAGGTTGAAGTGTATAAGCTAAAAATTCTTTACGTTTGTCAAGGATATTGCTATACGTGTTTGAACGCATTGTCTCAGCTGAAAGATATGTTGCGTCAACGTTCATCATACGACAAACCTGCAAAGCCATGTTCTGGATTGCTTCGTTATACATCATCTCAGCCGGGCTGAATTGTGTTGGTGTGTAATCCAACGTAGATGTTAAGTAAGCTGTTGATTTAGCAAGACGGGATTGTTTCCATGTTGCAAGTAATCCTTGTATAACATCGTCAGGAAGGTCTGCGCCGTTGTTCTTTATGAATCCGGAAGGCTGTGGGGTTTGAGCAGCGATTGAAGCAGCAAGTTCGAGATCTGCTGCTGCCTTAATTGTACGAGAGCCGCGGAGAAGGATGCCTTGGTCAAGATGCTGGTAAGTAATAAGAGATCCAACGCCGCTATCCGGCACTCGTTCTCCGTTGACCATATAATAGTCAATTTCGGAGTTGAATTTATTAAGTTTAAGCGTAACACGGTCATTTTGTAGCCACTCGAAATGGAGTGGGCGATTATCACTACCAACATCTGTCACTCTCCAATAGGCAACGCCATACATGAGAAGCGAATCAACAGTCCACGAAATTGTTACTGCGCGTGGAGCGCGTTTATCAGGTTGACGAACCCACATAGGTTGGTTCTGAATTTCTTCACCTGTTGACATAGAATAAATTTCAAGAGGAATAGATGCAGCAGTACCGCAAATAAGATTTCTGCACTGTGCGATGGAAGGTACACTCATCGCGTTCTGACGATCTATTGAGGTAGCAAAATTGTTATAGCCACCTAAGCCGTAATTGCCCCAGTATTGACCGTAAGGAGCGTCGTAAACCGCTGGGTTGATTTGTGCTTTGATTTCAGTCTTAGCAGCTTGAACAGGAGCGTTATCACGCCCGAAAAGGTTTTGGAGTACGCCCATAGTCTTGTAATTATAGCACTGTAATTACAATTATGTAATTACAAACGCGTTATTCGCCTGAATAGATTTTAGGGATTGACTGTGGCTTGGTTAATTCGTGAACGACCATCGCGGTAGAGATAGCAGCTTGAACTTCTCCGGCAGATTTGCGCCGGATAATTCTCCAGCCAGCATCGTTGGTTTTCATCGCCACGTTGTTCATTTGAGCGACCCATTCATCCTGCCCCGAGTGAACAAGTCGCCCATTATCTAAAGCGTCCTTTAGATCCGAACAAGCCTGATAGAACTTCTGACCTGATAGCTCCTCAACCATCACGCCGGACTTCTCCAACCTATCGGCTATGGTTGCAGTCGCATACTTATCGTATAAGACTGCTCGCGGACGATACTTTAACACCCATGCGTGGATTTCTCTAGCGAGTTGGAGTTCATCGACAGCGACTTCACTGCTCCATGTCTCCATAACGCCTACTCCGATTTTGCCGTCTTCTTGGATGATTCCAGCAACAAGAGCCGCTGATCGCTTGGACGGACTGACGTCGAACGCCATAACTGTCGTGCCAGATTGCGGTAAAAGTTGTAATTCGGTGTTGGTTGTTTTTTCGATTGTGCCATAACTCCACGGGCTTTCTAGTGACGAGACCCATTGGCAAAGGAGTTCAGTGCGAGTAGCTTCGACAGAGTTCGTGGCGACTGATTCTTCAAGGGTTTCTTCTGTGATGAGGTGACCGAGAGAAGGATTTGCCATCGCCCACGCCTTACGATCGTTAATTTTACAATGCTGTGGTGCTGAGTATTCATACCACGCAAAACTTTGCGTTGGGTAACTGAGTGCGTTTTCGCGCAAGTCGTTGAGCACTTCTGAGAAAGCATCACCAGCGTTAGAAGTCGTGAAAGTGACGCCACCTGTTGCTCTAGTCGTTGGTCTAGCCGCTTTCCAACCCTCAACCGAAATTTCCCGGAGTTCGTCGATGTAAAGGA
>Ga0304729_1002567_pt1 | contig 10765 bp, 9 predicted proteins | sample C_131016_MF_Meta_FD_190475 | JGI IMG/M metagenome (GOLD analysis project Ga0304729, IMG submission 190475) | Freshwater microbial communities from Lake Croche, Canada to study carbon cycling - C_131016_MF_MetaG (v2) (version 2) | ecosystem: Environmental > Aquatic > Freshwater > Lake | place...
TTGATCTTGAAATGGACGACTTCCATCGCATCGGATCAAAGGTTCCGCTACTTGGTGATTTGAAACCTTTCGGTCGCTTTGTTATGTCTGACATGGATAAAGTCGGGGGAGTTCCAGTAGTTCTTAGGGCACTACTTGATGCTGGTTTGCTGCATGGCGACGTATTAACTGTTACCGGAAAAACTATGGCTGAAAACTTGGCCGAGATCGCACCACCAGATCCAGATGGTGAAATTCTGCGCGCAACTTCAAAGCCAATGTCACTCGGTGGTGGAATTACAATTCTAAAAGGCTCGCTTGCGCCTGAAGGTGCAGTTTGCAAAACAGCCGGAATCGGCATTGAAGAATTCGAAGGTCCAGCTCGAGTTTTCGAACGCGAACAGGCTGCTATGGATGCACTTGAAGATGGCACGATTCAAGCTGGCGATGTTGTTGTGATTCGTTACGAGGGTCCAAAGGGCGGGCCTGGAATGCGCGAAATGTTAATGATCACTGGTGCGATTAAAGGCGCCGGACTTGGAAAATCAACTCTACTTTTAACCGATGGTCGATTCTCTGGTGGATCAACTGGACTTTGTGTTGGCCATGTTTCACCTGAAGCAGTAGATGGCGGCCCGATTGCTTTCATTAAAGATGGCGATCGCGTTCGTATTAACACCGTTACTCGTCAGTTAGATTTATTGGTTGATGAGGCCGAACTTGCCGAACGTCGCAAAGGCTTTAAGCCACTTCCACATAAGTACACCCGCGGCGTGCTTGCGAAGTATTCAAAGCTAGTTGGGTCAGCATCTAAAGGCGCGGTCTGCGACTAAGACTGTGACCCAGCAGACCCTCTCATAATTTGAGACGGCGATCTCAGGGGTTGACTCATACGCTCAGCCATTGGAGAATATGGCCATGCGTTCATCAGTGGTGATCCGAAAGCGTGCGATCTAGCAACATCGATCGCGCGCTACCCTCAGTTGAAACTGAGGGTTTTTTCATTTAACCGTTTAGCGCATAAAACTAGAGAACGAAGAGAGCGAAAGGAGTAACGAAGATGAGTCAAGTAACTGGAGCCCAGAGCCTAGTCAACAGCCTGGAAGCAGCTGGCGTCGATGTCATGTTCGGTATTCCGGGCGGCGCGATTTTGCCAGCTTACGATCCGATCTTTGATTCTAAAATTCGTCATATCTTGGTTCGTCACGAACAAGGTGCGGGTCATGCCGCAACTGGTTACGCCCAAGTTACCGGTCGCGTTGGTGTTTGTATCGCGACCTCTGGTCCAGGTGCTACCAACCTAGTTACACCTTTGGCAGATGCGGCAATGGATTCGGTTCCAGTTGTTGCAATCACCGGCCAAGTTCCATCTCTAGCTATTGGTACCGATGCGTTTCAAGAAGCAGATATTCGCGGCATCACAATGCCTTTCGCAAAACATAATTATTTAGTAACCGACCCTGCTGAAATTCCACGCGCTATCGCTGAGGCATTTCATATCGCGAGCACCGGTCGACCTGGCCCAGTTTTAGTTGATATCGCAAAAGATGCGCTACAAAAGATGACTGATTTCAATTATCCGACTTCAGTTAATTTAAAGGGCTATCAACCAAAAGTTGAACCGAATGCTCAAGCGATTGCTGATGCGGCAGCCTTGATTGCCCAATCTAGCAAGCCAGTGTTCTACGTTGGTGGCGGCGTAATTAAGGCCGATGCAAATCGCGAACTTCTTGAGATTGCAAATTTGCTTGGTGCTCCAGTTGTAACAACTCTCATGGCGCGCGGCGCATTCCCAGATAGTCATCCATTACATCTTGGTATGCCTGGAATGCATGGCACAGTTGCAGCCGTTACTGCGCTTCAAAAAGCAGATCTACTAATTACTTTAGGTGCTCGCTTTGATGATCGCGTAACCGGAAAGCTCTCTACCTTTGCCGTAAATGCCAAGGTAATTCACTGCGATGTAGACCCAGCCGAAATTCATAAGAATCGCTTTGCTGATGTACCGGTAATCGGCGATGTTAAGCACACCCTTCAAGCGTTGATTCCGGCGCTTAAGGCAGCGCTTGCTAAGAGTCAACCAGATTTGAGCGCATGGTTACGTCAGATGAATTCGCTAAAGAGTTCATACCCACTTGGTTACGACCAACCTTTCGATGGTTCGCTTTCACCGCAATATGTGATTGAACGTCTAGGAAAAATTTCTGGACCAAATGCAATTTTTACTTCGGGTGTTGGCCAACATCAAATGTGGGCTGCGCAATTTATCTCTTACGAAAACCCACGCACTTGGCTTAACTCAGGTGGCTTAGGCACCATGGGTTACGCAGTTCCGGCAGCGATGGGTGCCAAAGTTGGTGCACCAGATACAACCGTGTGGGCAATCGATGGCGATGGTTGTTTCCAAATGACTAATCAAGAGTTAGTAACTTGTGCGCTAAATAATATTCCAGTGAAAATTGCAATTATTAATAACGAAAGCCTTGGCATGGTTCGTCAGTGGCAGACGTTGTTCTACGAAGGTCGTTACTCAAACACCAGCCTTGAATCAAAGCGCGTGCCAAATTTCCCAATGTTGGCCGAAGCAATGGGTTGCGTTGGTTTAAGTTGCGAACGTCCCGAAGATGTTGATGCCACGATTGAAAAAGCGATGAGCATTAATGATCAACCTGTTGTAGTTGATTTCAGAGTTCATCGCGATGCGATGGTGTGGCCAATGGTTGCAGCCGGAACTTCAAATGATGACATCATGATCGCGCGCGAAACTGCGCCTGACTGGGATTCACAGGAGTTATAAAAATGGCCCAACATACTCTCGAAGTTTTAGTTGAAAACTCACCAGGTGTTCTGGCTCGCGTAGCTGGCCTCTTCTCACGTCGTGCTTACAACATTGAGCGCTTAACTGTTGGACCAACTTCTAACCCTGAAGTTTCTCAGATGGATATCGTCGTTAGTGTTGAGGGTCACGCCCTTGAGCAAGTTATCGCCCAACTCGATAAGTTGATTAACGTCATATCGATCAAGGAAATCAAGCCTAATACGGCCTCTGATGTACACGATACCCAACCTGATTATCAGAATTAATTACCCAACCAACCATAAACCGATAAATAACCAAAAAATAAGGAGCACGACCAAATGGCAACTATGTATCACGAAGAAGATGCCGATCTTTCGATTATTCAAGGACGCAAAGTTGCGATCATTGGTTACGGTTCACAAGGACATGCACACGCTCTTAACTTGCGCGATAGCGGAGTCGATGTTCGCGTTGGCTTAAAGGATGGTTCGCCATCTCGCGCAAAGGCTGAACAAGAAGGCCTTCGCGTTACTAGTGTTGCCGAAGCAGTTAAAGAAGCGACCGTCATCATGATTTTGGCGCCAGATCACTTGCAGCGCCACATCTACACCGATTCAATCTTGCCTAACCTAAAAGATGGCGACGCGTTGTTCTTCGGTCACGGTTTCAATATTCGTTTTGGTTACATCAAGCCATCAGCATCGGTTGATGTATGTATGGTTGCGCCAAAGGGCCCAGGTCACCTCGTACGTCGCGAGTACGCAGCTGGTCGTGGCGTTCCAGTAATCGTGGCAGTTGAGCAAGATTCAACCGGCAATGCATGGCCACTAACACTTTCATATGCCAAGGCGATTGGTGGTCTTCGTGCCGGCGGCATCTTGACCACCTTCACTGAAGAGACTGAAACAGATCTATTTGGTGAGCAATCAGTTCTTTGCGGTGGTGCATCACAACTAGTTATGTACGGTTTTGAAACTCTTACCGAAGCTGGTTACCAACCAGAGGTTGCCTATTTTGAATGTCTACACGAACTTAAGTTGATCGTTGACTTGATGTACGAAGGTGGAATCGCAAAGCAGCGCTGGTCAGTTTCTGACACAGCTGAATTCGGTGATTATGTTTCAGGTCCACGCGTTATCGACCCACGTGTTAAGGAAAACATGAAGGCCGTACTAGCTGACATTCAGAGTGGTGCTTTTGCAAAGCGCTTCATTGATGATCAAGAAGCTGGCGCCCCTGAATTTAAATCACTTCGCGCTAGGGGCGAATCACATCCAATCGAGTCAGTTGGTCGCGAACTTCGCAAAATGTTTAGCTGGATGAAGCAATCTGGCAATGATGATTACAAAGAAGGAAGCGCATCCCGTGGCTAAACCCGTAGTTTTAATTGCCGAGGAGTTAAGCCCGGCGACAATGGAAGCGCTTGGCCCAGATTTTGAAGTTCGTCATTGTGACGGAGCAAATCGTGCCGAGCTACTTCCTGCTTTAGCTGCTGGAGTAGATGCAGTTTTGATTCGCTCTGCAACCAAAATGGATGCCGAAGCAATCGCTGCTGCTAAAGGTTTGAAAGTTATTGCCCGTGCCGGCGTTGGATTAGATAACGTCGACATCCCAGCATCAACTGCTGCGGGTGTAATGGTCGTTAATGCACCAACTTCAAATATCGTTTCAGCAGCTGAATTAGCAATCGCGCTAATTTTGGCTTCTGCGCGTTTTGTTTCGCCAGCACATGCAGCACTTCGTAATGGTAAGTGGGCACGTTCTAAATACACCGGCGCTGAGTTATTTGAAAAAACTCTCGGCATTGTTGGCTTTGGTCGCATTGGTCAACTAGTAGCACATCGCATGCAGGCATTTGGCATGAACGTTGTTGCTTATGATCCATATTTGCAACCAGCTCGTGCTGCCCAACTTGGCGTAACACTTATGGAACTTGATGATCTATTGGCGGCTAGTGATTTCATCACTATCCACTTACCAAAGACTAAAGAGACCGCCAATCTAATTGGCGTTGAAGCGCTTAAGAAAGTTAAGCCATCAGTTCGCATCATTAATGCTGCTCGTGGTGGCGTTCTTGATGAGGCTGCGCTATTTGATGCAATCACTGAGGGTCGTGTTGCAGGAGCTGGCCTCGATGTATTTGCAACTGAACCTTGCACCGATTCACCTTTGTTTACGCTCGACCAAGTAGTTGCTACACCTCACTTGGGTGCATCAACTGATGAAGCTCAAGAACGTGCGGGCATCGCTGTAGCCGTATCAGTGCGTAAAGCACTGGCTGGCGAACTAGTTCCAGATGCCGTAAACGTTAAAGGTGGAGCAATTCACCAAGATATTCGTCCATCATTGCCGTTAGTTGAAAAGATGGCACAAATTGCAACAGCGCTTGCGGGCGAACTACCAGTTTCAATGGAGATAAATGTTCGTGGCGATATCTCGGGTCATGACTCATCGGTATTGGCAATCAGTGCACTTAAAGGCGCGCTAACTGCAACTGGTGCTGAAGAAGTTACTTATGTAAACGCACCTGGCATTGCGGCCGAGCGCGGAGTTACTTCATCAGTTACAACTGACCCAGATAGCCCCGAGTATCGCAGCATGATTTCTTTGCACTGTTCACTGAGCAATGGAAAGTCATTAAAAGTTGATGGAACTTTGATGGGTATTCGTAAAGTTGAAAAGATCATCGCAGTCGATCAATTCGATCTTGATTTACCTCCTACCGATAATTTGTTATTCCTTCGTTACGCCGATCGCCCAGGCATCGTTGGTGCAGTCGGAAATATTCTTGGTGCAGCCAAAGTGAATATCGCAGGAATGCAAGTTGCACGTGATTCAGCTGGGGGAGAAGCGCTAATGGCGCTAACCGTTGATTCACCGGTAACTGAAGAACTTATTGCAGCAGTAGCAAAAGAGACTGGTGCCGGCTCAGTTCGCTCCGTAACATTGGTTAACTAATGACGAACTTCAACTTAGCGGTAATAGCCGGCGATGGCATTGGTCCAGAAGTAGTTTCTCAAGGGTTACGAGTTTTAGATTGTGTTGCAGCCAAGCATGGCGCAACTTTTAATAAAACTTCTTACGATCTGGGCGCAGCATTCTGGCATCGCACTGGTGAGGTTTTGCCTGATGCAACTTTGGCTGAACTCGCAAAGTCCGATGTAATTTTGTTAGGTGCTGTTGGCGACCCAACTGTTCCAAGTGGAGTTCTAGAACGCGGATTACTTTTAAAGCTTCGCTTTGCCTTCGATCATTACATTAATTTGCGTCCGGCTAAGTTGATGCCAGGAGTTACCGGCCCACTTGCAACCAAGGCGCCGATTGATTTCATCGTGGTTCGCGAAGGTACCGAAGGCCCATATGTTGGCGCTGGCGGCGTACTTGCCGAAGGTACCGATGCAGAAATCGCGACTGAAGAATCACTAAATACTCGTCGTGGAGCTGAGCGAGTTATTCGCGATGCATTCGCTCGCGCGAGTAAGCGTGAACGTAAGAAGTTGGCGTTGATTCATAAGAACAATGTGCTAACTCGCGCTGGTGGTCTTTGGACCCGCACTTTCAACGAGGTAGCGAAAGAATTTCCAGATATCACCACTGAATATTTGCATGTAGATGCAGCATCAATGTTCTTCGTAACTAACCCAGAACGTTTTGATGTTGTAGTTACTGACAATCTTTTCGGTGACATCCTCACCGATATTGCAGCGGCTATCTGTGGCGGCATCGGTTTGGCAGCATCTGGCAATATCAACCCAACTGGCAAATTCCCATCAATGTTCGAACCAGTACACGGTTCAGCACCTGATATCGCGGGCAAGAATTTAGCTGACCCAACTGCAACCGTTATGTCTGTTGCGATGTTGCTAGATCACATGGGACTAGCCGATGCAGCTCGCGAAGTTGAAAAAGCAGTTGCTCAAGACTTACTAAACCGTGGTGACAAGAAACGCGCTACTACCGAAGTTGGCGATGCGCTCATTGCATTGTTAACTGCATAGGCCAAGAAGGGAAATTGCAATGAAGTATCGTCTTTCAACTACTGCCGTGTCTGAAGTTGATCGTGCCGAAAAAATTGCAAACCCAGGATTCGGTAAGTACTACACCGACCACATGGTTATCTGCGAATGGAATGAAGCAACTGGCTGGGATGAACCCGAGCTAATTCCTTACGGCCCACTATCACTTGATCCAGCAACAGCGGTTTTTCATTACGGCCAAGAGATTTTCGAAGGCATGAAGGCGTATCGTCAACCCGATGGTGGCATTTCCCTGTTTCGCCCCGATGCAAACGCAGCTCGTTTTGCTCGCAGCGCTAATCGTTTAGCTCTACCTGAGATGCCAATCGATTTGTTTATAAAGACCGTTGAAGAGCTGGTAAAGACTGATGCTGGCTGGGTTCCGGGCAAGATTGGTGAAGCGCTCTATATTCGCCCATTCATGATCGCAACTGAAGTTGGATTAGGCGTTCGCCCAACAAATAAAGCGACCTACTTACTTATTGCTACTCCGGTTGGCGCTTACTTTGATCCATCAAAGGCGGTAAGCGTTTGGATTTCGACCGAATATGTTCGTGCGGCACTTGGTGGCACTGGCGAAGCAAAGTGCGGCGGAAACTACGCAGCTTCACTCGTAGCTCAAAAAGCAGCAGCTGCGCAAGGTTGCGATCAAGTTGTTTGGATCGATGCAGTAGAACGCAAATGGATTGAAGAAATGGGTGGCATGAATCTTTACTTCGTAAGAGGTAAAGGCGCCGATGCAACTGTTGTAACACCAAAGTTAACTGGCACCCTATTGCCAGGTATTACTCGCGATTCAATTCTTAGTGTTGCTAAAGATCTTGGCTATAAAACATCAGAAGAAATGATCAGCATTGATGATTGGCGCGACGGAGTTGCCAGTGGCGAGATCACTGAAATTTTTGCTTGCGGTACCGCCGCCGTTGTATCTCCAGTTGGTCAAGCAAAGAGCACTATGGGTACTTGGGTTACCGGCGATGGCCAACCGGGTGTAATCACGATGCAGATTCGTAACACGCTACTTGGAATTCAGCACGGCACAATCGCCGATACCCACAACTGGGTTCATAAGGTTCTCTAAGAATTAAACATGACAATAAACGACGCCTTTCATATCTATGACACTACGTTGCGCGATGGCGCGCAGCAAGAAGGTCTTAACCTTTCGGTGCACGATAAGTTAGCGATCGCGCGTCACCTAGATGATTTAGGCGTTGGCTTTATTGAAGGCGGTTGGCCCGGAGCTAATCCAAAAGATACTGAATTTTTTGCACGTGCTAAGAAAGAACTACAACTAAAGAATGCAACTTTCGTAGCTTTCGGTGCCACTCGTCGTCCTAATGTGAAAGCGGCAGATGACGCTCTTCTTGGCGCCCTTCGCGATAGCGGGGCACCTGCCGTTACTTTGGTAGCTAAGGCATACGATCGCCACGTTGATCTCGCGCTTAAAACCACACTTGATGAGAACCTCGAGATGATTCGCGATTCGATTACTCACCTACGCGCCGAAGGTCAACGCGTATTTCTAGATGCCGAACATTTCTTTGATGGCTACCGTTCAAACCGTGCTTATGCAGTCGAGGTTGTTCGAGTTGCTGCCGAATCTGGCGCCGATGTCATTGCCCTTTGCGATACCAACGGTGGCATGTTGCCTGATGAACTTTCCCAAGTTGTTCACGATGTTTTGCAAGCAAGCAATGCTCGTCTTGGAATCCATTGCCACAATGACACGGGTTGCGCAGTTGCTAACTCAATGGCAGCCGTTGCCGCAGGCGCTACCCATGTACAAGGCACACTTAATGGTTATGGCGAGCGCACCGGTAATGCTGATCTAGTTACCATTATTGCGAACTTAGAACTAAAGAAAGAAAAGTTAGTTTTGCCCGCAAATGCGCTACGCGAGTCATTCCGTATTTCGCATGCAATTGCCGAAATAACTAATATCAATCCGAGTGCGCGTCAACCATACGTTGGCGTATCGGCATTTGCGCATAAGGCCGGCCTGCACGCGAGTGCAATCAAAGTTGATCCATCGCTTTACCAACATGAAGATCCAGAATCTGTCGGAAACGATATGCGCATGTTGGTTTCAGATATGGCCGGACGTGCTTCGATCGAAATGAAGTCACAAGAACTTGGCGTTGATCTTGGGGGAGACCGCGAGCTTGTTGGTCGCATTGTTGACCGCGTTAAAGAAATGGAATCTCGTGGCTTCACTTTCGAAGCAGCCGATGCCTCTTTCGAACTATTGCTCCACGAAGAAATCAATGGAGCTCGCGCATCTTTCTTCACGATCGATCATTGGCTCACTTCAGTTGAGCGCAACGAAGATGGCAGCATCATCACTAAAGCTGAGGTAACTGTTACTGCGCAGGGCAAGCAGATCATCTGTTCAGGTGCCGGAAATGGCCCAGTTAACGCTTTCGATAACGCGCTGCGAAGTGGTTTGCAGCAGCTGTATCCAGAATTAGCGGCACTCGAATTAACGGATTACAAAGTTCGTATTCTCGAAGGTCGCTTGGGAACTGGCGCAGTCACTCGCGTATTGGTTGAAACTAGTGACGGTAAAGGCGAGTGGAACACAATTGGCGTTCACGAAAATGTGATTGCTGCTTCGGCTATGGCCCTTGAAGATGCCGTCACCTTTGGCTTACTCAGGCGGGGTCGCAAGCCAGAGTAGATTGCAGATTATGGTCACGAAGGCCGAGATAAGTTTAGTTTTGCTTAAAATTTGTCTCGAGTTTTCATAAAATTCACGAAATTCAGTTACCTCAAAGTGAAGTTTCCGTGATTTTGCTCTAACCTTGTCCCATGCTACAGCGCGAGGCGGAGTTCTACGGCCCGGAAGATTCCACAGAGTGGCTGCGCGTTCGCATGACTAAATTGAATTTATTTAGCCTTGAGGAGTTGGCCGAGTTGACTGACATCGATCGCGGAACAATTTCTAGATATTTTCATCACACAAGACGTCCCTCAATTGATGCAATTGAGCCGCTTTGCACCGCGCTTCAGGTTTCACCTGAAACACTTCTAAAGGCGCTAGGCGCAATTCCCATATAGTTAAAGAGGAACCGCTGGTCGAATTTTTACAAAACCTTCTGAAGTCTCAAAAATGCGCGGAAAGTCATCTTTGCACCATAATTTTTGGGTTAAATCTAATTCATCGGCTGTCAAATGATCAGCCAGATGCCGATTTAACTCAATCCAGGACGAGCTCTGAGAAACTGAGATCACTACTTCTGGTTGCAGATCCCTTTGTACTCTAATTTGGTCTATCTTTTCATACACTCTTATTTCAACCATTTTGCTTTGCGGACAAATTATGACAAAACCGACTCACGCAATTGTTCGAAAAGTTAGCGAAACTCTTCAGATCCTGCCCGACTAGTTGACCCCAAACCGTATTGCTACCTTCTAAGTTGATGCGTATAAGCAACATATATCACCACTTTCGCGCTCAGATAGGTCATGATTGGATGTTTTACATTGAAGCACAAATGTCAATAAGTGTCGAGTACCTAAACTACTAATACTTTTTCTATATTTAAAACTTTTTTTATTTCGATGCCGGTAAGTATCGAATATCTAGACTAGCAATGGTGTTTCGAGATTTTCCATCTTTTTAATGAGAGGCTCTCCAGAAAATGTATTCGAGTTACATTTTGAAAGCGCAAGAGATGGCAGTGAGTTCTGCCTCTTCTATTGAAGTGATGCGCTCATTTGCGGAGAATTCTTTTGAAAAACTACGAATAACCTCGATTCGATACTTTCGTGTCAATGTGGGCAACGATATAGAACTTATTTCGTCCTATGGCGAGCAGTTTGCGATCTTTGAGAACGGTACACACGTTAAGCGAGATCAAAAACTTCCATTATGTGACGTCATAAATTTTGGCAAAGAGCTCTACTTTGAATCCCCTTCAGCGTTAGCTGAATTATATGAAGAAACTAAACTTTGGAAAGAGTTGCC
>Ga0304729_1002574_pt1 | contig 10753 bp, 10 predicted proteins | sample C_131016_MF_Meta_FD_190475 | JGI IMG/M metagenome (GOLD analysis project Ga0304729, IMG submission 190475) | Freshwater microbial communities from Lake Croche, Canada to study carbon cycling - C_131016_MF_MetaG (v2) (version 2) | ecosystem: Environmental > Aquatic > Freshwater > Lake | place...
GCACTGCTGCTCCGGCCACGTGGCGTGATGCGATTGAGATCGTTGTCGCACTTGGTCGTGAACTTGGTGTTGAGGTTACTGTTTCTAATGGTCAGGTAGCACCGTGGCATCCAGGTCGCTGTGCTGAATTGTCGATAGGTGATCAAGTATTTGGTCATGCCGGTGAACTTGCTCCACGTGCTGCGGCGGCCATGGGTGTTCCAGTCCGTTCAGTGGCTTTCGAGTTCAATGTTGATTTGCTGATTGAGGCTGCGCAGAGCACCCCGAGCGCGCCACGTGTGTGGACTTACCCAGTTGCGAAGGAAGATCTGGCGCTTGTGGTGGATAAGGCCACTCCAGCTGCTTCAGTTTTGAGCGTCGTTCAGCAAGCAGCAGGAGAGTTGCTTGAAGATGCGCGACTATTCGACGTTTATGATGGCGCTCAGCTGCCCGAGGGCAAGAAGTCGCTCGCGTTCGCTCTGCGCTTCCGTGCAAGTGATCGAACCCTTGAGGCTGCTGAGGTTGCGACTGCTCGTCAGGCCGTGATCACTGCGGCAGATGCTGCTTTTGGAGCGACTCTGCGCTAGGCGACAAGGGGAATCTGTTAGCGAGCCCTTGAAACGAACTCACGTCTACCACTAGTGGTAGTTCTGCACGAGCCGGTTTACTCGTAAAAAGTCAAATTAATTTCGTCACATCTCTATGCATTTATGCATTTGTATGTATAATTGAGATATGTCTACCGTAGCTATCGCAGGAGCTTCTGGGTACGCTGGCGCCGAATTAGTTCGCCTAATCCATAGTCACCCAAACTTTGAGCTCGTCGCGATTGCTGCTGGATCCAATGCCGGCAGCACTTTGAGCGAGATACACCCACAGTTCGCTGGAGTTCCGAACCTTGCAGACATTGTTTTCGCGGACACTACGCCAGAAATTCTTGACAAAGCTGACCTCGTATTTATGGCCCTGCCGCACGGGCAATCTGCCGCTTTGGCTCAGGCGCTTTCCTCTGAAACCCGCATTGTTGATTTAGGTGCAGACTTCCGCCTCAAGGACAGTGCCGCGTGGGACATGTACTACGGAGGTACGCACGCCGGAAGCTGGACCTACGGCATGCCAGAACTTCCCGGTCAGCGTCAACACATCGCATCAAGCACTCGAGTCGCGAACCCAGGTTGCTATGCCACCGCGCTTGCTCTCGGGCTCGCTCCACTAATCGCCGCTGGCCTCGTTGCAACAACTGACATCGTGATCGTGGCCGCATCTGGCACGTCAGGAGCAGGTCGTGCTGCCAAGGTCAACTTGCTGGCAAGCGAAGTCTCGGGCTCGATGTCCACCTACAAAATTGGCGGCACTCATCAGCACACGCCAGAAGTTGAGCAGACACTTAGTGGTCTCGGCCAAGGCGACGTTACCGTGAACTTCACACCGATGCTGGCACCAATGTCGAGGGGCATTCTTGCAACAATCAGCGCCTGCTCAACGGCTTCACTTCTCGAACTGCGCCAGGCTCTTGCTGGTGCTTACGACGCCGAAGCATTCGTCACGCTGCTACCAGATGGTCAACTTCCCAACACTGCCTCAACGCTCGGCTCGAACTCCGTGCAGATCCAGGTTGCCAAAGACGAGCGCACATCGCGCGCAACCGTCGTTGTGGCCCTCGACAACTTGATCAAGGGTGCCTCCGGGCAGGCTTTGCAGAACGCCAACCTGATGTTCGGTTTTGCTGAACATTCGGGATTAACTGCAATTGGGGTAGCCCCATGAGTGTGACTTACCCAAAGGGATTTCGTGCAGCAGGCGTAGTTGCCGGGCTCAAGGCATCTGGTAACAAGGACGTTGCCCTCGTCGTTAATGACGGTCCAATCGCGGTCTCGGCTGGTGCATTCACCTCAAACCGTATTAAGGCTGCACCCGTGTTGTGGACGGCTCAATGTGCACAGACTTCAGATTTCCGCGCGGTCATCTTGAATTCAGGCGGTGCAAATGCGTGCACCGGACCTGAAGGGTTCGCTGACACACATCACACGGCGGAGCATGTTGCACAACTTCTAAACATTGCGCCGATTGAGGTGGCCGTTTGTTCAACTGGCTTGATTGGCAAGCGCTTGCCTATGGACTTGCTTAGTGCAGGCATCTCGCAGGCTGCAAGTCTGCTGAGTGAGTCAGCAGGTCAAGATGCAGCTGAAGCCATCATGACCACGGACAGCGTCTCAAAGACATCAACCTATGACTCGATCGCAGGTTGGAAAGTTGGCGGCATGGCAAAAGGCGCTGGCATGTTGGCACCCGGACTCGCAACGATGCTCGTGGTCATCACCACTGATGCCATTATCGACCGTGATCTCGCCAACGAGGCTCTGAGCAACTCAACAAGCGTCACATTCGACCGGATTGATTCCGACGGATGTATGTCGACCAATGACACCGTGTTGCTTTTGGCATCAGGCGCAAGTGGCGCGAAAGCTGAAGACGCTGATTTCACGACCGCTGTTGAGTCAGTGTGTCGCGACCTGGCACGCCAACTCATCGCTGATGCCGAAGGTTCTACTAAGGACATTCGCATTGTGGTCGAGCATGCAGCAACCGTAGATGACGCCGTCGAAGTCGCTCGCGCAGTATCGCGCAGCAACCTCTTGAAGTGCGCCATTCATGGCGAGGACCCCAACTGGGGTCGCGTACTTGCAGCTCTGGGCACGACAAAAGCAGCCTTCGAGCCAGATGGCATCGACGTTGATTTCAATGGCATTGCGGTCTGCCGCAAAGGTGCAGCACTTACCCAAGAGCCAGTTGTCGACCTTGGCGGTCGTGAGGTGCTGATCCGCATCGACCTTAATTCCGGTAGTGAAACAGCAGACCTGTGGACCAACGATTTAACCGCCATGTACGTCCATGAGAACTCGGCGTATTCAACATGAGCCTTGACCTAACACCGAGCATTAAAGCCTCAGTTCTTGTTGAGGCTTTACCTTGGCTTGAGCGTTTCCAAGGCGCAACTATTGTGGTGAAATTTGGCGGGAACGCCATGGTCGACGACACTCTGATTCACGACTTCGCTCAAGATGTCGTCTACTTGCGTTTGAGCGGCTTGCGTCCGTTAGTCGTGCATGGTGGCGGACCACAAATTACCTCAGAACTCAATGCACGCGGCATCGCTTCTGAGTTCAAAGGTGGCTATCGCGTCACAACGTCGGAAGTCATGACGGTTGTGCGCGAGGTCCTTGTCGATCAAGTGCAAAAGCAATTAGTTGATGCGATCAACAAACATGCAGACCTTGCCATAGGTATCTCCGGTGATGAACAGCACACACTCGTCGCCGAACGTCGTGAGGCTGTAGTTGATGGAGAAACTGTTGACATTGGTCTCGTGGGAGACGTCATTAAAGTCAACCCAGAACTCCTACAGTCACAGTTGGAAGCAGGTCGCATTCCTGTTCTCTCGACTGTTGGACTTGGTGAAGATGGCAATCATTACAACGTGAATGCCGACACGGCGGCTTCGGCAATTGCCGTTGCACTCAACGTCGAAAAACTCGTCATCTTGACCGATGTTGCTGGCCTCTACCGCAACTGGCCAGACACCTCGTCAGTCATCAGTGAGATCACGGTTGATGAGCTCGAGTCAATGTTGCCGACACTCGAGAGCGGCATGGTTCCCAAGATGGAAGCCTGCGCACGAGCGGTGCGCGGCGGCATTCCTCGAGCCACCGTCGTAGACGGCAGAGTGTCGCACTGTTTGCTTTTGGAAGTATTCACCGATGAAGGAACGGGCACCATGGTAGTCCCGAGTGGAGATAGCGATGACTAACACAGAGCTTGGCATTGAGCGCTGGCAGCACAACATCATGAACAACTACGGCACACCGGCCATTGTTCTTGAGCGAGGGCAAGGCGCCCGAGTGTGGGACGTCGATGGGCGTGAATACATCGACTTCCTCGCGGGTATTGCGGTGAACATTTTGGGCCACGCCCATCCCGCAATTATCGAAGCCGTCACCAAGCAACTCAGCACACTCGGTCACGTGAGTAACTTCGCGGCTCACAAACCTGGTCTTGAGTTGGCCGAGCGTCTCATTTCGCTCGTGGGCAAGCCTGGAAAAGTCTTCTTCTGTAACTCCGGTGCTGAGGTCAACGAGACTGCAATCAAGATTTCACGCATGACGGGCAAGTCACACATCGCGAGCCTGGAGCACAGCTTTCATGGACGCACGATGGGTGCCTTGACGCTGACTGGTCAGCCTAAAAAGTACGAACCCTTCCGTCCGCTTCTGCCGGATGTAACCTTCAGCGAGCCAAATGACATCGAAGGTCTGCGCGCGGCCATCACTCCAAAAACTTCCGCTCTGTGGCTTGAGCCGATTCAAGGTGAAGGCGGAGTTCTTCCGCTGACTCGCGAGTTCATGCAGGCAAGCCGTCAATTCTGCACCGACAACAGCGCATTACTCGTCGTTGATGAGGTCCAGACTGGCATTGCCCGCACAGGCACATGGTTCGCCTACGAACACTCGGACATCGAACCAGACGTTTTACTCCTAGCAAAAGGTCTGGGTGGAGGCATCCCCATCGGTGCTTGTATTGCGCTGGGTGAATACGGAGACCTTCTTGGTCCAAGTTCGCATGGCGCAACTTTTGGCGGCAACCCAGTGGCGAGTGCAGCTGCGCTTGCTGTTCTACGAGTTGTTGAGGAAGACAACCTGATGGCGCGTGCACTTGAGATTGAGGCAGCGTTCCGGGCCGGTCTTGAGAATGCACCAGGTGTGATTGAGGTTCGTGGCGAAGGTGCCATGATTGGCGTCAAGATTGCGGGCGATTATGCTCCTGCCGTTGAAAAGCGTGCTCGAGAGTTGGGACTTATCATCAACGCTCCTAACACCGAGATTATTCGTCTGGTTCCGCCCCTTGTCGTCACCGATGAGGACCTGCGCGTTGGTATCGAACGGCTTGTTCAGGCGCTAGGGGATTGCGCGCAGTCATGAGTCAGCGAGCCGCTCGACTTCATCGCTTGTCTGAACTGATGAGCACGCAGCGCATTGGATCGCAGGCAGAACTTGTGAGTGCGTTGCAGCAGCAAGGAATCTCGATAACGCAAGCCACATTGAGTCGCGACCTCGAGATCCTGGGAGCACTTAAGGTTCATGATGCCGAGGGTGGCATGTACTACTCGTTGCCGCTCGATGCCACTGGGGAGGTCTACAACCGGGGTCATGATCGCCTGAGTCGGGTGTTTGAAGAACTCGTTTTGGCGATTGAACACTCAGGCAACATGGTGGTGATTCACACTCCCTCAGGCGCAGCAAGTTACGTGGCCTCCGCCATTGACCGAAGTGGCACCTCAAGCATCATCGGCACTGTAGCTGGCTCAGACACAGTGATGGCTGTCACGCGCGAACTCAATGGTGGTGCTGCAGTCGCGCAGACACTCGGTGCCCTTATGAAACCCGACCTAGAACACCCTACTGGCGATGACTAAAGCGTCGAGCAATCTGGATTTATGCACCCTGAAGGGGTGCGACACAAGAAGAAGTTTCACCTGTTACCGAAAGGACCTGTAATGACTGCACGACTATGGGGAGGCCGTTTTACTTCAGGTCCAAGTGATGCGATGGCCAACTTGAGCGCCTCAGTGCACTTCGACTGGGTGCTAGCTCCTTTTGACATCGCACAAAGCAAGGCGCATGCCAAGGTGTTGCATGGTGCATCGTTACTATCTGTCGATGAATTGGCGCTCATGCTTGATGGTCTCGACAAACTTCGCAAGCAGGTGCTTGACGGTTCATTCATCGCAACGGCTGCAGACGAGGATGTGCACACAGCGCTCGAACGTGGCTTGATTGAGACTATTGGCGCCGAAGTTGGCGGCAAGCTTCGTGCTGGCCGTTCGCGCAACGATCAAGTCTCAACTGACCTTCGAATGTATTTGCGCAACAGTGCCCGTGTGCTGGCATCAGAAATCACCGCGCTGCAGAACGCTCTTCTCAACCAAGCAGCCGCACATGTTGACCATGCGGCACCTGGATTTACACACTTGCAGCATGCGCAGCCAGTGTCTTTCGGTCATGAGCTTGCCAAACACGTTCATGCCTTTTCGCGCGACATTGAGCGCCTCATTGACTGGGATAAGCGCGCAGCAAAGTCACCTATGGGTAGTGGTGCACTTGCGGGTTCGAGTCTGGATTTGGACCCAGTCGCACTTGCTGCCGACCTCGGGTTCGACGGGGTAGTGGAGAACAGCATCGATGGCGTGAGTGATCGCGACTTTGTTGCGGAGTTCCTCTTCGTCACGGCACTTATCGGTGTGCACTTGTCTCGACTTGGCGAAGAGATTTGTTTGTGGGCTTCACGCGAATTTGGTTGGGCAACCCTTGATGATGCATGGTCAACCGGCTCATCGATCATGCCGCAGAAGAAGAATCCAGATGTGGCCGAGCTTGCACGCGGTAAGTCTGGTCGTCTTATCGGTCACGTGACCGCTGTGCTAACAGTCCTGAAGGGTCTGCCGTTTGCGTACAACCGCGATCTTCAGGAAGACAAAGAAAGTTCAATCGACGCAATCGAGACCTTGCTTCTCGTTCTACCGGCAATGACTGGATGCGTGGCAACGCTAGTTTTTGACACAGACAAGATGGCTGCATCTGCGCCTGAAGGTTTCGCTCTCGCTACCGACATCGCTGAATGGGTAGTCAAGCAAGGGGTGCCATTTCGCATCGCACATGAAATCGCTGGCGCGTGCGTGCGAGTGGCTGAGGAGAATGGCACGGACCTCAACGGTCTGACCGATGAACAGTTTGCACACATTCACGAGAGCCTCACACCGGCCGTACGCGAGGTGTTGACTGTTCAAGGTTCTCTGGATGCTCGTTCAACGGTTAACGGCACTGCACCGGCTTCTGTGCGCCGTCAGATTGATCACGCCAGCATCAAGGTGGCTACTTTGACTCAATGGGCACAGCACCTCCCGCACACCATTTAGATGGACCGGTACACCGCTTTGCGATGGCCGACCTTGACCACGTAAATGACAAGTGCATCATCAATAACTTCGTAGATGATTCGATAATCGCCAACGCGTACCCGTAAGTACTGGGTGCTCAATACGTTGCGCGCTTTTGGTGGTCTTGGATTTACCGATAGCAACTCAATCGCCGCGTAGATTCGTTTTCGTTCAGTCTTGTTGAGTTTGATCAAAGCCTGTTCGGCTTTGGGCGTTAGTGTGACCTGATACTTCATTCCAGACCGAGATCCGCCTTCACCTTTGCCCAAGGAATACCGGGTTGAGGATTGGCGAGGTGCTCTTGGATGCTCGACAAGTCTTCGATGTCTTCGAGTGCCTCCATGAGTAGTTCGTAGCGTTCTGGGCTGATGAGGACGGCGGCAGCTTTTCCGTGTCGTTCTATGAACACGGCTTCGACGGCCGATGTGTTGATTGCGTCAGCAAGGTTCTCGCGCACTTCGGAGATAGACATGATGCTCATGACACAAATGTACAAAAAAGTTTCTAAAATGTACAGAACAAATCTCCGGGTTTTTTTCCGAGGGGATGTGTTGGGAACTTTGCAAACTATCCGCAAAGATAGACACGTGACTGACATCCTTTCTGAATTAGGTTGGCGCAACCAGATTGCCCAACACACGCCCGAACTTCCTGCTGAGCTGGCTAAAGGTCCAGTCACCATGTATTGCGGCTATGACCCCACCGCACCGAGCTTGCACATGGGTAATTTGGCCCAGATCATTACGCAGGCTCGCTTCCAACGACTAGGGCATACTCCGATCGCGCTAGTGGGCGGAGCAACTGGTCTCATCGGTGATCCGAGTGGCAAGAATGCTGAGCGCACTTTGAATACGACGGACACTGTCATGGGCTGGGTTGAGCGCATTCGAGGTCAGCTTGAGCCATTCTTTGACTTCTCAGGCTCCAATGCGTGCATCCTGGCAAACAACTATGACTGGACGCACAACATGGATGTCTTGTCGTTCTTGCGGGACATCGGCAAGCACTTCAGTGTGAACCGGATGCTTGACAAGGAATCGGTCTCTGCCCGACTCAATGCTGCGGGTATTTCCTACACCGAATTCAGTTACCAAATTTTGCAGTCTCTAGACTTCCTCGAGCTCTACCGCAGGTACAACTGCACGCTCCAAAGCGGTGGTTCAGACCAGTGGGGAAACATCACGGCAGGCACTGATTTGGTGAGACGAGTCGATAGTGCATCGGTCAATGGATTGACCACTCCGCTGGTAACGAAAGCTGACGGTACAAAATTTGGAAAGACCGAGTCTGGCACCATCTGGCTCGACCCCGAATTGACATCGCCTTACGCGTTTTACCAGTTCTGGATTAACGCAGATGATCGGGATACCGACCAACTTTTGCGTACATTCACATTCCGTACCCAACACGAAATTGATGAGTTACTTATCGCAACGCAAGAGCGACCACACGCCCGTGAGGCGCAGCGAACGCTGGCTCATGACGTGACATCGCTGGTGCATGGCGAACGCCAAGCAGAGCAAGCGAAAGCTGCTGCAGCGGCACTCTTTGGGCAAGGCGAACTCCGGGAGCTGGATCTATCAACGCTTGATGCTGCACTGCAAGAGGCCCCGCACGCTGACGTTTCTTTTGCTGACGGCGTGCTACCAAATGTTGCCGAGTTGCTGGTCGCTTGTGAGCTTGTCGCAAGCAATTCAGCGGGTCGTCGTGCCATCAACGAAGGCGGTGTTTCGATTAACAACGTCAAGGTAACTGATGAAGATTACGCAGTGTCAGTTGATGATTTCTTGCATGGACAATGGCTTGTACTTAGGCGTGGAAAGCGTACGTTTGGTGCGATCAAACTGGTTCGTTAGCAGGACCTAGCAGATAGCCAAACTTAGGCATCACTCGGGTCGGATTTTGTGCCTTAGCCATCTCGATTTGACCTTTCTGTCACATTCCCGTAACTTAATCCGAGCAAGACAACAGCAAGAAACCTGACAGGCCCTTCACGGAGAGCCACTTAGTCGCCAGAGTTAATCCAGCAGCTAAGAAAACAGTCGGAGTGTCGGATTTGACTCCACACTTGATAACGACTAAGTTAGGAAACCTGCCCTGAAAACGAGCCAGCAAAACTGGTAAGAATTCATGCGCGATCGTACCTTGAGAACTCAACAGCGTGCCACAAGTCAATACCAAAACCCCGTGGTAGAAACTTCGGTTTCTACTCGGAAAATTCCTTTGGTAATGAACAACATAAGCAGATCAGCTTATTTGTCTATTGCCAGGCAACACTCTCAAAGAGAGTCTCCGACTTCGGTCGGACCAAAGACATTCATGGAGAGTTTGATCCTGGCTCAGGACGAACGCTGGCGGCGTGCTTAACACATGCAAGTCGAACGATGACCCGGAGCTTGCTCCGGTGATTAGTGGCGAACGGGTGAGTAACACGTGAGCAACCTGCCCCTAACTCTGGGATAACGCTTCGAAAGGAGTGCTAATACCGGATATGACTCTGCGCGACATCACGCGGAGTGGAAAGTTTTTTCGGTTAGGGATGGGCTCGCGGCCTATCAGCTTGTTGGTGAGGTAACGGCTCACCAAGGCTACGACGGGTAACCGGCCTGAGAGGGCGACCGGTCACACTGGGACTGAGACACGGCCCAGACTCCTACGGGAGGCAGCAGTGGGGAATATTGCGCAATGGGCGAAAGCCTGACGCAGCGACGCCGCGTGAGGGATGAAGGTCTTCGGATTGTAAACCTCTTTCAGCAGGGACGAAGCGAAAGTGACGGTACCTGCAGAAGAAGCACCGGCTAACTACGTGCCAGCAGCCGCGGTAATACGTAGGGTGCAAGCGTTGTCCGGATTTATTGGGCGTAAAGAGCTCGTAGGCGGTTTGACACGTCGGATGTGAAAACTCGGAGCTTAACTCCGAGCCTGCATTCGATACGGTCTAACTAGAGTGTGGTAGGGGAAACTGGAATTCCTGGTGTAGCGGTGAAATGCGCAGATATCAGGAGGAACACCAATGGCGAAGGCAGGTTTCTGGGCCACCACTGACGCTGAGGAGCGAAAGCGTGGGGAGCGAACAGGATTAGATACCCTGGTAGTCCACGCCGTAAACGGTGGGCGCTAGATGTGGGGACTATTCCATGGTCTCTGTGTCGCAGCTAACGCATTAAGCGCCCCGCCTGGGGAGTACGGCCGCAAGGCTAAAACTCAAAGGAATTGACGGGGGCCCGCACAAGCGGCGGAGCATGCGGCTTAATTCGATGCAACGCGAAGAACCTTACCTAGACTTGACATATACGGAAAACATGCAGAGATGTATGGTCCGAAAGGGCCGTATACAGGTGGTGCATGGTTGTCGTCAGCTCGTGTCGTGAGATGTTGGGTTAAGTCCCGCAACGAGCGCAACCCTCGTTCTATGTTGCCAGCGGTTCGGCCGGGGACTCATAGGAGACTGCCGTGGTCAACACGGAGGAAGGTGGGGATGACGTCAAATCATCATGCCCCTTATGTCTAGGGCTGCACGCGTGCTACAATGGCTGGTACAAAGGGCTGCGATACCGCAAGGTGGAGCGAATCCCAAAAAGCCAGTCTCAGTTCGGATTGGGGTCTGCAACTCGACCCCATGAAGTTGGAGTCGCTAGTAATCGCAGATCAGCAATGCTGCGGTGAATACGTTCCCGGGCCTTGTACACACCGCCCGTCACGTCACGAAAGTCGGTAACACCCGAAGCCGGTGGCCTAACCGTAAGGAAGGAGCCGTCGAAGGTGGGATCGGTGATTGGGACG
>Ga0304729_1002576_pt1 | contig 10748 bp, 5 predicted proteins | sample C_131016_MF_Meta_FD_190475 | JGI IMG/M metagenome (GOLD analysis project Ga0304729, IMG submission 190475) | Freshwater microbial communities from Lake Croche, Canada to study carbon cycling - C_131016_MF_MetaG (v2) (version 2) | ecosystem: Environmental > Aquatic > Freshwater > Lake | place...
TGGTGATGAAACAATGATCATTCGCCATTCTTGGGTTCTATAACTCATGGCCCAAGGTTCTGTCAACAAGTGACCAAATGGTCGTCCCAGTGGCATGACGCAGGCTGCCCTGATGAACTCACAATCAACTGTTTGACTTTTGAATGTATAAGAATTTTCGCCCAAGGCAGTTCTTAAAACTGCCTGGGGTGTTGGATAAAGTGAACGATAACTTCTGCCTGAGCCTTTGAAGTCTGGATGCCAACGATTACTAACTAGATTTGGATTCATTATCCCTTATATAGTAACCAGTTTAGAACAGGGCTTGCCAAGCGGTTCCATCATAGCACTCTAGTTTCACTGTGGTTGAGTTGAACACAACCCAACCTGCTGAGGGTGTCAATGCATTTCTAGTTGTAGTTGTATACACAGGATAAGCAACAGGAACTGAGGCGGTGACTGCTGTGCTGTTGACTTGTAATCTTGTGGTGCCTGTTGTGCCATAGGCCGCACTACCAATAATAAATGTGTCTGCTTTATATGTGGCAGTGGTTGCATTGTGGTTGATCAATTCAACTCTGTTGCCTGAGTTGGCTGTGGTGGTAGCAGGAAATGCTCTAACTCGTAAACCAGCACCATTGGCTGTCATACTGGCACAGGTTAATGTGGGACTGCTACCTAGGGCCACACTAGTGCTTGGGGCACCAATGTTGACACTGGTTGTGGTTGAAGTGCCTGACGCCATGTATGTGCCATTAGTGACACCTGTGATGTTGGCAATGGTTATTTTAGCATTGAGTCCAAATGGTATGTTAGTCTGTGCGGCATAACCAACTGTGATAAACTGTCTTGCGAAACTCAAACCTGTAGTGGTTGTGCCTGTGGTCACAATAGGATCGCCACCTGGTGTGGCACTTAAAGTAACACCAGTTGTGCCTGTAACTGAAAGTATATAATATGTGCCTGCTGAGATACCAGTTGAGTTTCCTGAATTGGTGCCAGTTACTACAATTGCCTGTCCAACAGCAGGAGTTGGATTTGAGGTAAATGTAATTTGTCCGCGTGTGCCTGCCACAACAACACTGGACATATTACTGTTGGTTCTTGTAACACTGGTTGGTGTAACTGAGACTGTGCCTTCAGTGTATGTCTCTGTGGCAATGGCCTGTAATTGTAGTGCGTGTAAAGCACCAAATCCACCACCTTGTGTAGGAGTTGATATGCGATGTGAAAAGTTAGTGCTGGCATAACCGTTAAAGTTAAGACCACCTAGTGTGTTGTTTAATGTAACAGCACTGGGTGCTACAGGTGCTACTCCAGTCCAAGGAATGGTTCCTGTTGTAGTGCTATTACCATTGGCTGAGTTAAAAGCAAACACAGGTGCTGTATTATTACCTGCGGCTGTATCACCAAAGAAGTGTGTAAACTGTCCTTGAACACCATAACCATTACCTGAGGGAAAACTGCTGATAGCATCAAGTCCGTTGTTGTTGGTTGTTGTGCTAAGGTTTGGTGGTGGAAATGAGTAAGTTAAATCAGTTGTGGCCTGTAGGGCACCATTGATATAGGTGCCATCACGCAAGGCACCTGTTGTCCAAGTATCAGTAGCAGAGTTATATTGAAGCACATCTTTATCAACAGCACCTGCGGGATCAACTTGATCTGGAATGCCTGACACACCTGCGGTGGCACTGGTAGGATGATAGTCACTAGTCTTGCCTGTTGTTGAGATAGCACGAATCCAGTAGTAGCGAGTGCCTGTTTCTAACGCATGATCCATGTAGTCATTGGCTTTAACTTCAGCAATTTTTACAGCACCACTAAAGGCGCTGGTGGTGTTGCGCCATACTTCAATGTAGGCAATATCTTTGTTACTTGGGTTGGTCCAATGTAATCTTACACCATCCCATTCTTTTTCTGTGGTTAACGCACTGGGTGGATTTGGTGCTGTGTCAGCATTTGAAATGCTACTTGCGTTGATTGTTACGACTGCCATATTATGTTAACTCCTGGCTACGAGCACCGTAGATATTGACTGCGGTTACTCCTATGTTATATGTTCCATTGGCCAATGGACCAATTACTAGGCTTGTGGCTCTAGTTGTGTAATAGGCTGTGCTATCACCTGTTAGTCTAACTTCATAGTGATCTATAAAGCCATCTGTTGATGCTGTCCATGCTGTGGTAATGTTAACAATCTTGGTGCCATCACCTTGTGTCAACACTTCAGTAGTGGCTGTCAATGCTGTAGCAGGGCTTACACTGGTATGATCTGGTAGTGTTGTTTGACCTGGCAACAGAATCTCTGGTAGTGCTGTAATTGTGTAAACTGCATCACCAAACTCTATTGCTGTGATTTGTATTGTGCCATCTAGGTTCATACCCATGGCCATGATACGGAACAGTTTGTCTGTGAAGCCCAAGTTTGGATGTGTAATTCTAACAACATCACCTACTTCACATTCAAATGCTGTGTATACTGCTGTGAAGTTGATACTCATTTGATAGCGACTTTGATTTAAGATCAAAGCACCAAGATAGTAGGCATTTCTAGCATCTGTTACCATGGGCAATTCAATGTCACGCATCAGCACAAGATCATTGTCTCTGGTTTTGTAATCACTATTTTCATAATACATCATGTTGGCGCCATACTTGTTGTCACGATCGTAGAATGTTGTTTTGATTCTATTGAATCTGGTCTGCTTGTCACCCAGTTGTAGATCATACTTGCCAATGATGTTGTCTAGGTTGAATGAGAACAAGTTACTGGTTGTTGTTTCACTGCCAATACGCTCACGATTCATCTTAAGGCTGTATTTGCCATTTGAGAACACAAGATAACCTTGGAAGCAACCAAGTATGCGTTTGGCATTATTGTATAAAGTATCATCTATTTCCAAATGTCCATTCAAGAAGTGCTGTGTAAATGTTTTACTTGAACCAGCAAATGTGGCTGTCTTTGTTTTGGCACAGTATGTTTTGGCATCAATAAAACTTTGAATATCAACGCTGCCTGGCGTAATTGCTTTGCCATACTGACTGTTGGTAAGATAATCATACAACACATCTGGTGGACTTGCTCCATATGAATCATTGGCATTGGCTGTGTAGGTGATTTGATCTGCTGTGTCACTGCGATAGGCAATGGCATAAGTGCTGGACAAACTGTCTACCTTTGCAATCTTCTTACCATCTATCTCAATAGTAATAGTAGGAACACCTGTGTAAACATCACGATTGAAGTTGAATTCAAAGTAAGCAAGGGCAATGCCTTTACATTGTGCTGTTGATTCCCATTCAGCGGCCTTGCCTGTCAAATAACTAAATGCTGGTTGTGTAGTGCTACCTAGGCGATATTCAAAGCGTATGTTGTTTCTATGCTTTTCACTTACAATAACATTGTGTGTGCCTTCAACCACTTCACCATTTGTGACTGTGCCTGTTTTCACAGGAGTAGCAATGGTAAAGTCAATCACAAGTGTGTCATTCAAATATACTTTACGGATGGCACCAATTTCACCTTCACAGAGAGCCATGACCATGTGTAGTTTTTTGTTGTCATCTGTGACATTCATGTAAATGCGTCTTGTGCCAATCAGTCTGCGTCCATACACAACAGGAATGCCTGCTGTGCCACCTGCTTCATTGGCCAAAATTGGACTGCTGGCAATACTGGCTGACATTGATCCAGCATCTAAACCCAGTAACTTGCTGCCAAGAGCCATAATGCCCATGGCCACAACTGAGTTGGCAACCAAGAGTCCAGTGGACCCCAAGGCCGCGGCTGCCATAACTGCATCACCAAATAATAAACCCACTGCGTATGGTGCTAGAAAGATAGCACCAATTGCCAGTAGGCCACCTAATAAACTTCCTCTATTGCCCATTGTATTCTCCTACCAAGACTGTGCCTGGTTCCTGTTCAAATATCATCATTGCCGCGTCCTCTACAACTGTCCACAAACGACCATTAAACACAAGTCTTGCTGACCAATAGCCATGAGTCTCAACCAACACTATGTCATGATCCTCTAATAGATCTGTGCTTTTTTGTTTGACCGCAAAGCCGTTGATCCTTAAAAACTCTGGTGCTGGCGTATATTTATTTTGAAATCGTAGTGCTGATTTTAGTGAATCATATTGGTTTCTAATTTCACTGCTACGCTTGCCACCATCTAGGTGATCTAATAAATCTGTTATGAACAAATTACAATCCCACTGACCCCACTCAAATGGTCTGTCACCGCGAGTTACTAAAAAGTTCAAGGTTCTTAAATGACGGTTCAATTAACCGCCCCACTTGAGATCTCTAATTGTCTGTGCCGCAAACTTGAATCCTGTATCACCTGGATAAAAGAATTGCTGTTCACTGTTGTTGGTATGACGACCACCTTTGCGTTGATAGTCAACCCACTGACTGGAGGCTGAGCAACCAATTGTGACTGAACCTTTAGGATCATCACTTACAACTGGCTTGTCAATGCGTCCATCAAATATCATTACTGGATCACCAACCATGGCGTTGTCCTCATCATACCACACACGAAAGATTTTGATTGGTTGATCAATATATTGGTTTTCTAAGAACATGGGTAGTGCTCTGCCTGCCAGTCCACCAAGTGCCACAGTGACATTGTTGATTTGAAAGTCAGCGGCTTCGTCTACAGTAGAGAACTGTAACCAGCCACCTAGACTGCTGAATGTTTCTGCCACAGCACCTGCTGGTAGGCCCATGTCTGCGGCCTGTGTGGCTGTGACTGACACATCATAAGGAGCATTGGTATAAAATGCTTCCTCATAATTGGCTGTGCCAGTTACACGCACACGCAGATAAAGTAATTCATAATAGCGAACACTTTGTTTGCTGTTGGCTATTTGTTGAGCAATTGTAAGATTACGCTTGGCCATTAAAACACCCTCTTTGTAATTAAGTCAATATCAAGGTAGTGATAGCCCAAGGTATCAACTTTGACATCAATACTGCCATTGTCAATAAAGCAATCTAAACCATACGCATCACTGATAATTTTAGTGCCAAAATACATTTTCATAGCCAATGAATTGTTGACACGAATGTTGGCTTCACCATAAGCATTGGTCCATACATCATGAATGGGTAATGCCCAACCACCCATACTGGTTTGTTCACTGATCTCTAATGCGTGACCAGCACTATAAGCCGCTGTCAAGTTTGGTGGCAAGCCATCTAATTTCATAATTTGTTGACCTGCTTCAACAGTTAATCTACCACGAGCATGAACAGGCACGGTGCTGTTGCGTTTGTTTACATTAATTGTAATGTATTTGTTTGTGTATGTGCTTTGTGGTGGCGTAAAACGCACAGGTTTGAATCCACCTCTGGCTGCTGTAATAACTGCTAGGAATGGACGGAACTGTTCCATGGTCATTGGTGGATATGTCAACTTGAAACGATACTGTGTGATATCCTTACTGCGAACATATCTTGTAAAGTTTTGACTTTCCAATGTTTGTGTTGGTTGTTCAATGGTCCATGTCAGCGTTGCTGGTTGAACATGATTTGGCCACAAGCGACTGTATTGTGCTATATTACCTGGTGTTCCATATGTTCCAACATTATCCGTAATTGCCCACTTGTCACCTGTTTGTGCCAGTGGATCTGCGATGTATGAGCCAACATCATCTTGTTGATTAATACCAAACAAAAAATCACTGGCCTGTTGAAACTGTCCTGGAAACTCCAAGGTATAAACAACTGGACTACCAATGCCACCATATACAGCAGGATCAACTGTGACAGCACCGTTGGCTGTGTCAGCACCTGATGCTTTGGTCTTACGCAACATACCTTGATATGTGCCTGCTGTTGAACTGGCATATTCATAAACAGTGATTGTAGGCAAGGTGCCAATCGCATTACTTGTATTGTGATCAGTATAAAATTTATAATTTAGACCTGCGGTTGGTTGTAGCCATGTAGCGTTGACTAAAGTTGTTGGATTAGCAGGATCTGCTGTATAGTCTTTGTAGAAATAACGCTCACCACCTGGGTTGACACAGGTGATGGTGTCTAGGCGATAACGATTTGCATCCATGTATGTGATTTGAAAATTACCAAATGTGGCTGGCACAGTAATAGCAGGAGCATTTGGTGTGGCGCCGCCACTGCGAACTGTGGTTGTCAAGGCTTCATCCACATACAACTCAACGATCTTGTTTGTAATTTTCTTTGCCCAATACACAGGCTTCAATGAACCAGCAAGTGCTTTGACACCTGATGAAAATCCTGACACAGGATCATTATAAGCAATATTATTAATGCGATAAGTGCCACCAGTGACAGGATAATATGTATAACTTGTGGGTATTTGTGTTTGAGTTACACCAGCCACTTCAGTCAATTGAACATTGATTGCGGTAGATGTGGTTGTGGCGCCTGACACAGTTGATGAACCATTACGGCCAAGATAAGGAAATGCCAATGTTCTGGTCTTGTTGGCCCACAAGGCCACACTTTCGTAACTGTCTTTGACACAATAGAACATGGGCTGTATACTGCCACCTGAGGGTGGGCTCAATGAACTCACATGACCAGTAACAGCCGTAGTTCCTGCTGTAAAACCTGTGGTGCTGACAGTTTGATTATAAGCGTTGGTCATGGCTGAATCAACAAACAAATCAAACTTGGTTGAACTGGCATACTTGGCATAGAAAGCCATTTGGTAAACACCAGTCACTGACAGGGTGCCACCTGAGGCCACAGGAGTGTATAAGGTAGTCATTGCGGCATTTGTGTATAGTTTGAATTGATTGGCCGCAACACCTGCTGTCTTTGCCCACAAGGCTCTTGGTGGAGTATAAGGTGTGCCGCCAATGGTAACAGGAACTACACTACCGCTTCCAGCAAGATAGATAGGCTGACCATCTTCCAACATGTGATTGGCACCTAATGTCCATACACTAGTTGATGTAGTAAAGTTTGTGATAGAAAATAATGTGCTGAAGTCTGTTGCTGTTCCTGTAAATCTAACACTTTGTCCTGAAATAATAGGACTGTTGGCAGTTACGCTTACACTATAAGCACCTGAAGCAGTAGTAAAGCCTGTGACACTACCAGCCAAGTCTAGACCTGGCTTCCACAAGTTAGTCAATGCTTCATCAAAGTATAACATAAAAACGCTGTTGGTTATTTTCTTAAAGTATAATGGTATAGGGGTGCTGTTGACCGTTTGCCATCCTGCACTATTCATACTGTTGAAGTTGGTTATTTGTCCATCAACAATACTAAAACCTGATGTTTCATTCACTGTCCATAAACCTGTGAATGGATCTACTGAGGCAATAGTTTTGTTTTCAAATGGTCCATAAACATCACCTGCCGTTGTGCTTTCAAAGATCTGTGGCAAGTCTTCAAATATCAAGTGTGTGCCCTGAGTCTTAACACCCACGGTTGTCAAGTTATTGTATGTGGTAATATAAACATTGGCCACACTACCCCAACCTGGAATGATCTTGTCAGTCAAGGCTGTGTCACGATATAATTCTATTTCAGTAGCACTCAATCGTTTGACATAACGCCTAGGTTGCCAATCTAGCAGGCCTAGGCCAGTATTGGCTGTTGTTGAAACTACACTTTGACCGTTGATAAAGTTTTGTGTTCCTGACACAACAAACTTACTGGTTGTTATATCACCAATCACACCTGAATTGCTGTTGTTCTGTGTCAAGTTGACCAAGGTAGGCGATTCTTGAACTACGGTTGCGTTTAGATTGGTGCCTGTGGTGGCAAGGCTTTGTCCTGAATAATAACCATGATTGGTCACAGTGGTAATGCGATACGCACCCGCGGTGCCTGTATCATCAATATTTGTTGTATCATCAAATCCATGTGGCTTGAGTCTAGCAAGGATCATGGGATGGTTTAGCATATGAAAAGCACTGGGCAATTCATAAACATCATTTTCATACCAAGTTCCAGTATTGGCTCTTTTGCGTAATAGATAGCGACTATCAAATCTAAAAATAGCATTAATAATTAAATCAGTCACATGATTAAAAGCCGCTGTGCCACCAGTCAATCCTAAATATGGACTTTGTAAATCAGTGCCTTGGTCATTGTGTAGTGCGGCCATTGCCGCAGGAATTCTAGCACGAAGTTCACCAAATACACTCAGTGCTGGTGCTGATAATCCTGTGGTATCAATTACACTGGTGCTGGAAACCAAATTGCTGGTCAACACACGATTCACTAGATCTGCTGGAATGCCAAGTAAACTTGGAATCACATTCCAACCATTTACACCAAGATCATAGGCTGTATAGGCACTGGTTTGATTGGTGCCCAATCCAATTTGTAATTGAGTTAATATTGTGGTAGCCTGTGCTGGGCTTAGATAACTTGCTGGTATCATTATTCTTTTTCCTTGTTTAATTCAACGGACCATTACGGCCTCGTCTGTTGTAGGCATCGCTGACCATGTTGATGATTGCTGGTTTGTTCTGTAACAAGAAACCAACGCCTGTTTGTGTATCAATTGCGTTGATAGTAAAGTTAACTGCTAGAGGTTGATTGTTTTGTGTCATCTTACCATTCTCCATAGTTAGTTGATTGTTTGGAATGATTGTGCCCGCTGAGTTGGGAACAAAGATTTCTGGACCTCGCTCGCCCGTTACATAAGGAGTGCCAGCACTTACTGGACCACCTGTGGCCTTGCCACCACCAAACAAACTACCAACAAATGCCATGAGTCCACCACCACTTGATGCTGCCATGGCACCATTGATAATACCATTCAATGCCAAGGCCAAAGGATCTACCAATTGCTTCTTGATCAACTGTGTTACAATGTCATCAAATAGTTTGCCCAAGAAGTTCTTGAACACACCAAATGCGTTTTGACCTGACTGAACTGCTTTGAGAATATCACTGGCCATTGATTGTGTTGCATTGAACATGCTGGACTTCATTGTTTCAGCAACAACTTGAACATCACTTTTCAACACATTCATTTGTGTGCTGGCTTCTGGTAAATGTTCTGTGCCAATCAGTTTGACCATTTCATTATACTTTTCCCAACTGATACTGCCTGCTTCAACTTCTGCTCTTAGTTTGGCGGCTTCATCTTTACCTTGATTAAATGTTTTAACACCTGCATCTGCTTGCTTGTTGACTTCTTCCCATACTCTTGGCTTGAATGCCAATTGTAAGCCTTCAATGGCTTTGGTGTATACAGCACCTGAAATGGCGCCTTCCTTATACTTCTTATTCAGTTCATCTAATTGTGCTTGTTGTTCACTTTCAACTATAACCAATTGCTTTGATTTCGCAACTAATCCATCCACTGCTGATTGAACATCTACTTCGCTTTTTTCATACGCTAAGTTTTTAATCTTTAAGGCATCTAACTGTTCACCTTTATTAATTAAAAATGCCAACTGTGAATTGTCTTGTGGTAGTTTGGCTGTTACTGTAATTGTTGGTAATTCTGCTACGCCTGGAGCAGATGGAGCATCTGGAGTTTTCTTTCCTGGCAATTCAACAGTAGAGGCTTTTCTAACTTCAGCAAATTTGTCTCTAATTATTTCAAGTTGTGATTCTAACTTGGACCAATCATTTGTATTATCGTTGAATTCTTTCTTTAATTCACGCAAGCCAAGAATATCTGTGACTTCTTGTGGCTGTCTTAGATATTTGCCAAGTTTTTCTGCTTCAGCATTTAGGGCTTGCCACCAACCAATCAATGTTGTATCTACGCCTTTGCCTTGGCTGAATTTGGTCAATTCAGCACCAGTTCTTGCCAATGCCGCATTGTAATTGTTTAATGTGTCTTCAATGCCTTTATCAATTGAACCAGCCCAAGCCTTGACTGCGTCTTCAGCAGGCTTGAAACCTGCTCTTAATTTGTCAGTAGAACCAGTGGTTGCTTTTAATGCGCCATCAAGTCCATTGGCGCTGTTTTCTAATTCTTTTATTTTCTTTGCTGTTTCTTCACTGCCACCACCCATCATTTCAAGTGCTTTGTCCATCACACCCAATTTTTCAGCCAAGATGCCAATGCCCAAGGCAACTAGGCCAATTACACCTGCTCGCTTGCTGGCAATGGCTGCGGCAAGACCAACCAGTTCAATGCCTTTGACCAAGGTGATCAAGCCTTGTATAATGCTGGCGGCTGTCATAATACCAAGAGCAATAATAATAGGACGGAAGTTTTCAGCAATGCTTTGTGCCACTGTGCCAATGCCTTTGAGTGCTGACTCAAGCAGGCCGCTCTTGATGAACATGTCATCAAAGGCCTTGACAATTTGTGCAAAGGCAGGGCCAATGCCTGAGTCTTTGACAGCGGCACCAATGCCATTGTTGACTCTATTAATTGCGGCACCTAGACTTTGTTGTTGTTCTAGTAGGGCTCGTTGATAGTTGGCGCTGTCACCAATTTTAAGAACTGCTTCTGTAATGTCTTTGGCATTGCCTGAAGCGGCAATCTTCATGCCATTTAGTGTGGCAACAAATGTATTACCATACTGCTTGATGTCTAAACCATCAATACGCTTTTGTAGTTTACCAAATGATCCACCAACACCTTCTTCAATGGCATCAGCAAGGTCAGTCATGGTTTCACCTGTGCCAGCGGCCAACGCACTTAATCGTTTGAAACTGGCTTCTGTGGGAGTGATGCCTGCTTTTTGTAGTAAGGTAAAAGCACCTACAACATCACTGGTGCTTGTGCCCAACTTGTTGGCCACTGCTGTCATCACAGTTAAACTTTGGCTAATGCTGGTTGTGGCTG
>Ga0304729_1002577_pt1 | contig 10746 bp, 8 predicted proteins | sample C_131016_MF_Meta_FD_190475 | JGI IMG/M metagenome (GOLD analysis project Ga0304729, IMG submission 190475) | Freshwater microbial communities from Lake Croche, Canada to study carbon cycling - C_131016_MF_MetaG (v2) (version 2) | ecosystem: Environmental > Aquatic > Freshwater > Lake | place...
TTGCCAACGTCACAAGTGACTGCCAGGCAATTTTCATTTGTACCACCAATATCAACAATTGCTTTTTCTAGTTTTTCTAGATTGCGTCCAGTGAGTACGACTTGGAAGCCACCCTTGAGAAGTGCTCTAGCCGCCGCTCTTCCAATGCCTACTCCAGCTCCAGTGACGAGCGCTACTTTATTGTTTTTTTGTGACATCGCTTTCTTTCTAATAAATGTTTCAGATAAATTCTGTATTGCCGAATATTTACTTGGGTAATGGTAAAGCAGTTTTATAGCGTACTTGCTTTAAGGCAAAGCTAGACCGAATTTTTTCAATTCCAGGTATTGGGGTTAGTTGTTCTAGGATAAATTTTTCTAGCGCACCCATGTCCGCTACTGCCACGCGGATCAGGTAGTCGCTATCACCAGTCATGAGATAGCACTCCATGACTTCATCGTGCTCAGAGATCCGCTGTTCAAATTCAGCCAAAGCCTCTTTGGATTGCTCTTTAAGACTAATCGAGATAAAGACATTTAAGCCAAGCCCCAAAATCTTAGGGTCCGCTAGCGCGACATAGTTTCGGATAACGCCTTTATCTTTGAGTGCCTTAACGCGCATTAAGCAGGGCGATGGCGATAGGTGAACCCGCTTGGCTAACTCCACATTGCTATGGGAACTGTCATTTTGTAGTTCGTTCAATATTCTGATATCTATGGGATCTAGTTTCATAAAATTCTATAAATAGTTAATTACACGATATATTATGCTGAAAAATATGGTTTTTAGCCAATAAATAGCATCCTATTTTGCCGCCAATCCAACACAATAAAGCCATAAATGCACCTGTTCATGGTTGGAGGAGTTATGGGTATTGAGATTGCGTTTCCAGGGGTCCAAAAAGATCAAGCCATGATAGTGTCTAAGTACTGGGCCGGCCCCTCAGCAAGAAAATTTGCTCGCGAATTTGGTGTCGATATTGGGCAGGTTCAAGGTAGCGGCCAAAGAGGCCGAATTACTAAAGAAGATATTGGGCAATTTATCAAGCGCTCCATGTTGGCAAGAGAAAACTCATCTGCTCAAGTGGTTCATAGCAGCATAGGTTTTGATATGCTACCTTGGCCGAAGATAGACTTTAGCAAGTTTGGAGAAGTAGAGCGCCAAGCTCGTAGCCGAATTCAGAAAGTTTCAGCCGCTAATCTAGCGCGTAATTGGGTAATGATTCCGGCGGTGACCTATCACGATGATGCGGACATCACTGAGCTTGAGGAGTTTCGTGCTGCATTAAACACTGAGAATAAAAAAGACGCAGTAAAGATTACTTTATTAGCATTCTTAATTAAGGCTGCTGTTGCTGCCCTTAAGCAATACCCAACATTTAATTCCTCGCTTGATGGTGAAGACCTCATTTTGAAAAAATATTTTCATATTGGGTTTGCCGTAGATACTAAAGGTGGCTTAGTCGTTCCGGTGATTCGTAATGTTGATCAGAAAGGCATTCGGGAGATTGCGGAAGAAACTGCTGCGCTAGCAAAGTTAGCGCGTGAAGGTAAATTAAAGCCAGATCAGATGCAGGGCGCTAGTTTTACGATCTCCTCATTAGGCGGAATTGGCGGTACTTACTGTGCCCCAATTGTGAATGCACCAGAAGTGGCAATTCTGGCAGTGAATAAATCTTCCATGAAGCCAGTTTGGGATGGCACACAATTTGTTCCACGCCTTATTTGCCCACTTTCCATGACCGCAGATCATCGCGTCATTGACGGCGCTTTAGCAACCCACTTCACTAACTATCTTACCCAGCTATTGGGTGATTTTCGTAAAGTCACATTATGAATTTAAAGTATAAAAAAATACAAAGGAATTTTTCATGAATGCTCCTGACATTAAAAAATATTTAAATCTAGAGCACGTCGATACTGATCCTACTGAAACTGCAGAGTGGAACGAGGCATTTATGGACTTGCTGGCCTCAGGCGATAGCGCACGGGCTAAATTCATTTTGGACAATTTGCTAAAGCTAGCCAATAAAAATCAAATTAATTGGGTGCCAGATTTAGTGACCCCTTATGTCAATTCAATTCCGGTAGATGATCAGCCCCCTTTTCCTGGAGATCTAGCGATTGAAGAAAAACTCGCCTCTCTGATGAGGTGGAATGCGCTCGCCATGGTTGCAAAAGCAAATGAAGCCTATGGGGAGTTGGGCGGGCATATTGCTAGCTATGCTAGCGCAGCAGATTTATTTGAAGTTGGCTTCAATCATTTTTTCCGCGCAAGAACTGAGGGTGGAGATGCAACAGAGCGCGGAGACTTGGTTTTCTTTCAACCTCATAGCGCTCCCGGGGTATACGCACGCGCGTATTTAGAGGGAAGATTTACAGAGAACGACCTATTGCATTACAGGCGTGAGATTACTGCCCCTGAATCTGGAGCAAGAGGCTTATCAAGCTATCCACACCCTTGGCTCATGCCTGATTTTTGGCAGTTCCCAACCGGCTCAATGGGAATTGGGCCGATTAGCTCGATCTACCATGCACGTTTTATGCGTTATCTGAGTGATCGTAAATTATTAGATTGCTCTACCAGAAAAGTTTGGGGTGTATTTGGTGATGGTGAGATGGATGAGCCAGAAAGTATGAGCGCTCTGACATTAGCCTCTAGAGAAAAGCTGGACAACTTAGTTTGGGTAGTCAATTGCAACTTGCAACGTTTGGATGGCCCAGTCCGCGGTAATGGCAGAATTATTGACGAGCTCGAAAAACTATTTAGAGGCTCCGGTTGGAATGTGATTAAGTTGGTATGGGGTAGTGATTGGGATGGACTATTTGCTAGAGATACTACTGGAGCGCTAGTGAAGGCTTTTGCTCAAACTGTTGATGGACAAATGCAAACATTTGCTGCAAAAGACGGTGGCTTTAACCGTAAAAATTTCTTTGGTCAAAATGAAGAATTAGCTCGTCTTGCTCAGGGCATGACGGATGAGCAAATTGATCGGCTCAAAAGAGGCGGCCATGATCTAGTGAAAATCCATGCAGCCTATAAAGCTGCTGCTAATCATGTAGGTCAGCCAACCGTGATCTTGGCCCATACTAAAAAAGGTTATGGCATGGGCAACGCCGGTCAAGGAAAGATGACTACCCATAGTCAGAAAAAATTAGATGACGAAGCCTTGATTGCCTATCGCAATCGTTTTAATTTGCCATTAACGGATGAGCAGGCCACTAGCCTTGCCTTCTTTAGGCCTGATGAAAATAGCGAAGAGTTGAAGTATTTAAAAGAGCAGCGCACTAAGCTTGGAGGTCAGTTGCCCAAGCGTTATTCAGAATGCGAGCAATTAAATGTCCCAGATATTGCTTCTTATGCAGCTTTTGCAATTAAGGCTGAATCAAAGGAGATGTCGACGACGATGGCTTTTGTCCGCATGCTTGGTAATTTACTGAAAGATAAAGAGCTCGGGCCTAGAGTGGTGCCCATTGTTGCGGATGAAGCGCGCACTTTCGGGATGGCTAATCTATTTAAACAGGTTGGTATTTACTCTAGCGTTGGCCAGCACTACGAACCAGAAGACATTGGTTCAGTGCTGAGCTATCGCGAGGCCTTGGACGGTCAAATTTTGGAAGAGGGCATTAGTGAGGCTGGGGCTATTGCAAGCTGGACTGCCGCAGCAACTAGCTATAGCGTGCATGGCATCGCAATGCTACCTTTCTATATCTACTATTCGATGTTTGGCTTTCAGCGTATTGGTGATGCTATTTGGGCAGCCGCTGATCAACGTGCTCGAGGGTTTTTATTGGGCGCAACTTCTGGTAGAACAACATTAGGTGGTGAAGGCTTGCAGCACCAAGATGGTAGTAGTCAGCTGGTTGCTGGAACTATTCCTAATTGCAAGGCATACGATCCCGCTTTTGCAGGCGAGTTAGCAGTAATTGTGGATCAGGGCATGCGTGACATGTTGATTGATCAAAAAGATTTGTTCTATTACATCACCCTCATGAATGAAAACTATGCCCAGCCTGATTTGCCTGAGCATGCAGCCGAGGGTGTAATTCGTGGTTGCTATAAATTAAAGACAGTAAAAGCTGGTAATGGGGATGGCAAGTCTTACGTCACTTTGCTTGGTTCTGGTGCCATCATGACTGAAGTATTAAAGGCTGCAGACATGCTTGCTAATGCTGGCATCAATGTCGATATCTTTAGCGTAACGAGTTGGAGTGAGTTATCTAGAGATGGTAAGGCCAAAGAGCAGGCAAGGCTTTCTGGTGAGGCTAGCACTGAACAAGCATTTATTAGCGAAGTGCTTACCGAAGGTCGTGGCCCGATTGTGGCTGCTACAGACTACGTGCACGCTCTTCCAGAGAGTATTCGTGCGTATATTCCCGAAGGCAGGGGATATATCACGCTCGGCACTGATGGTTTCGGTAGGAGTGATACGCGAGCTGCATTACGCGAATATTTTGGTGTGAATGCAGACAGTATTTATAAGGTAGCAAAAGAAGCATTGAAAAAATGATCTTTTTGCTTGATGCCTTATGATCATCTCACTATTACCTATTATCGAATTAACTGGAGATTTTTAGATGTCCCTTATTCAAAAGCTCAAAGCACGCGCTGCTAACAATAACCCTGTGCGAGTGGGCATCATTGGCGCAGGGAAATTTGGCTCTATGTATCTCTCGCAAGCGCCACGGACTCCAGGCATTCATTTAGTTGCGGTTGCTGATTTATCTCCCATGCGGGCCAAAGAGTCCCTTGCTCGCGTAGGTTGGGATGCGCCTCGTTATAGCGCTACTTCACTACAAGATGCGGCTAAGTCAGGTGCCACTTTTGTGACTGACGATGCCGAAAAAATGATCGCTAGTGAGCACATTGATATTGTGATTGATTCTACGGGAAGCCCAGCAGCTGGTATTCGACATGCCCTACTATGTTTTGATCATCGCAAGCACATCATTATGGTCAACGTCGAGGCAGATGTTTTAGCCGGCCCTTTACTTGCGCGCAAGGCAGCAGAGGCTGGCGTGATTTACTCAATGGCATCAGGCGATCAGCCCGCGCTGATTGCAGAATTAGTAGATTGGGCAAGAACTATTGGCTTAGAAGTAGTATGCGCCGGCAAGGGCACTAAATATTTACCGATCTATCACCAGTCCACGCCCGATACTGTTTGGGGCCACTATGGTTTTTCTGAGGAGCAAGTTGCTGGTGGCGACTTTAATGCGCAAATGTTTAATTCATTTTTGGATGGAACTAAATCTGCCCTCGAAATGGCCGCAGTATCGAATGCTTGTGACTTAACTCCTCCTAGCAATGGCTTAGAGTTTCCGCCTTGCGGGGTGGATGATTTGCCACATATCTTCCGACCTGTATCTGAGGGTGGGATTCTGAAACAAAAAGGGACTGTTGAAGTAGTTTCTTCAGTTGAGCGAGATGGACGTCCGGTATTTAGAGATTTGCGTTGGGGTGTTTTTGCAGTGTTTGAAGCCCCTAGCCAATATGTGATTGATTGCTTCTCACAATATGGACTGAAAACAGATAGCACTGGTAAATATGCAGCGATGTATAAGCCTTACCACTTGATAGGTTTAGAGCTTGGTATCTCAGTGGCAAGTATTGCGGTGCGAGGAGAAGCCACTGGAGCGACTGGTGACTGGAAGGGTGATGTGGTGGCTACAGCTAAGCGCATACTGAAGTCGGGCGAGAAATTAGATGGAGAAGGTGGCTTCACTGTTTACGGAAAACTCATGACTACTGCTGATTCCTTAAGGCTTGGCGCTTTGCCAATTGGTTTAGCACACAACATGGTGCTCAATAAAGATATTCCAGCTGGTAAACCAGTGTGCTGGAGTGATGTGAATTACGATGCTACTTTGCAGGCTATTCAATTTCGACTTGAAATGGAAAAATTATTCCACCAATAAAAATATTCTTTTTTATTTTGTAGTAACCCCTGCTTTTAAGCATATCCACTCATTGAAGAGTTTAATTTTCTGACTATTTTTAGCATTCGACCGATAAGATAAGAAATGCGTTTTATCGGTGGTGGGTAAAAAGACTCCTTTACCAAGCTCCACCAACTCTCCACGAGAAATCTCTCGTTCTGCAAAGCGCACACTCTCAAGAACTGCTCCTATGCCATCCACAGCGGCTGATACTGAGAGGGCTGCACGATCAAACGACATCTTGCGACTTGATGGGTTTTTCAGATGATTAATCTCAAACCATTGCTCCCAGGTATGGAGATTTAAGGATGACTCAATCAGCGTTAGTCTGCTCATTAACTCTTTTACAGGAATACTAGCGTCAATGAGTTCAGGTGCGCATAGTGGAATAATTTTTTCTTCACCTAAAGACATAGCGGTGATACCAGGCCCTTCATGCGTAAATTGATAAGAGATCGCAATATCAATTTCTTGATTACGCAAGAGATCAATTGGCTCTGCTCCGGAAGTGAGGCGAATAGTGATATCAGGATTATTTTTAATGAATTCAGGAAGTCTTGGACTGAGCCACTTTGCGGCAAAACTGGGTGAGCAGTGTAGGGCGAGAACTTGTGAGCTTGGAGCGAGAGTGACTTCATTACATGCCGCCTCAATGACATCAAAAACCCTGGAAAGAGAATCTAATAAACGCCGTCCTTCTGAGGTTGGCTCTACTTTGCGGTTCTTTCGTATAAATAGGGCCTTGCCAAAATAATCTTCAAGCTCTCTAATTTGATGGCTAATCGCCGATTGGGTGAGGTGCAGCTCTTTGGCGGCCAAGGTAAAGCTTTCGAGGCGGGCAGCGGCCTCAAAAGCCCGTAAAAGAACATAACTTGGCATTTTTCTCATGTAAATATAATATACATGATTTAAATTCATCTATTCATGAATACTTATCGTTTGTCAAAACTCTCTAGAAGGCTCAAGATTACGACTTGGTTATGCCTTGAGTCGGATCAAGACACCAAGTTTGCAAGCATATAAAAAGAGGAATTCACATGGCTGCAGTAATTGAGAAAGAACGTAAATTGGACTTGGGTGGTAGAGAGTCTATTTATCAACCCGAAGATAAATCCCAGATTTTTCCTTATCAGCCAAAATTTAATAGTTTTGCTGAGGAACGTCAGCATCTCAAAGAGCGATTAGTTGCGGCATGCAGAGCATTTGCTCTAGAAAAGTTTGATTATGGATTTGCAGGGCATTTAACTGTTCGTGATCCAGAGCATCCAAATCTGTATTGGACTAATCCAATGGCTGTGCATTTTGATCAAGTAAAAGTTTCTAACTTAATTCTGGCGGATCATGAAGGCAATATTTTGGAAGGTAAGCATGCTCTGAACCGCGCCGGATTTGTATTGCATGCGGCAGTTCATGAAAAACATCCTGACATCGTGGCTATGTGTCATGCACATACAGTCTATGGAACAGCATTTGCAGCGCTAGGTAAACCATTAGATCCAATCTCGCAAGATGCTGCAGCATTCTTTGAAGATCACATGGTTTTAGCGGAACAAGCTGGTCAAGTAGCGGTTGAAGATAATTCGGGCTACAACGTAGCGGGCGCATTGAAAAAAGTGAAAGCGATCATTCACCTTAATCATGGCTTGTTAACAGTGAGTCGTCATAGTATTGAAGCAGCCGCATTTTGGTTTATCGCTTTAGAGCGTTGTTGCAAACAGCAGATGATGGTTGAGGCTACAGGTATTAAGCCCGTATTGTTATCACCAGAAACCGCGCGCTACAGCCGTGAACACGTGGGTAGTGAGTACATTGGCTGGTTGCATTTCCAGCCAATTTGGGGCTACCTCAAAGAAAATCAGCCAGATATGTTTGCGTAATAGAATAGCTCTTAGATATAGCTCGTTAATCAATAGGGGTCCTAGTAATGACAAGTAAACAGGAACAAGCGGAGAAAAAGGTCGGCGCATCCGCAGGGCCTGCGACGCCAAAGAAATTAGTTCCTTATGGTGGCTACTACACTAATAAAGTTCCAGGCCATGATCCTGAGCTCACAGAAGTTGGCCCCGGCACGCCAACAGGCGAGTACATGCGTAGCTTTTGGCATCCAGTTTGTATGTCAATTGAATTAACCGATACTCCCAAATTTTTAACTATCTTAGGCGAAGAGTTGGTAGCGTTCCGTGATGGCAGTGGCAGGATTGGTTTATTGCACGCGCATTGCGTTCATCGTGGCGCATCACTCGAGTATGGTTTGATTCAAGAGCGCGGTATTAAGTGTTGTTATCACGGCATGCACTTTGATGTAGATGGCACTTGTTTGAATGCACCATTCCCTAAGGGTGAAGAAGCAGAAGCAAAAAAATATGCATGCTCAATTCAGCAGGGTGCCTATAAAGCTTTTGAAAGAAATGGCTTAGTGTTCGCTTATATGGGCGCTCCCGATAAAGAGCCGCCATTTCCAGAATGGGAGTCTGATTTCACGGTAGCCCCCGGTGATGAGCTTGTCCCTTACAGCAATTTCCAACACTGCAATTGGTTACAAGTTCAAGATAATGCTGCAGACAATTTCCACACAGCCGAACTACATTCAGCAAAAAATGTAGTGGGCGGGCATTTTCAAGGCACAACGTTTGATGAAGTAGGTTCTCCCACAATGGAAGTGCATCCAGACATGCAGTTTGTGCCAATCCATGGGGGTCGAGGTTTAGCCTGCTCTGGCGCGCGTCGCGTCAATAACGATAAATTATTTATTCGTGTTCAGCATCAAGTGCTACCAAACCTCAGTTTGCATGCCTATACTTCTGAAGATGGTTCTAATAAGAAATTATTTAGCCGCTTTCATATCATCCGCTGGACAGTTCCAGTCGACGATGTAAATAGTAAGATGATTGGCTGGCGTGTCATGGGCCCTGGCATCGATACTCGCGGCATCGGGCAAAAAGAGCTGGTTGGCTATGAATCAATCGACTTTTTAGATGGCCAAGTTGCTTTGAGAAGAGCCGAGCGTTTTGGTAAGCATACGATTAATGACATTGTTGATATTCCTACTGATCATAGGGCGCGCTCTAATTACAAGATGGCTCAATATGCACCTGGCGATTACGAAGCCATTATTAGTCAAAGACCAATTGCAATTCATGCCCTCGAGAACCCTACTAAATTTGATGCTGGCCCTTACTTATTTAGAAAGATGTTGCGAGATGCTGTGCGTGGCTCCAATCCAGCGGCAAGCGCAGAAGCCTTTGTTGAGTGGTTAAAAGAATTTGATGGCGCTCCTAATAGTTATTGCTCTGGCACTGTATTTGAACTACCAATTGGTGCTACTACTGAAGAAGAAGTAGCACAAAGACGCTTTGTGGCTAAAGGTGTGATTACTATTCTCACAGAAAGTGAACAGCACAAAGGCAAAATGCGCACGGACTTCGTGAAGCAAAAAATGGAAGAGCTTGAGCAAACTGCAAAAGCACAATTTAAGCATTAATCTAAAGATCAGAAGAGATGGGCTGCGATTGCAGCCCATTCTTTTTGTAGGGTGAGACAAAAAAGTGAATAAAATTTCTAGTGTGGACTCTGAAGAGTTGGTGATCGAGGTTCAGAGTACTGGCCAAAAAATAAGCGTCACGAGAGCCGAGCCACTAATCGATGCTTTGGCAAGATCGGGCATTGAGATACCCACTTCTTGCCAATCAGGCTTATGCGGCACTTGTAAGACAAGATATATCAGTGGCGATGTAGAGCACGGAGATTGTATTTTGAGTGATGCCGAGCATCAGGAGTATTTAACCCCCTGCATCTCGCATATCAAGAGCGGAACATTGGTCCTCGATTTGTAAAACACAAAGTGATCAAAAAAATATACGTCTTAGGCGCTGGCGCAGTTGGCTGCTATTTTGGCGGTATGTTGGCTCGCGCACATCAGGATGTTACTTTTATCGCAAGACCACAGCGCGCTAAAGCCCTGAATACATCAGGCTTGGAGATGGATTGCAAAGCATTTCATGAAACGATTCAAGTCAAGGCTAGTTCTGAGCTCTCCACTCTAAAGGATGCCGATTTAGTTTTACTGAGTGTGAAATCACTTGATACAGAGCGGATGCTTACAGAGGTCAAATCCATTTTGCCAAGTAAAGCAGTGATCTTAAGTCTACAAAATGGGGTGGCAAATATTGATATTGCCTCCAAAATTATTTCTAATCCAGTTTATGCAGCAGTGGTCTACGTAGCCGCAGGAATGATTGGTCAAAATACCATGAAGCATCATGGCCGTGGCGAGCTTCTGGTTGGGAAGCTTAGCACTGCATCGCTTGCTGATGAAACCCTTCAGGATATTTGCAAGCTCTTTGAGGGAGTAGGCGTTCCATGCTCGATTGCACCCCAGATTAAAAGAGATATGTGGCTTAAGTTTTTGGTGAACTGTTCTTTTAATGCAATTTCAGGAATTGGTCAGATTTCATACGGGGAGATGGTGAAGTCACCTTACATTGTTAAACTGATTGAAGAAATTACCAAAGAGTTCCTTACTATCGCTGCACTTGAAGATGTAAAGATCAGCCTATCTGAGGCGCTTGCAGCAAACGATTCGATTGCAACTACCATGGTTACGCAGGTTTCCTCAACTGCTCAGGATTTGGCCAAGGGGAAAATGACCGAGATTGAGTTCTTAAATGGATACATTGTTGAATTAGGTAAGCGCCATGGAATTCCGACGCCATATAACGAATCCGTTCACGCCTTGGTCAAAATGATGGAATCTAAAATCAGATAGAGGGGTTTGGTCCCTCTGCATCTATTTGTTTTTCCCAAGATGCATCTATAAAAGCAGGCAGTT
>Ga0304729_1002579_pt1 | contig 10743 bp, 11 predicted proteins | sample C_131016_MF_Meta_FD_190475 | JGI IMG/M metagenome (GOLD analysis project Ga0304729, IMG submission 190475) | Freshwater microbial communities from Lake Croche, Canada to study carbon cycling - C_131016_MF_MetaG (v2) (version 2) | ecosystem: Environmental > Aquatic > Freshwater > Lake | place...
GACCAGTCAGGCCTTTGGCCTGCCCAGCACGATTCGAACGTGCGACCTGGGCCTTAGAAGCTGGAAAAATGAGCTAGAACAACACTAAAAACAATGGGATCAAGGTGTTGGCTATTGGTGTGGCATAGGCACCGAGAATTGTGGCTCGGAGTGGAATTGGGTGGATCTGAAGTGGCATTGGCAGGCGGTCTAGTGGTCAGTTGTCTAATTTGTCGGGTTAACCGACAAAAATAAAACCACTCGAAGGTGGTTTTTAATAATTGTGCAGCGCAATTAAGTAAAACTTGTGAGAAGTCTTGCTTCAAGTCATAGTTTTGCAGTAACGTAAATTAACTAGTGATATGCATTACCTAAGTCATAAAAATTAATACTTAGAGACTCCCAAAGGGCATGACATGACAAAAAAAGATTCTCAATCCTCTCGACGTCAATTCATAAAAAGCTCCTTAGTAGCATCAGCTAGTGTAGGGTCTACTCTCGTAGCTGGCATTACCTCAGCCCAGCCCGCTGAAAAAGATTTTTTAAAGATTGATCCTTGGACAAAAACCCAAAGACAAAACTTTCCAAACCCAACATATGGGGCGCCAAGCACCTTTGAGAAAAAAGTTACTAGAGAAACATATAACAATGGATCTAAAACTCCATTACAAAAATTACATGGAATTATTACTCCAAATGGCCTCCATTTTGAAAGGCACCACGGCGGAATACCAGAAATTAATCCTGATTTACATCGGCTAGTGATTCACGGATTAGTCGACCGACCAATTATCTTGACGATGAATGACATTGTTCGATTTCCAGCAGTGTCGCAAATTAACTTTTTAGAGTGTTCCGGTAATACATGGGCAGAATTAAAAAAGCAAACCTGGGCAACTGTTCAAGAAACACATGGTTTGTTGTCATGCTGTGAATGGACAGGTGTACGATTATCAACATTATTAGACCAGTGCGGCGTTCAACCTGAAGCTAAATGGGTTCTTGCTGAGGGCGCAGATAGTGCAGCTATGACAAGGAGCATCCCAATTGAGAAGGCAATGGATGACGTCATTATTGCCTACTCTCAGAACGGTGAAATGCTTCGCCCTGAGCAAGGCTATCCATTGCGATTATTTGCGCCTGGATTTGAAGGCAACATGAGCATTAAATGGCTAAGGCGTCTAAAGCTAGGTACCGAGCCATGGCAAACAAGGGAAGAGACTTCGGCCTATACAGATCTGGGTGCAGATGGAAAAGCACTTCAATTTACTTTTGTGATGGGCGTTAAATCTGTGATCACTACACCTTCTGCTGTTATGAAGCTAAATGCCCCAGGATTTTATGAAATTTCCGGTATTGCATGGACGGGCAGTGGAAAAATAAGACGAGTTGAGGTCTCGGTTGACGGTGGAAAATCTTGGGATCAAGCAGCATTACAAGAACCAGTTCTCGATCGATGCCTGACGAGATTTAGATTTCCATGGAAGTGGAACGGAGAGTCAGCAGTAATCATGAGTCGAGCAACTGACTCCACGGGTGAGGTTCAACCTACATTGGATTCTGTTTTAAAAGCAAGAAGCTCTAATGCTTTTTATCACAATAACGCTATGCAGCCATGGTTAGTTTCAAGTACTGGCGAGGTTTCAAATGCCCGCTAAATATCTTTTATTACTTGCAACCCTTTTGTTTGTAGCTTGTACCAACAGCTTGAATCAAAGCAAATCCTACGGCCTAGGAAAGTCAATCAATGAATCCCAAATTGCGGCTTGGAATATTGATATCGCTCCAAATGGAGATGGCCTTCCTCCTGGTGGAGCAACTGCTAAACAAGGTGAAAAGATATACCAAGAAAAATGTGCTGCGTGTCATGGAAATAAAGGCCAAGGTGGCGTGGCAACTAGATTAGTTGGTGGCGGGAACTTAAATACTGATAAACCGATCAAGACTGTTGGAAGCTATTGGCCTTACGCTACGACATTATTTGATTACACTAAAAGAGCTATGCCCCACCCCCTACCTCAGTCACTTACAAATGAAGAGGTGTATGGAACTACGGCATATATCTTATATATGAACAAAATTATTAGTATTGATAATGAGATGAATGCTAAAACTTTGCCTTTAGTGCGAATGCCTAATCGTGATGGCTTCATTCCAGTCATGAAATAGTCAAGCTATAGCTAAGTTATGGTTAATGGCAATCTTAAAAAATGCTCAGCTCATTAATAAATAGCAAGGGCTCATACCAAACTAAATGCGAGAGTGCCAAATAGATCTCATCGGCCAGTCGGGCCTTTGGCCTGCCCAGCACGATTCGAACGTGCGACCTGGCAATGACTGCCAACAACCCAAAGTGAACAGTTATAAAAGTCAAATCATGACAACTTGAAAGCTAGGTGTTATGGGGGCTTTAGGGCAATCCTAGATTATCAAATGTGTACAGGATTTAACTGTTTTATGGCTTACACTTTTGCAAAGACTACTTATTAGGCTTAAAAGGAATAGACATGAAACTCAAATTACTTATCGCATTAGTAGCAGTACCAAGCTTGGTTATGGCTCAACCTAATGTATTGCATCAACTGCCTACACTTACCACTACAGGACAGCCAGGAGCAACCCCCACACAACAGACAGCACCTAATCCTAATAGCACTACAGGCTCTAGTTCTGGAAATAAACAAACTAATGTAGGGGGTATTTATATGGACTTCGATAGTTCTGGAAAGAGTACTTCAACTACCCCTGCTAATGTTGGAGGAAAGGCTGATAAGTATGGCTCTACAGGACATTCAGGACCAGACAGAGAACAGACAGCAACTAATTCCAATAAGGCTACAGGCTCTAGTGCTGCTACAGGTTCATCACTTACCCCTAAGCAAGAAGAATGTCTCAGAGTTGGTGGTGCGTATTGCTAATAACAGCCACTTTTAGTAAAGGTAAGTTTAAGTTCCATTAGCCACTCTTCGGAGTGGTTTTTTATTGCCATCGTTTGAGCAAAATAAGTGGGGTGAATAAAAAAACTTAAATTTGAATAATTAAGTTAGCGTCTCAAGCACCCTTATAAAGATATTTAAAACTGTAGATTTGCCCCCTCCCCCATCTGGACAAGAAACTGGACAAGTTTGTGGTGTTTTGGACAAGTTTTCGCTATATTGGATAACAGGTGAGGTTTGTCGTGAACGCCTAAATAGCTATTCTGGATGAGTCTAGGGGGATTGTTGGCCTGCCCAGCACGATTCGAACGTGCGACCTACGCCTTAGAAGCTGTAAAAATGAGGCTAAACAATACTAAAAACAATAGCTTTAAGGTGTTGAAATCAGGTGTGGCATAGGCACCAAGAATCTTGGTGTTGAGTGGAATTTGGTGGATATTGCTTGGCATCTACAGGCAGCTGCATGGTTCGTCGTCTAATTTGTCGGGTAAACCGACAAATTAGAAAGCAAAAGCCCCCTGCATAACTAACTACAAAATAATCCTCCAAATCAAAATTCAGAGGATTATCTTTCTATCAATCTAGTTGCTGTAAGAGTTAGGCTTTTGTCCCAAATCTAAGCGTCTATTAATTTCATCAATGACGGGTAGTAAATCTGCAACGGAATCAATCACGAAATCAGGCTCCATTTCTTGCATGTTTGCTCTCGCTTCATTTTTTAGACGATCCGACTCTTCTTCTGGCAATGCACCTAACTCCTCAAGAGAAAGACCGAGAGCATTTCCACTAACTGCGACGCCAACAGTCCAGCAGCCAAATGACTTACCCTCTTCAAGCCCTGGCTGCGTATCATCTACCTTAATGAATGAAACTGGATTATCCAGACCCAGTTGTCTGGCGCATTTAATCATCATTTGAGCGGATGGTCGACCCAATGGAGTATCTCCTGAATAAGAGAAGACATCAACCTCATAACCTTGCTCTTTAGCTATTGGTAGCAACAAATCTAAGAGTTCTCTGGTGTACCCAGTTGTTGAACCAATTTTAATGCCACGCTCACGGAGCGCTTTGCTTAGCTTGGCTACCCCCGGAATTAGTTGACCACACTCCAGAATACTCACCTTATTCATAGGTACAAAAATATCTAGCAGCCGATCAACATCAGTATCAGTATGTGGTTTTCCGTGTACCTTAAGCCATTGTGTTCGGATCTCTGGAAGGCTTAGGAGCGCATTTATATGGTCCCACTTATTTATTCCCATTGGGATACGGGCTTGGGCAATAGTCATCTTAATTCCTTCAGATCGGAACAATTGGACGAAAGCACCCATAGGAGCTCTACTGCCAAAATCGACTGTGGTACCCGCCCAATCAAAAATAACTGCTTTCACCCAAGTCTTCATTATCACTCTAACCATTCATCAAAATTATCTTTTGCAACCCCAAACGCTGTGCTTGCCCCTGTTCCACTGCTGACTATAGCTACCCTCATTTCTGGAGATACTTTTTCAATCAATGCGTCGTATGTATTGGAGGTTGGATAGACGCCCGTCCAACGCTCAATCACTGTGTGTTCAGTAATACTTAAAACCCGATACATCAATTCAATAATCAGTTGTTCAATTTTGTCACTGGCAAATACATTTTCTGAAGATCCATAGTGATGTGAATCTCCAACTACCAGACTACCGTCCGCACTTTGCACGACAATCAAATGAATGCCATTTTCAACATATTCAGGCATCTCTATTGCGATACGCTCTTTGAGGGCTTTAGCTTCAGGCAATTCTGACCACCCCAAGTATCTAGCTAAACTGTTATCGGTCATCACGCTACCCGGAAGGATGAAGCCGTCCTGCACTTTAACTCTGAGCATTTGTAGAGTGCATAGCTTTAAATCGTATTTTTCAATATAAGGTTTGGCTATTCCGGTTAACTCAGCACCAGGACACACCACAATTCTTTGTGCATCAAATCGATTATTTGAGGTGTGAACGAATGAGTCACCAATAGATAAGACCTCGGTCTCCCAATAAAAGTCTACGCCCATTATATTTTGCAAATAATTGGCTAACTGGGGGATTGCCTCTCTTGATTCCACCCTAAATTCATGCGGACTATAGAGAAGACCAAGAGAATTTTTTAAATTAAGGTTCTGCGTGTTTTGAAAGCCTAGAGCCTCTAACTCTGGATAGCTCACCCGAGGGAAGTATTTGCAATCAGTGCCCATAGGGGTTTGAAGAAAGGCTTTTGCAACCTCAACTGCCTCGGGACGTTCACATAAAATCCAAGTACCCTGATGTAGTATTTTGATGCCCGCTAAATAAGTGAGCTCTCTCCAAACTTGCGCTGAATATACAGCCCTGCGCCAGGTATCCCTAGAACCTTGCCCAGATACCGTAATAAAACCGAAATTACGGATAGAGGCGCCAGTGCAGCATGCATTTTGTTCAATAATGGCTACTGATAAACCTCTTTTTGTGGCTTCATAAGCATGGGCTAAGCCTACGATGCCTGCGCCTACTACCAGTAGGTCATAATTTTTATTCGCCATTGATCCTAAATCCTGCAAAGTTTTTTCCTCGGGCGGAAAGCCTAACTGTGCCTACCTGCTCTTCCACGGTTTTATCACACTCAAGCGGTGAGTGCACTGAAAATCCTAAGGCAAGCAACCATTGATACATCTCCATGGGATTTGAAAAATACTGGCCTAAAGCCCGATCAAGACTGATCAAGATAGTAGGATCACAATCACTTTCAATTAACAATTGCCATACATAAGGCAGCCAATAGGCACAGGCTTGCCCATGACTTTTTTGACTTCTGGCCGTTTCAGAGTAGGACAAAGCATGGACCAGCGCTGTTTGTGTTTTAGCCATTGCTAAGCCAGCAGATAAGGCAGCTTCTGAAAGTTGTTCACGGAAGTCTAGATTCCCTAAATCATGTTGAATGAGGGGTAAATAACGGCAGATTTTTTTGGCTGCAAATACTGCAAGGTTAGTTGATTCTTGCGTTCTATTTATATTCCAAATCGCCTCTAATGCGTGTGAAAGAGCATCGATTGCAGAGTCTCGCGAAATAGCCCAAGGAGCCCCAAGACATAGGCAAGGATCAACAATCGCTACATTAGCAAAAACTTCAGGGCCAAAAAATGAATGTTTACGCTGTTTTGAAAAATCCCAAATAGTTGCAGTTGGGGTGACCTCACTCCCAGTTCCAGCAGTGGTTGATGCTAGCAATAAGGGTATTTTGGGAAAGGATTTGCTTTCTATTGGTGTGTCTAGATGTTGACTCAACCAAGCCATCCCATCGGGCTTATAACGCAATACTTTCGCTGCATCCATCACACTTCCACCGCCAATTCCTAGCAACGCAGATTTTTTTAAATCAGCTCGGATCCAAAAATCGTCCTGAAGATTTTGAATGCTCATAATATCTGGCATCCCTTTTTGATAGACAGTTTCAGAAAGAATCCTACCTTGCAAGGAGGAACGTATCTTTTTCAACTCATCGTTAGAAATTTCAGGAATGCGTAGAATATGAAATCCACGGTCTGGATACAAATTTCCCAACTCTAAAATAGATCCGGCACCGAAATAAATACTGGGCTTAGGCATTATTTAACTTGCAAGCTTCCTTAGGTAGGAAGAAATCAAATCAATGATGGTTACGGTGGCAATCAAAATGATGAGAACTGCACAAGTTTGAGAGTATTGGAACCCGCGTATCACTTCATACAAAATCACTCCAATGCCGCCCGCTCCTACCATTCCAACAACGGATGCAGAGCGGACGTTTGACTCAAAGCGATATAGGGAATAAGAGACCCACAAGGGCATAACCTGAGGCAAAATTCCATACACAATTTCAGCCATCGGATGAGCACCCGTTGCCCTAATTCCTTCGATAGGCCTGGGATCTACTGCTTCTACAGCCTCTGAAAATAATTTAGCCAATGTTCCAGTTGTATGAACAAATAAAGCAAGTACCCCTGCAAAAGGTCCTAAACCGACTGCCACAATAAATAACATTGCAAATACCATCTCATTGATCGCGCGCAATGCATCCATCAGGCGGCGTACGGGTTGATATACCCATGGGCTAACCACATTAGATGCACTTAATAAACCTAAAGGTATTGCCGCCACAATTGCTAATAAAGTCCCCCAAATAGCGATTTGAACTGTTATCAGCATCTCGCTTACATACAGCTTCCAATCTTTAAAATTGGGTGGGAAGAAATCAGCAGCATATTTAGTCATATTTCCAGAATCTTTAATCAGATCCAGGGGGCGCATTTCTGCGCCCTGCCAAGCCCAAGTCAGCACTACAAAGAACAAGGCCCACCCTAAGTAATAGGATAGGCTATGCCTCTCTTCAAAAGCGCGTACTTTAGCTCGGTTTAATGAGAGCTCTGAAACAGATTCGCTCATTTGATCTTAGCTAATGCCTCATTCAGTTCTGCAACTTTTTTAGCTTTTTCTGCATCGCTAATAGTGGTGTCAGATTCAACCTTACGCAAGTCTTTGAATAACTCTAATTGACGAATCGGATTTAATTGAGCATTCGTTGAAGGTCTAAATCCGCCATAGTTATAGATATTCTTGAGTACAGCCTTTTCCTCTGGATTTGTTTTAGCATAGTTGTATACAAACTTTTTCAATTTCTCTTTTGTATCTTTATCTAAATCAGTACGCCATACAAATGGATCGCTAGGAATTAATGGGCTTTTCCAAATAATCTTGATCTCCTGAGCTGCTTCTGGCTTAGTTGCTGTCAAGCGATCAATCTCTTCAGAGTTGTTAGTCGCAACATCAAGTTGCTTAGCAAGTATTGCCTGAAGATTTGCGCCATGACTTGCGTTTCTGACTGTTTTGAAGGTTTCTCTTGCCTCTATATTTCGCTTAGCAAAGATGTAGTAGGTTGGCACAAGAAAACCAGATGTGGAATTCGGATCTCCAATACCAAAATTGATACTCTTACCGTTTTTAATCACCTCATCCACATTATTGTATGGTGAGTCTTTTTGAGTAATCAAATAGGATGTATATCCCACAGCGCCATCAGCAAAGACTACTTGCGCGAATACTTCTCCGCTAGCGCGATCAACCGCCTCCATCGCAGCTTTATTTCCAAACCAAGCAACTTGTACCTTATTAAAACGCATTGCCTCAATCACTCCAGCATAGTCTGGTGCATAGAATGATTTGACTGTTAGGCCAGTTTGCTTCTCCATATCTCTAAAGAATGGCTCCCAACGATCCCTTTGTGCAGACGCTGAATCTGTTGAGATCACCCCAAAACTGATTTCTTTAGCTTGCACTAAGCAAACCGATAAAGCCATAAAGCCTGCCAAGAGTATTTTGCTGAACTTCATTTCAATCTCCTAATGAAAAAATAATACCTAATGAACTAATGTGAGTTTTGCCTCAGAAATACCAGACTCTTTTTTGGAAGGAAAATCCTCATCCATATCCAACTCTTCCAAATTTGATCCGTATAATTCTGCCAATATGACGGCAGTCAACTCCTTGGTTGGACCATCAAAAACTACAACACCTTTATTTAAAGCAATCGTTCTCTCGCAATACTTCCTGGCAACTGGAAGCTGATGCAAGCTTGTCATGAATGTCAGATCTAATTTTTGAGACAAATTGACAATTGTTTCCATTACCTTTCTCGCAGACTCAGGGTCTAATGACGCTACTGGCTCATCTGCTAATAAAATTTTGGCGCCTTTAATTAATGCCCTAGCAATCGCTACTCGCTGTTGCTGTCCACCAGATAAGGTTGAAGATCTTTGATAAGCAAAATCAGCAAGACCAACCTTATCCAGGGCATCTAATGCCCTAGCTTTTTCTTCCAAAGAAAATCTTCTACAAACAATCTCGAAAATATTCTTTTGAGGACAAATACCAATTAAGACATTGGTCATGACATCTAGTTGATTGACTAAGTTAAATTGCTGAAAAATGATGCCGATTTCATTTCTAATTTTGCGCACGTCTTTAGATAGTTGCCCATGGGACTGAATCTCGTGACCGTTAACAGCTAATTCACCGCTATTCTTATCTAGGATCTCTAAGCCGGATATGGCTCTAATCAGAGTAGATTTTCCAGAACCTGAAGCGCCAATTAATGCCACCCTCTCACCGGCGACTATATCTATAGTCACATTACTTAAGGCCTGATTCTTCTTTCCATTTGAAAGGAAAGTTTTACTTGCTGCCTTGATTGTCAGCATCTTAGTCATTGGCACTCCTGCGCCAGATAGAGTAACTGTGCTATCACATCTGCTTTTGCAGGCATCTCCAAAGTAGAATTTTTAGCGCAGTCATCCCAGGTTCTTAATGACACAGCATCTTGTGCAAAAGGGAGTGAGATAAAATGGGAGCACTCATTTTGAGACATCGCGCCACCTTGAAGTTCTAGGCTTCTTATTGAATCGTCAGACAAAGATTGACGATAGTTTGGAGAAGTAGACACTAGGTAACGCTTGGCCCAGACATGCATCAATACAGGTCGACTCACTTCTTCAGAAAAAATATTAAGGAGATAATTTCCTCCTACATGCTCATGATGATCATCATGTCCATAAGTCGTTGGAGTACCTTCTTTTTTAGATAAAAGATGACCAATATCATGCAGCCAGGCAGCTAATTGCAATTGAGGGCTAGCACCGTTCTCCTTAGCAAGCTGTCCGCATTGCCAAGCATGAGCTAGTTGAGTGACCCCCTCACCTTCATAGCGAAGATCGCCTTTTTCCTGATAAAGGTTGGCTAAGGTGCAGGCAGAAATATGCATTCTGTCAATATGGCAATTAAATATTACGAATGCGTGTCAGCAACTAGAAAATAAGGTCAAAAACTCCACAGAGCCTGAAATAAAAGCTATTTTTCCCTTTGTGCTACCGCACCCTTTGAAATCTGTAAGCTGCTGAATTTAAATAGGAATTTATCTTGAGTGCAAATTTAAGCCCAAAACTGTCATAAATGCTTGAATAGTAGATTGAATTACCCTAGGATGAAGAAAGCGTTTTTTATTTAACTGAATATTGAAGGGGATGTCTTGATGAGCATGAATAAGACCATAAAGAAACTAAGCAAAAAGCTTGAAAAGTTAGATTCGAGCAAAGAAAAAGTGACAAAAAAATTAGTTAAAGTAACGGAATTAAAAGCTGCCAAAACTGCAAAGAAAGTAGCCGCAAAGACAGCTGCCAGCAAAAAAACTACTGCGAAGAAAACTGTCACCAAAAAAGCGTCTACTCCAACCACTTCATCAAGCAAAGTTTAATTTTTTGAGCAAGGATTCTAAAGAGCCGAATCACGATTCTGATTACGAAGCTCAGCTTAGGCTATTGCAAATTGAATTAGTGAAGCTACAGCGTCAGATTATTGCTAGTGGGTTACGTCTTTTAGTCATTTTAGAGGGTCGCGATACTGCCGGCAAAGATGGCACCATCAAGCGTATTACTGAGCATCTCAGTCCACGTGAAACACATGTAGTAGCTTTAGGTAAACCCTCCTCTCGCGAGGAAGGTGAATGGTATTTTCAAAGATACGTTGCTGAACTTCCTTCGGCAGGTGAATTTGTCATATTTAATCGCAGCTGGTACAACCGCGCAGGCGTTGAAAAAGTCATGGGCTTTTGTACTGATACTCAATATAAGCAATTTATCGGTTCAGTAAATGAATTTGAGGGTTTACTGGTTGATTCAGGTATCCAGATCATTAAATACTATCTTGATATCGATAAGGCAGAACAAGCTACACGACTCGAAAGCAGAAAAGAAGATCCATTAAAGCAATGGAAAATAAGTCCTATCGAT
>Ga0304729_1002580_pt1 | contig 10743 bp, 9 predicted proteins | sample C_131016_MF_Meta_FD_190475 | JGI IMG/M metagenome (GOLD analysis project Ga0304729, IMG submission 190475) | Freshwater microbial communities from Lake Croche, Canada to study carbon cycling - C_131016_MF_MetaG (v2) (version 2) | ecosystem: Environmental > Aquatic > Freshwater > Lake | place...
AATGGCACAACGCATGGAGCGATTGCCACGGCTATAGAAAAAAATGGTCAAATTTACGGGTGGGATCGCTTTGGCCGATTTCGAAAACATCTGCTCAGCGATAAGAACCATGCACAAGTTTTTGAAGAAGTATTTAATGCTTTAGCGGCGCATTACGCATGGTCCAGTGAGCCCTTGCCTCAAATGGAAAGGTTGCCTGAGCACCTTGTTTTTGGCGAGTTCCCTCGGCTTTGTGAATTTGGTTGGCCTGACTCAGAAATAATTGATTTTTCTGAGTTTGAAAATGCTGGGCAGATTACCCCTGTTCATTTGAAAAATTCATTGAAAGCTGCAGATAACAACCTTCGCATAATCGGGGCGTTAAGGGAGTGTCTAGTTGGACAAGCACGAAATGTTTTCAACGATCAATGTAAAAAATTTAACGACGCAAATCTGATCGATTTTCTTGAGAGTCATTACACCGGGTACTCAGGACTGGGTAAAAGAAATTTGGAAGGGAAGTTTGCTGCTGCAAAGAGACTACTTGATAACTCTTAATTAATATTAATTTGCCGCAGATCTTTTAAAGCACCGCAACTGCGGTGCTTTTTTTTGAGCCTCGACTTAATCTTCATGCACTCGTCGCAAACGCGTACCAGCCCAAAGCAATCCTCAGCGTGAAGCTTGCAATGGAAATACAAACGATAACTTAAAGAAAAAAATGAAGATTGACAAATGGATCACAGGACCCGCAGCATGGGAGAAATTTGTGGAGGAGCACCCAGAGCTTGGGTACAGACCCGGGCGAATGAATTTCCACAATTTTTTGCGAATGAATCGAAGCGTATTGCGTGCTAAAGACGCAATCCGAATGGCGAAAAATAAATTCTGGATTGCTCAAGAAGAAAAATTCTGCCTTGTCGCGTTTGAATGCGCTACAGGGATTTTCGAGAATTCAAGAGAAAATTACCAGCCTTTTAATGAACTCTCTGAGCAGGTAACCATCTCATTGGCAGGAGAGCAACAATGAGCGAGCATTCAAGCACACCATTGTGTTTACCTCCAGCCAAATCAGATGACGTTAACAGTGATCGAAAAATCAACGAAGGCCTGGAAGTTGAAGGGCGTCAATTGTCGGTAGTGACCGACGAAACCGATGAAACCGATGCTATTGATCCAATCCACGCCTGCGATATTGACCTTCAAAACATCAGTAACGATGATTTCATGGAGGCGATTTTTGATGACATTGATTTGAACTTGGATGGTCGTCCGATTGTTTGCTCTTTTGCAGGAGATCCAAAGAAACACCCATCCTGGAGACCTCAGGCCTGGCCATGTGACACCGGTAATGAAAAGCTGAATTGGTACGCATGTCCTTCTGACTTTGCGCCAGATGCAGCTGGAGGCTACCGAGCAAAAATAATGAATGCGCGAGCTGTCTATTGCGTCATGATTGATGATCTGGGCTCTAAAGTACCTCTTGATTGTCTCCCAAAAAGCAGCTTTTCCTGGCTGCTGGAAACCAGCCCTGGCAATTTCCAGGCAGGGTTCATCTTTGAAAAACCTGTTGATAAAAAAACCGCAGAGTCTTTGAAAAATGCAATTCTGGAAGCTGGCCTCAGTGATACCGGAAATAAGGGGGCAGCGGTCCGTTGGATGCGCCTGCCGAAAGCGATCAATGGGAAAAAGGAATACGGTGATCCATCCCCTCAATGCAAACTTGTCATTTGGCAACCAGGCCTTCGTTATTCTGTTGAATCACTTGCCACGCTGCTAAAGCTAGACCTCAAGGACGATAAGAAAGCGACCAAAAAGAAATCAGCTTCATTGACTAATACCTTTGGCGGCGCTTGGTCAAACTTCGGAGTTTATGTTCCCAAGTCAGAGGAAAACTATGTTCTGATCAAATTGAAAGACAAGGGCCTTTATAAACAGAATTTGGGCAGCGGAAAACACGACGTTACTTGCCCATGGGTTACTGAGCACACCGATCAAATTGATCATGGAAGTTGTTACTTTGAACCGTCAGACATGTCCCCTATTGGGGGCTACAAATGTCAACACAGCCATGGCGATCAATACCGTATTGGCGAATTACTAACATTCCTTGGTGCCTCAACAGGCCAAGCAAAACACAAGTCAGAAATTTATTTACGGCCGGGCGAAATTCACCGCATCGTAAGTGCCTCAGAAAAGGAATTGGCCTTGTCAGGTCGCTACTTTCAGCGCGGGGGACTGATTGTTTCAGTTACTACTGATCCAAGTAGCTATCAAGCTATTGTGAAAGCGGTACCATCACCAGCGCTTGTAAATGTACTTTCAGAAATCTTGACCTTTTACAGACGTACTCAAGGCGGCACCTACGAAGTATGTGATCCACCATCGAGACCGATTACATCTTTATACGATTCTGAAAGGTACATTCACCTGAAAAGTTTAGTGGGGCTTGCTCGGCAACCACATTTGAGACCAGATGGTAGTTTGGTGCGAAATGCTGGGTATGACGAACTTACCGGCCTGTATGGATCCTTTGATGCCAGCAAGTATGAAATCCCTGAGAAACCAAACAAGCAGGATGCTGAACAGGCGCTTGCTGAGCTTAAGGGATTGCTTGCAGAGTTTAATTTCGCAACACCTCAGGATGAGGCCGCCGCGCTTGCTGCAATGCTGACTGCAGTGATTCGTGTGAGCCTCCCATTGGCACCGATGTTTCATATCAAGGCGCCACAAATTGCAAGTGGTAAATCGTATTTGTCTTCCATCATTGCAAAACTTGCCAGTCCAAGTGTGACTTCTGCCGTTTCATTCCCTGGAGATGAAGAGGAATGCCGGAAACTTTTGCTTGCAACTTTGCTTGAATCCCCAGCAGTGGTAGTTTTCGATAACCTGAACACTGACCTCGTACCGTATAAGTCCTTATGCTCAGCAATCACCGAGGAGCATTTGACAGGTCGGATATTAGGTGTCAGCAAAACAGCCACAGTTGGAACACGGGCATTGTTTCTGAGTTCGGGCAACAACGTTGGCCCTATCCGAGATATGGCGCGTCGAGCTATCACTGTTTTGCTAGATCCCAAAGTGGAAACACCATCTGCGAGAGAGTTCAAATTTGATCCACTGGCACAAGTAAATGTAAAGCGCGAGTATTTCGTATCACTCGCTTTGACCGTTGTGCTTGCCCGCATTAATTCAGATGATCCTTATCAGCAGGTCAAGGCGTTTGCAAGTTTTGGTCAATGGAGCAAGTGGATTCGACAGACATTGCTTTGGTTGGGTCATGCTGATCCTGTGAGTTCCATCTTTGATCAACTTGCTTCTGACCCAGACCGAGAAGCGTTAGGTAGATTGCTTCACGCATGGAATGCTGTTTTTGGTAGCTCACCAACAATGGTGAGGGATGCTGTAAACCGTAGCTCCCTAGACAAAACTTTTCTTGAAACTGAGGTAAGTAAAGAACTCTTTGAATCGATGCTTGAGATCGCGGAAAAATCAAGAGAAATCAATCGTCGATCTCTTGGCCGTTGGATCGCCCGTCATCAAGGACAAATTGTCGATGGTCTGAGATTTGAGCGAGCAATTGGAAAGACAAGTTCTGAGCGTTGGATAGTTAAATCGGTTAAGACGGTTTTATCGGATGAAAAATTGCAAGAGACTGATTTGATTATTGAAAAAATGCAAACAATACAAGTTTGATCTAAGGATAACTATGACATTGACAGTCATTAGCATCGTCGAACCAAAAAATTGGGTTTTCCTCACAACTGATCCAATTGTTCAAACCTCTCGATGACTACCCCATGGAGCAGGAACTTTGAATTCAAGTCGTCTGATGGTTTCAGCTCGTCAAGCATTGGCAAGAGCCCCTAAGTGTGGTGCACTTGCCCGTTCAACTGGCCATCCTTGTCTGAAGCCCGGCTTAGGAGCCGGCGGGCGATGTCGGTTCCATGGGGGTGCAAGTCTTGGGCGTCCTGTTGTTGATGGCCGTTATACAAAGGAGCGTGCCCTCAACAATGACTGGTGCAGACTTCTTCTTGGTTTGATATACGAAATTCACGGCAAACCCAAGTCATCTTCTGGCTGGATAAAACCCGGCCGACTCTCCAGGGCTCGAATCAAAGAGCTATTGAAGTGGCAGGGAATAGATCCACCTGCCGATATTTAGGGCAAGTGACTCAACAGAGCACTGCACTTCCAATGCTGTGATCAATTCAAAAACTGCATATCCTCCATAAACTAGGTGCAATACCTATGTACTATGAGCTGCATGTTGTTGCATGTGTAACGGTAATTGGCACTCTCCACCTCTGACTGGTGATTGCGCTCACAAAATTTTCTATTTGAGCATTTGAGCATTTGAGCATTTGAGCATTTGAGCATTTGAGCATTTAAAAGAGGTTGCAGTTCCTAGGCAATCTGTCTACTGATTTAAAGGGTTAGGATTTAATTATTGGAAATGGAAGCTGCAACGTCTAAATCTTGAATAAATTTGCCATCTCTTCAGCTGTTTTTAATTAAATTATTGCTCATAAAGTTGAAATTTTATTAAAGCTGCACTAGCTTTTTCATTCGAGATTACATAATAGAAAAGATAAGACGATGACATTCCAGGCCCTCCCTCGTGGTCATAGTTCATTTCGAAATCTGCAAGGGAATCAACTTCATCTAAGAGATTATCAAATGGTTCTCGTTCATCAAAGTCATCATCAACATCATCCAAAATAGCTTGCCAGTGCTCATTGAATGCTTCCATCAAAATCCCACCTTCCGCAACCCGAAAGGTCGTATCAACAACCAACAACAGGTGCTCACAGTCATCAGAGCTTCTGCAGTAGGGGCAAATTTTTTCATCAATTAAATCGTTTTCATCGCTCATTTTAATTTTCAATATAAAAATATAGGACCTCAATTAAACCTGAGGCAGGGTTGCTCTAAGCTCCTGGCAATCTTGGATAATGAACATCGTGATCGGTGGATCATTGTGTGCTTGCAGAAGGTCGAGGCGCAGTTTTAAGAAGTTTCTACACCAGGTTATGGTGTATCTTGGCCCGCTAGGTTGGCCCCGTTCTTGAATTTTTCTCTCAGCTCCCGGCTGAACGCCTGCGCGTTGGCCCGTGCTTCCATTTGTTTTGCCGGGGACATCGGTGGGCGTGGTTGCGTCGTAGACGGTTTGGCTGATCCAGGCGCCGCATTCTTAAGATCATCAGTTAACCTCTCAATTGCAAAGTCAGACATTGGTTCCATGCTTTGTTGCAACAAAAAAGTTCCGCATAACTCTTCGTTCAATTCCTGTTGCAGGTCTTTTACAACACGTCTCGAGGGTACTGCAGGTTCAGCAGATGCATCCGCGGTTTCATCTAAAAATTGACTTATCCTTCTTTGTAGATCGATCAACCTAGAACGCTCAATGCATGTCCTGGACTTCACCTGCTTTTCTGCCGGATTTTTAGCGCTCAATAACTGCGTCCTGATCACCAACTCCAACAGCCCAGGCTGCGCATTAATTGCCAGGATGCTCAAAGTCTCAATATAACTATCAGATGCCGACAAAACGCACTCAATGGCGTTGTTTGTGGCGGTTTTCGAAGTACTTGCTTCTGACATGACTATCTCCTGTTTAGCCGCATTTGACGATTTGTCGGGGGCTGCAATATGGATCAACTCCCCCCAGCCCTTTGGTCGGCCAGACCGAAAAAGGGTTAGCGCAGCAAGGTGAGCTGCGGAACAGCGTCTGGTCCGACCCAGACAATGGCGTCCTGGTCAAAGTGAGTGCCAATGGCTCTGGCAGGCTCCAGGGCCAGGCCCGAAGCGAAGTAACTCTTCTCTGCAGGCCATTCGGTGCCTTCTTCGCTGCCGGAGCCTTCAATTGCATGGACTCTCAGTTCCTGAAGCTTGACGGCGAGTTTTGCGTGAGCCTTGTCATTAGCTTCGTCGGACTGGACGGTGCCACGTGGGTTGTAGGCGGTAAGGAATGCACCGCAATTGACGCCGCTGTCAGCAAACAATGCCGCAAGGCGTTCTGAATGTTTGCCGATAGTGAGGACAATTTCCTGATCGGTGTGACCGAGTCTATAGTCCGTGGCCAGGAATGCACGGACCTTGTCGGGGTGGATCTGCGTCGTTTCAGACATAAAAAAGCCCTCCAGAGTGTCTAAGGAGGGCCGACGCATCTCCCGGTTGGTTGCTCCGACTGGAGCCGCATCCGCTTGTCGCGTCCACCTTGCCCGGGGGCAGGTTGGTAAGGCCGTCGGGCCTTGTCTTGATGGAAATATTATTCTAACAAGTTCAGTGATTTAAGCAAGTTTTTAATGAGCATTTTTTATGAGCATTTTTTTCAGGCCTTTGCTGTGACTTAAACAACAATTAGATTGTCTGCGAGTGACTGCTCGTCGACTCAAGTTGCTGTCGAAGACCCCGTACCGCCTCACTGTCTAATTTATTTATTTCTGATTCGATCAGTCTCATCGCATGACGATCCAACGGCACGCCTTTGGCGTCAGCAAGCCAGAACAGGATTACTGCCCATACCATTGCAGGACTGCCCAATAGCTTGGCATGGTGCAAAACAAATGCAGTGATGAAATTAACTTGGGATGAACTGAGCGTCACAGACAGTGCGGAGCGGAATGTCCGATTGCCCAAGGCATGCTTGTTAAAGGTCTGAAGTATTTCAACCAAGGGGTTGCTTGGATCGTCCAACGTATGAAGTACCGTTGCCAATTCCTGAGCGCTTTGACTGTAGTTTTGCGCGCTTGGAGTTGGAACAGTCTCTACGACCTGGCTTGCCTGGGCAAGGGGGGTAGGTTTGTTGGCTTTGCTGTATTTACTGGGTTTTAGACCTTGGCTTGCGCGTTGTGACAAAGCTTCTGTTCCTTTTGCAACAAGCTTTGAAATACTTTGAACGACGGAAGACGTTAAACCCGGCGCACTCTTGACTGCAATGGGTTCATCTTTGCCATCAGGCTGTTTACGCAGGAATGCTGGAATCTCAATGTCTTCCATGCCCGTACTGCCCATGCCTTCAAGGCTGCTTGACGCTTGCGTTCTGTTGGTGCGCCAAACGGCGGGCGTATTCAACGATTTTTTGGATGATTCACTTAACCTAAACGCAATATTGTCTGAACCTATTCGAAGCATGGGCTGAGAGAGCCGAATGTCTTGCGTTGAATCTTGTACGGTAGTCCCATAACCGCCTGCGCCGGCGGCTTGCATGTGCGCTATTTGCTCAAGCTGTGGCAGGTCTTGGGCTTTTTCACCTTCAGCGCGCGTGTGGACCAGGATGAAATTGGTGTGCTGGGTCACCAGTTGGTACTGAAGCGCCAAGGTGCGCTGACGGGTCTCATCTGATATGTCCAGCAAACGCACAGCCGCGCACAGGCGGGGCAGCACGCCTTCTTCATCCCACAATAGGTGATCGGCTTGGCGCGAATGGGTTTGACCATTCAGGCTCCACTGCATGGTGGGGGCCGTGGACGGCCGGCTATTGACCTGCGCCCATTGGTGAACGGTGTCACCCTGTGTGATCTCCCTTGGGCCGGGGGACTGGTACAGCAAGCCTTCAGCGCCTGACAGGTGTGTCTCTACGGCGCACGATTTGCGCATGCGCTCCAACAGGCGGCCTACCGCTTGCTGCATGCTTTGGTTGGGGCTGACCATCTCACAGGCACCGCCACTGACCTCGGCCAACTCTTGGAGCAGGCTCGATGCAGGCGCACTGCCCACACCCAGTGCAAACAACCGGTGGCCCGATTGGCGCACGGTGGCCACAATGTTTTCGATGTCCCACACAGCCCCATCGGTGATCAGCAAGATGCTGGCCGCGTGTACGGATTTTTCATCTTCGTGGGTGATGGCAATGACAGAGCGCAAGGCCTCGTCCATGTCCGTGCCGCCCAAATCGGCTTTGATGTTGCGCGCCTCTGAGCGCAAGCGGCGTTGATAGGCTGAAGTACACGCCTGCAAGCGTGGCAACACATGAACGGTGTTGCTGCCAAAACGGCTGAAGGACACCTCGTCTTCGGTTTGCAGTTGGTTAAACAGCCAGTCCAGCGCATCCTTGGCTTGCGCGTTGCTGTCGCCTTGCATCGAACCTGAGCCGTCCACCAACACCTTCATGCGCAGTGAGGCAGGGCGACTGGCCGGTGCTTCCCAGAAAGCCACGGCGCTAGAAAGCAGTGTGTACTCACCGGGCTGCGTGGCGTCGGCACTGGCCATGGCAAACGTCATGTCTTTGAGCCCCAGGATGGTGAGCACAAAGTCGCGGTCCAGCCAGGCCTGGCTTTGCAGCTTCACGGTGACGCCGTTGTGATGCTTGACTTGCTGCACGGTATGCGAAGGACTGCCGATGGTGCCTTGGGCCAATGGATTGGAGATGTCCAAGCTGACGAAGAGGCGGTATTCGGCAAGTGCGGTGGAGGCAGCCGTTTGATGCGGGGCAAGGCCGCCTTGTGCATGTTCGTCGCCATAGCGCGGTGCGATGGTGGTGGGCAGACTCAATCGCAACAAGCCGCCTTCTAAGCGCAAAAGCTGGGCGTATTCGATTTCGATGACGACCTCGTCACCGGGCTGCAAGTTGCCCAGATTGGCGGTGTACAGATCTTTGCCCGAGCGCTCCAGCATCACCGGCAGGTCCCCCGACTGGATGGCTTTTTCGTAGCGAGTTTCGGCTTCTTTCTTTTCTGCGACGGTGCCGGTCATTCGCTTGCCGTTGAGCTCGACTGCCATGCCCAGCAGCACGCTGCCCCAGGCCAGGGGAAAGGTGTAAACGCATTCCAGGTTCTCAGCAGTGGTGTTGCGGTAGACCTGACGCAATTTCATGCGCAGCATCAGCCCTTGCAACTTCCCCTGCGCATGCACCGATTGCAGTGACACGGCTTGATCATCATTGCGGCTTTTGAGGCCCATTACTTCACTGCGCATTGGTTTTCTCCCATTCGGTCATGACGGTGCGCACAAAGGCGCGTAATTGTTCGGGCGATAAACCTGCCGCTTGCGGGTCGATCTGCAGTTCCACACCCGGCGCGATGAAAACATGGCTCAACACGCTGATAGCGCCGGGTTGGCGCACGCGATCTGGCACAGGCGACTCACCACCGGCCAGCACCTCGCGGATGCGCTCCAGTGAGACTCCGGCATCGGCCAGCTTGCGAATTTGCAGCAACTGCTCAAGGTGATGAGATGTGTAATGCGCCGCCCGTGTCTCACCGATGGGGCGGTCCACCAGGCCGAGCTGCATGTAGTAACGCACTGTGCGCTTAGTCATGTCGGTCAGCGCGCAGAGCTGGTCGAGGGTGTAGGTGGTGGTCATGGCATCAATATATCACAACAACTGTATAAATAACTGTTAATAAATAAAATCCTAAAAATTGAGGGCAAATGATCCCTTTGCCGGTAGGCTAGAACACGATATGACTTCACTCATTTATTACCTCCCAGGCCATGGCGGTCATCTTGAATCAGGTCTCGGCGCAGAGTTGATGAGCAGGGGTTATGACGTCACTGGGCGTGAGACGCGGGGCGAATTCAAATCGCTGCCGTTTGCCTCCCAGGTCGATCTTGTTGCTCAGGATTTGACTTCAATGTGTTGGTCTGAGGACGCCCATGTAGTGGCTAACTCCTTTGGGGCTTATTTGTTTTTGCATGCTCAAGCCCAGTTGTCACCCTTTGTAGGAAAGGTGCTTTTGCTCTCGCCCATAGTGGGTGAGTTTGCAAAGGACGAACCCGGCAGTGATGAAGAGGCGGGCGGTTGGCTGGGGTTCATTCCTCCAATGGCGAAAAAGCTCTCTGAACTCATCAGCAGTGGCTCGTACCCGGCACCCCAACACTGCGAAATCCACGTGGGTTCGGAAGACTGGCAAAGCAATCCCAAATCAGTTTCCACTTTGGGACAGGGCCTCGGTTTTCTTGTCAATGTTGTTCCTGGCGCAGGTCATGGATTGCCCAAGGCTTACGTTAAAGCCTTGCTTGACAATTGGCTTTCAACCTAGAAATCATTGTCATCCATGCCACAGCGGCTTTGCAACGAGCCTGGCCAATCATCGTCCCTTTTATTGAAAACTGCTCCAAGGCCCGTCGCACTGCTTCCCATGCGTGTACTTCCGTCTGAGCTGAAACTGCCCGTCTGCGTGAACACCGAGCCGTTAGAGCCGTAAGTGTTGTTGCCCATCGTTGTGTAGGTCGTGCCATTGCTGCTGACACTGGTCGTGTCGCTGATTCGCTGAATGGTTTCGCCTTCGTCGGAGATGGCCATTCGGCCTAAAAAATTCCAAAATGACATGATGATTCCTTGTAGGGGTAATGGTTGAGTACTTACTGGCCCGCGTCTTTTGGCGGCGCCATCAACTGGACCAGCCAGTCCGGCTTTTGCGGTAGATTTTCTTCAATCCATTCCAGCGCAATCTCATCGCCCAGGCTGGCCGCGCGGGCCATATAGCGGCGCGCCTTGTCTTCATCCGGCTGAGCCACCACGCCCTCGTTGTGTATCAGGCCGAGCTCGCGCAGGCTGGCTGGGTAGTCATGTGCGGCAGCTTTTTCAAACCAGATCCTGGCCTGTTTGGCGTTGCTTTTGACCCCGTCCCCGTTGGCCAGCATCTTGGCCAATGAATGCATGGCACCCGCATGATTTTTGTCCGCTGCTTTTCTGAGCCAAGTGACTGCGGCGGGCTTGTTCTCTGGCGCTCCAATCCCCAGCAAGTAGTGCATGCCCACGCAGTACATCGCCACGGCGTAGCCCGCTTTGGCGGCAACCAAAAAACACTCAAATGC
>Ga0304729_1002582_pt1 | contig 10738 bp, 24 predicted proteins | sample C_131016_MF_Meta_FD_190475 | JGI IMG/M metagenome (GOLD analysis project Ga0304729, IMG submission 190475) | Freshwater microbial communities from Lake Croche, Canada to study carbon cycling - C_131016_MF_MetaG (v2) (version 2) | ecosystem: Environmental > Aquatic > Freshwater > Lake | place...
GAAGGAAGAAGGCGGTTATGTTAATGATCTCCGCGATCCGGGGGGTAGAACGAACCACGGCGTTACTCAAAAAGTATGGGAAGATTGGGTCGGTCATCCGGTAACGGAGGCCGACATGAAGAATCTTACTATTGAAGACGTTGCGCCCCTGTACAAGAAAAACTACTGGGATAAGATAAATGGCGACGCACTTCCTCTTGGCATTGACTATGCCACTTTTGATATGGCTGTTAATAGTGGGCTAACCCGTGCAGCAAAAACCCTTCAGCAGGTATGCGGTGTGGGTCAAGACGGACATGTCGGCCCCGCCACAATTGCGGCTGCTGAAGAGGCAAACGGTCGTGAAGTTGCAACAAGAATCTGCGAAGCACGGTTGGCTTTTCTCCAAGGACTCCCCACTTGGCCCACCTTCGGAAAAGGATGGGGTGGACGTGTCTCAAGGGTTGAAAACTTAGCATTTAGAATGGTAGAATAGAGGCGGCGCGGTCTTTTTTCCTTTCCCGCGCCACCTCCCATGACTTGAGGAGACTGATTATTCGGGGTCAGTCTCCTCCTTTTCTTCATCAATCGTAACGATGTATTCGCAGCTACTGACAACGGGTAGATTGCGGCCAGACTTTTTGTACATACGTTGGCTATCCAACCAACCCAAATCCTTCAGCCCGTTAAGGCTCCGGATCGTGGTCCCAGTAGAGGTGTTGGTCAGCTTAGATATCTCATCAATGGTGGCGGTGAACTTTTTAGTGCCGTAGGTATCCATAAGGCGCAGCATGAATAGCTGCTCCCTTGGTTTAGCATTGGCGGTCCATATCACCATTTGCTGGGGAGTTAGTTTCTGATCCATGTGTAAAGCCAGACGTTGTGTTTGGTATTCTTGGTCGGTTAAAGGTCGGGTTGCTTTGCGATCTAACTTGGGGATTAGGCCATGTCCAAATTTCCCCGGAGTTCTCTTGAATGCATACCCACATCAAATGATGTTCTTCCCCGTAATCGATCAGAAAATGAGCCAGTGCTGGCCCTTTTGGGGTCAACATAGGTAGGGTGGGATTTAATTGAATGATCAATTAAATTTCTCCTTCCCTGCTTCAAGCAGGTGCTTCAGGTAATCCTGCGTAATGCCCTTCACCTTTTTAAAGGTCATGTCCAAGGTGTTGTCTTCAAGGACTTCACGGTTCATCATGCAGACGATAAGCATCAGGGCAATGGAATGGATGATGATTGCATCCGACATGCTATCTGTGACTTTGCCGTCCTTGATCATATCCATAGTGGATTCATTAATTGCGTAAGACAACTTATCGGCGATGGGGAAAGCATGATCGTAGATGTTCTCTAACGGGCTTTCTTTTTCGTCCGGGTTAAAACCCTCTGGTAATATTAAAGCCATTAGTTAACTCCATCCATGTCAATTGGGAAATGTTTATGGTTTTTTATAAAGTCTTGTGCTTCTTCTAACGTTTCAAATGTTGCAATATTTTCATACGTTAAGAAAAAGTCCTCCCACCGTTTTACTCTAAACCCAATTTCTTTCTTTTCTGCCCTACCATTTCGGTCATATGTAGTCACTTGAAGGGCATCAATTATCCATTTTGGGTTCCTCCAAGACAACCGCACCAATGGTCTCATTATGGCGTAAAAAAATTCCATTATTTACCTCCTGTTAAATTCTATCTTTGCTGCTACGCTGCATAATGTAATGATATTCTGCGTGATGTTTTGTCCAGCTTGGCGCTTTTCGTTGAGCCAAATAAACAAGACCCCGTTCTTTCATGGACCAAACATAGTTAGCCATTTGGGACAATTCAGAATTACTATTGCCCCTGTCTTTGATTAGCCACCCTGTATAATAGGTGGTTTCATCTCCCCTTTTGGCATCAGAAATCCAATCTGACACCGCATTGATACTCATCATTCTTCATCTCTCCTAACTACAGTTCCATCTAATTTACGTTTGAATGCCGACCTTTTACCAAAAGGTAGCGGCGTCCTAGATACGTGAACTCCAAGGTGACGTGCTTCGCGCCGTTTAGCCTTTGCAATTTTACCCACGTCATCAGTCGTTTTTGTTCGATGGCATTTGATATGCGATGGACGCCAATTGCTTTCGTCATCCGCCCCGCCCATCGCAAAAGGAATAACATGCTCAACGTCCCAAGCTTCTCCAACACTGATTTTACCTCCACAGATGTGGCAGACCCCGTCGTGTTTGGCGAACAGGGCTACCCTTTGTTTGGTTGATATCGTCTTACGCTTTACCACGGCATCTCATCGTTTAAAGCGTCCTTGACGGAGGTTTTCTTTTCAGGCGTTCCATATGCCTCGTCGATAGCATTATTAGGTTTACGGTTGCCCCAAGCAGGTGCTGTTTTTGGCTTTGATGGCTCACCCATACGGCCCGATAGGAAGTTCGTTCCGGTCTTAGCTGTGCGGTTCCACAGGGCTACATCGTGATCAACGCCATCAATGTTGATCTTGCCCCGCCAATCAGGTTGGCTGTCTTTGGTCTTATTGTCGTTTGGAAATAGCGATAGATCGCCGTGTTTACTTTCCCATGCCATTTTACTTACTCCATAATTCGGTTAGGCGAAAACCTAACAACTGTTCAACTTCAACGATTAGTTCTGACGTATTCAATCCGGGGATAACTTCTTCCACAATGACATCCAATGCGGCATGAAAGAATTTCCGGAACTCTTCCTGATCCATTGCGTTAAAGCTGATGGATTGTGCAACCCACCAAACCTTATCGTCATGGAACCGGACCTCTTCGACGTATCCAAGGCGGATTTTCAGCCATAGCAATAGCTGTTCTGCTCTGCGATACTCTGCATGGTTCTCACATATCTTATTGAGTATAGTCCAAAAGAACCGATGCTGCTTCGTACTGCGGGTGCGACTTATCGTCACAGACAAGTCTTTCTCCGCAGGGAACTCCTGTAAAGCTTCTTCGTCCACAAGGGAGCAAGGTTCCAACTTACTCCCCCGCCTACGGACATAGATAACTTCCGCCATGTTAGCCAAGCTTGGCTTTCAGGGTTTTATAATACTCCTGCAACTCTGAACGATGGCCGGGGAGCAACATACCAATCTTGTCTTTGTTGTCCGTCGTCCAGTTTGAAAGTTCTTCAGCGTTCTTGCACATGTCCATTGCACCCTTGATAACGCCAAGCAGGTTGGTGCTATCTTCTGGCTTTAGACCCGGCTCCATTTGCTTTGCAGGGGCCTTGCCCTTGATAGGGCGAAGTTCTGCCGCCTGAGCGGCGTTGCCGTCGTCATCATCTTCACCCGCAATGCCAACCATAGCAAACAGGGAATAGCGGCGGGCATAGGTCATTGCTGAACCCATTTCTTGTGGCTTGCCAAAGCCGCCTACTGGATAGTCCGATTCTATAAATTGCCCGCTTTTGTGAATGATGCGGGTATTGAGAATGATCACCCCATCCATTACGGACGTGCCTTGTACGAATGTCAGGTCATGCTTTGAGAAGCATTCCCGTAGGGCTGTAAGGCCGTCAGACAGGTCTACATAGGCAGACTTGAAGTGGGGGTTGATCTTGGTCTTGGCAGGGTTCTTTAGCACTCCTTGAGCCTTAATCAGGGCGGCTGCTAGTTCATTGATTGATTCGCTACTACGCATGGTCTTTCCTTTAATGTGGTTTCTTGGTCTTATCTCTATTGGTGACTTCAAATAAAACGCCGTAAGCATTTCCCTTATCCATTGAGAACTTTCTGGCGGTTTCTGGATCACCGATTTGGGTTGCAAGGACAGGTAGCATTTCTGCTAATCTATCCCGCACAAACTCCCCTTCGTCACGGGGAATCAAAGGATGGACTTCAATCTCAAATCCATCCGGCAACATAAATATTTTGAGTATTTCAATTCTTTCTGACATCATTCGCCCTTCAGACGAAGTGAACCCCGCTTGTCCCGCTTGATGCTGACGCCATAGCCGTAAGCCTCCGCCATATCTTCTTCCACCAAACCTTTCAGGCTGTTGGCGGCTTCATCATATAGCTTCTTGCCGTTGCTATTCATCTTCAACTGATTCGCAAAGCTAGCCCATGCGTTGTTACCCGTCATGTCAACACGACGAACAGCATCCACAGGGGCCTTGACGGTTATTGCCACTGGCGGTGTGCCACTTTTGACACAATCCCAGAAGCGGCGTTCTGCATCAATCAGGATGTCGGAATAGATGGCATCCAAACTGATATCAAACTTCTCAAACTTATGGTTACCGAAGAACACCGACAGAACCGCCTTGTTCACACCACAGACAAGCATGTTGTGGGTAAGCTGTGGGTAGTAGCGGTCAAGGATTTCATCTTCTTTGGCAAAGGCGGAAACGTGCTTGGCTTCAAACACAGTCTCCCCGCCGTCGGTTAGTCCATCAAGAGTACAGCCCATAAAAGAATGAACAGCAGAAGTCCGCTGTGTGCCATTATCTGTTACCTTTCTACCAGTCTGCTTCTCAAACCATTGAATGTTAAACGGCTCAGTAAACACACCCATCTGGACAGGAAGCACGTCATCCAAGTTAACGTCTTCTTCTTGTCCCGACTTTACCCGCCAGAGGCGAAGGATGTTTTCTTCGTCTCCGGACATAATTGTATTAGCATCTGAACCGCCCAATAACTTGGAGCGGAACAGTCTCTGTTCTGCGGTTAATGTCATTGTGTCTCTCCATTTGACAACTGTGTTATTTCAGTACTTCTCATATTCGTCAAGTACTGCGGTTAAAATTTTATAAATTCCCCTAAATTAAATTTACAAGTGTATGTGTCTTCTGAACTTCCCCTTTCTTTGTCTTTGGTAAATCTTACGTCCCATAAATGTTTTGTGTCTCTTTTGACCACAAAAGCATGGGTCATTGAATGATTAACGATAAAAATGGCGGCGGGGTTCGCCCTATCGCAGTTGATTTTCTGCGCCACCATCATATCGGGATATGGGTAATCTTTCTCCGACGTGAAATCGAACCTGCGACGTTTTACCTCAATCGGATGCGGGGTGAAATCAATCACACCTTCCGTTGTTTTGTAGGCAATGATGTCTCCACGGTCCGCATATTCAATTGATTGATGCACAGATGGGGCCAATTCCATCGAAGGAATCATAACGGTCAGGTTCTTCTCAAAGTTAAGGTATTGGGCAACCTTGAACACCGCTTCCCGTGTTTCCATAAAGCGTTTCCGAAACAGGTGGTATTCCCATTCAGACTGCCTCATGCCACCCTTTTGCGGTCCGGCACTGTGTATCTCAGGAAGTGATGTTGACACCATGATTTACCTTTTACTGTTTCGTGGCCGCAATATAATGTTTCAAAGTTCTTAATGGGGCCTACGATTGCTTTGCACTCCCCATACTTTAAATCCATTAATGTTTTATTTAATGGCTCAAAGTTTTCATCTTCTTTTATATCGTAAATGTTTAAAGGCGGTAATCTTTCTTTTTTGGCTTTTGTTATTTTAAAGTTGGAAACGGTTTTTTTCTTTGGCAATGGATGCAAAGGTTTTTCTTTTTCCATTGTCCTGTTTAGTAATGCAATGCCCCGCCTATGACATACTCCAATAACGGAGTTTTTATTTCGGTCGATTAATTCCATCGCTATGTTTTTGGCGGTATATCCTTTAGACGCCAAGTCGGACACTAATTTTATTTCTTCCCATGTCCAAGGTTTTGAATAAGTGACCATTTTAATTTTCTCCATTTAATGGTATTGACATACTGCACATTCGCCTATAGGTTGTCAACATGAAGTTTAGGGGAAGTGAATGACGCATTTAATTGCTAAACGGGTTATAACAAAATTGGGAGGGCCACGGGCCGTCTCAGGAATGTTAGCCATGTCTACACAGAGTATCTACAAGTGGATGTGGCCGATGGACAAAGGCGGAACGGGCGGGTTGATCCCTGTCCGCCGCCAGATTGAATTGATGGTTGCGGCAAAACAACGCGGCATCATATTGACTAAAGATGACTTCTTCCCAAAGGACCTAGCAGATGCCAGTGAAGTACAAGGTAGCCCCGAAGATTGAGCGGACCATTGATGGAATCGTGTTTGATTCCAAAAGGGAAGCCGCCCGCTACGCTGATTTGAAATTGGCGGAGAAGCTTGGGAATATTAAGAATTTGTCGTTACAGCCAGAGTATCCGGTAGAGATCAATGGGAAGCATTACTGCACCTACACCCCTGATTTTAAGTACACGGAAACTCTGACAGGCAAGGAAATCATTGAGGAAGTCAAATCGACGGGTACAATGAAGGATGCGGCATATCGTCTCAGAAAGAAGGCCGCCGAATTGTTTTACGGAATAGAGATCACGGTCTTTATTGTCGGGTGGAAACCAAAACGCTTGACTAAAAAGTGGCCGGGGCCTAAAAAGAAAGCGGTCCCCAAATAGGGGACCGCTAAGAAGGTAACGGGATGGCGATCCCTGATCCTTAAACTCACAGCAGCAGAAGTTCCGGACTGTCATCCATATAGTCCAAAGACGACTGCAACGCAATAGGTAGTATGCAGTCATGTCTCACATCGCATCATATTGGGCCGTAAACCAAACAGGCATTTCGTCGATGGCGAAGCTTGTCCTGATGGTTCTTGCCGATTACCACAATTTAGAGACGGGTGGATGCTTTCCATCCAAGTCTGCATTGGCTGAGAAGTGCTGCTGCACGGAGCGCACCATAATCAATGCGACACAGGAATTAGAATTTGCGGGTCTAATCACCGCAACGAGCCGCCAAGATCAATTCGGTCGGCAGAGAAGCAACCAGTACATTTTGAACATCAAGGTGGGGGAGGGTGAATTTAATTCACGGGGGAGGGTGAACGAAACGACACCCCTTGAACCAGTAATAAATAACCATACAAATCCTTCGGATTTGGAAGACCCAGTACTTAGCATATTTGCGAATCACGAAGAGCCGCCAGAAAGCAATAACAAAACCTTCTGGGATGAGGCGGTGGGTATGCTGATGGGCATGGGTGTGGCAGATGTCACGGCCCGCACCTTTGTCGGGCGGTGTTTAAAGCTTGCCAACGGGGATCAATCAGAGATTTTACGGGTACTGGAGGCGGCTGTTGCTAACGGCGTCCGCGATCCAATCCCGTATCTATCCGCTGCTCTTGGCGGCAAAAAGAAGAAGGATACAGTCGTTAAAAACAAGCAAATCGCAAATGCATTTGCAGAATTGGAGGCAGCAAGTGAACGCAGAAAGGCGAAGTGGAGGGAAGAATACGGCACGGAGTATGGTGTCCTTCCTGACACCGGAACAGGCGGTGCAGAAGATCATGCAGAACTACAGCCTGAACCACATGGCGAACTCAGAGATGTTCCTAAAGAACGCGGCAGAAGCCCTAGAAAGGTTTCCGCCAGACGTGTTGCACAAGTTATCAAGCCCAGTATCGGGAATAGTAACGAAGTGCAAGTTTCCGCCAACGATTTCTGAAATGGTAACGGAGGCGGACCGTTACATGAAACCAACAAGTAAAAACTTTGTATAAGGAAAAGAAAATGGATACGACGAAGCAGAAGACCCACGGCAACTATCGTGACACCGCCAACATCAGCCAGTCACTGAAGAACGTGATGTCAGTTGGCCGTAACTGGGAAAAGCTAAACGATATGCAGCGGGAGGCTCTTGAACTAATCGCGATGAAGATTGCCCGCATCTTATCAGGCGACCAGAATTATCGCGACCACTGGGACGATATTGAAGGATATGCTGAATTGGGCGGTGATAATGGCGGTGTGAGTTTGCCGCAGATCAACCTTGACCTTACTAAAGCATTAGGGGGCGGTAATGACTGAATGGAAAACAATGGACTCCGCGCCAAAAGATTTAATGATTTTATTGGGCGGCAGGGATGACGAAGGAAACCAATGGGTGGATTCCGGCTACTGGGAAACTTATGAGCATTGGCCCGAAAAATTGCGGCCTGAGCCTGAGTGGGCTTGGGATGTAGATTTCCCGCCTAAGTATTGGATGCATTTGCCGGAGTTACCGAAATGAGACAGTGGATAGTCCGACATGAGCGGGACGGCGACAACATATGTGCGCTGTGGGAGAACGAAGACGGAGACCGCTGGTATGTACAGGTCGTCATTAACGGGGAGGTGCAGTGGTGATGGATGATTTTATAGACCTGTTTAAAGCTACGTTTGCTGTGGTTCTTGGTATGGGATTGGGGGTTATATGCGTAATTGTAATAGCCAAAATTGTGTTTGGGTTTTGAGGGGTGAGTGATGGATATTGTAGAACGCTTAGGATCATTGCGCTTAAGCAATCAAGATTATGAAGTTGTTGTTGATGCAATAGATGAGATTGAACGGTTGCGGGAAGTAAGGGATCAGCTGCAAGCCATAAATGGAGCAAAAGATAAAGAAATAGCAATACTACGTGCTGAAAAACATTTGACTGCATTGAAGGAGGGTAAGTGATGGGTAAGATTCAAGACTGGTATGATTCGTGGCTTTTGGAACAAGCTAAAGAAGCCGTTGCAAGCGGAAGCTTCAAACCAAAGCCCCCGCGCTATGTATTCCCCAATGAAATTATTGAGGGATTGCGCAAACAAGCTGAAGAGTGTGAAAACAACGAGCGCAACCCCAAGACGGGCATTTCAACGTGGCCCAAGGAAACAACGCTTGAATGGGCAGCGGCAGATTTGCTTGACGAGCGGTTTGAAGAAATACGGCACTACGAAAACTTGCGCGACAAGTTTGTGGAACTTTGGTTAGACATGCGCGAATTGTTGGGCGGGGACAATGACGAAACGCTGGCCTGATTATTGGGATTATTGCTTGGATTGTCGTTACGCCAAGCTTGACCATGTGGCGGACTTTATCCATGAAATGATGGATCAGGCCAGACAAATGCATGAGGCGTTGTCCAAAATAACACACGCGCAATATAATGCCGACAGCAAGGACATAGCCAATGCAGCTTTGGAAAAGGCTGTTAAAATGGTTGAATGGACGTACCCTGCGACTACCTCGCCGTTGACTGGACCGGAATCCCTTGGGTACGGTATGAGCAATGTCGTGTCGTTGACAAAACAATTTACGTCGGCAAAAGACAAGAAGGAAGAATAATACAATCTACAGATAATGGCCGCTGCCGTGATTCTGACAGCAAATCCCACACAAGACACAAAATTGGCAAGGACGAATGGATATGCATACTAACAAAACTTCCCAACAATTAGTCGGCGTTGAGGCCGTAGTAGTTCTTAACGACCTTGTAATGGCTTACTTGGACGAATTTAATATGCGCCCAAAGCCAAAAGAAATTGGCATTCCCCAGACACGGGCGGAAAAGGCGGCTGAAAACCTTATCAAGGCCTCTTATGCGGAGGAGACAGACTACCAGTCTGTTACGTCAACTATTAACAGAACTGTTGGGGTTATGCGCGACATTGAACAAGACTTGATTAGCCACGACTTAAGCAAATACATAGACAGACGCCGAAAAGTGGAGCAACTTGGCTCCATTATGCACATTAGCCGCGCCTACCCTGACAGTGCCTTGAAACGGTTAAAGGCTCTTAAGCCACAAAAGGTTATAGATGACAATTGATTTAAATAATCTTTCCGAAGGGGAGGCAAGAACTCTTCGCCGGAAACTTAAAGCGGCCAATTACGAAGAGAGCCTGTATAACTTTACCCAAAGAGCGTGGCGTGAGATTGACTCCGCACCCTTTGCCGAGGGCGGCTTTGCGTTGCAAGCTATATGCGAGCATTTGCAAGCTTGTGCTGATGGTTATATTAGGAATTTAATCATTAACGTGCCGCCAAGATTCTCAAAATCCACTATTACTGGGACTATGTTCCCAGCTTGGGTGTGGACTCAAAGCCTTTCATCGCCAACTTCTGGACCCGGTATGCAATTTTTGCATTCCTCGTATGCCATGAATTTATCCGTGCAGGATTCGGTAAAGTGCAGGCGTCTTATTGAGAGCAAGTGGTACCAAACACTGTGGGGCGACAGGTTCAGACTTGTTGGCGACCAGAACACCAAAACGCGATTTCAGAATGACAAGAACGGTATACGCAACACGGTGTCGGTTGGATCAGCCACGACGGGTCTTGGCGGTAATTATCTTATTGCGGACGATCCCAACAATGCTCAGGAAGCTAATTCCGAGGCAATTATTGCGTCAACGCTTGAGTGGTGGGATATGGCGTGGTCAACCCGACTCAATGACCCAAAGAAGGGCGTAAAAATAGTTATTCAACAACGCTTGTCAGAGTCGGATGTTACGGGGCATATTCTTTCCAAAGACATTGGCGAGTGGACTCACTTGTGTTTGCCAATGAGGTTTGAAGCAGCACGGAGAACCTACAATGTACTTGTCCCCGCAGAATTTAATGACGGCCAACCAGTTGTCTGGACTGACGAAAGGGTTGAAGAGGGTCAACTCTTATGGCCTGAACGATTTGGAGATACCGAAGTTACCCTTCTGGAGAAGACACTTGGACCATACGCGACAGCCGGACAGCTACAGCAACGGCCAGAGCCAGCGGGTGGTGGTATTATTAAACGCGAATGGTGGGGCGAGTGGACTAAGGAAAAGTTTCCACACAATTTAGAAATAGTCATAGCGTCCGTTGACACGGCATTTGGCGCCAAAGAATTTGAGGGCGACTTTTCCGCCTGCACCATATGGGGCGTGTACCGTGATTCGGGTACAACATCTGGCGTCATTGGCGGCGACATGACGGGAAGCTGGCAGC
>Ga0304729_1002583_pt1 | contig 10734 bp, 17 predicted proteins | sample C_131016_MF_Meta_FD_190475 | JGI IMG/M metagenome (GOLD analysis project Ga0304729, IMG submission 190475) | Freshwater microbial communities from Lake Croche, Canada to study carbon cycling - C_131016_MF_MetaG (v2) (version 2) | ecosystem: Environmental > Aquatic > Freshwater > Lake | place...
TGTTAACTTTCAGAAATACACCACTGCTGAAGACTTTGTCGGTGCGGTCGGGCTGGAGAATGGCGCGACAGTGTTCAAGGCTGGCGATTTCCTCCAAGCTTTCACTTCCCCTGCCACTGTCATTCTGCTAGATGAGCCTACCAATGCAGACCCCGCTGCGCTCGCGATTCTGAACGGTTTCCTAGAGCCGAATAGTGCGGTCAACTATGGAGGCGCAGTGCGCCGCCGTGCTGCCAACGTGCTGGTGTTTGCCGCCGATAACACCATGACCAACGGCGATGAGAGCGGACGTTACGCTGGAACGCGCACCATGAATAGCGCACTGGCTGACCGTTTCGCTCGAGTGATTGCGTTTAAACATCTAGCGATGGGCGATGAGATTGAGGCAGTGGTTCGCCACACTGGCTGCACCTATGCACTGGCTGAGCATGTTCTCAAGGCGGTACATGCCTGTCGTGCCAAGGTCAGCAGCGGCGACATTATCGATGCGCCATCGATTCGCCAAGTGCTGGCATTCATTCGGTCGGTCAACGTACTTGGAGTCAATGAGGCATGGGCTGCATCAATCGGTAACCGCCAGCCCTCTGAGTCAGCGACTGCAATTGAGGCCATCAAGGCCGCCTTTGTCAGTGAGTCATTCATCAACAACAACATCTAAAAGGTACACCATGAAACGTTTAAACGGTATTCAATTGCGCAGCGGCGTGGAAAAGGCCGTGCATAAGATTGCATCAACCCTTGGCTATACCGTGACCCTGTCATGGGTCAATGGTTTGTCCACTGCTTGCGTGGACTCCAGCTTTCACATTCGGCTGGCTAATGTGGCTGATGATGCAGTCGTCACTGAGGCGGTGCTGCATAAATACGTTGGCTTTGTGCTGCATGAATTGCTGCACGTTAAGTACACCAATTTTTTGGTCAATGGCAGGGGATGCTATGTCCGCGCACTTCACAACGCGATTGAAGACGCATGGATTGAGAACACCGCCATTGCATCACGCCTGACAGGCAATGCAGAGGGACTGCTTACCGCGCTGGTAAATGGTTTGGTCGATGAGGCAATGGTCGGGGTAAAGAACTGGTCGGATCCCCGCCAGTATCCCTTTGCCCTCGCGGTGTTCTGCCGTACCCACGGCAAAGATGTACCAGTGGCTGAAGGACTAGGCGCGGTGTTCACTGAGGCGGCTGCGCGCACCTTGCGCTGCACCAATAGCCGCGATACATTGGAGGTCGCGGAGTGGGTCTATGCCCAACTGCAAACCCTTGGCGACAAGCCCGATCAGGATCAGGGTAAGGATCAGGGCAAGGGCCAAGGCCAAGGCCAAGGTCAAGGCGATGGTCAGGGTCAAGGCGATGGCGATGGCCCTCAGAGCGATTCTGAGGGGTCAAATGGCGACGATCAGGGGCAGGGTAAGGGTAAGGTAGCCACTGAGGATAAAAGCGCAGGAAAGGCGCAGCGGGTTACCAATGAAAACCATCCCGCCCGAAAAGTCGAGCCTTCCATCAATGGCAGCAGCGGGTACGGCGGTAGCTATAGCAGCGGTGATGTTGTTGAGGCCAGCACACACCTTGCCCCTGCCTACCGGAATTTTGACCTGTCCATCACTGCCAATGCGCGGCTGCGCTATGAGGTCAAGCGCCTGTTTGAAAACACCGCCAATGATGAGTGGCAGATCAACCGCCGTGCTGGATCACTCAACGTCCGCGCACTTCCCAACGTCTACACCAGTGAGACTCTGTTTAAACGCCGCTTGGAGAATGAAGGGGTCGATAGCGCAGTGGTCATCATGCTGGACGTTAGCGGGTCGATGTATGACCAACGTTATTTCCGCGATGCAGACGGCAATTTGATCTATGGTGCTGACGGCAAGCCGAAATATTTCACTTACATGGAGTATGCGGTCAAGGTCTGCGCTGCTCTGATGGATACCCTGCACCGTGCTGGCGTGAAGGTCGCCATCCATACATTCGCCGATGATGTTGCAGTGTTTAAACCATTTGATATGCCCATCCAACGTGCATTGGAACGACTGAGCCATGTTGGCGGTGAAACATCCACCAATGACTACACTGCCCTGCGCTTCACCCATGAAGGACTGTACAAACGTCCGGAGGCGCGTAAGGCCGTGTTCGTTATCACTGACGGTGTTGGTGACGGCGATGCCACGCTGGCACAGGTCAAGGCTGGCGAGGCGCTAGGCATGACCACTGTAGGTATCGGTATCTGCCATGACGTTAGCAAGGTGTATCCCAAGAGCATTCGGATCAACGCGCTGGCTGACCTTGCAGATGCTTCGTTTAAACAAATCAAATTAGCAGCATGAGGTGCAATATGTGGAACTACAGAATAGTCAATACAAAATCTGAAAATGGAGGCGATGACTGGTATTGTCTCCAAGAGGTGTACTACAACGATAGCGGGAAACCGTCAGGGTACTGCGCCCCATGCACTGGATCTGAAACTATGGACAGTATGCGTGAGGTGATGGGCATGATGGAAAAGGCGCTGACTTTACCGCCACTACAAGAGGAGGACTTCCAATGAAACCAATGACTAAACAGGCGCATGATTCCGCTCGCGCCAAGCTGGACATTATCATGGGGATTGTCGGGCCTGACTCAGATATGGCCCTTGCGATCCTGTCCTATGCACTCATGCATGTAGCCCATAGCAACAGGGTCATGTTCGCGTCAGTCATACAAAATCTTGCAGTGCTGGAAATCATTGCTCATCATGGAGATGAAGATGAAGAATGAAACCAGTAGCTCAGAGGCGTTGGGATGGGCTGCGCTTTGCGTGATTGCCCTGTGCGTGGTCTTGATGGACGTTTGGAGGATGTATGGATAAATTCAACGCACCTTGGTACACCGTGGAGCGCACCGGAACGGTATGGATGCGGACTGCCACTGGCGATGCACTGGTCGCCGACTGCACCAGCAAAGTATTACCTGTAGCCAGCCAACGTTTAAACGCACGGCTAATCAGCCAAGCGCCGCGACTGTATGAGTTGCTCAAACAGGCCATGCCAATGGTCAGTTGTGAACTGGCAGACGATATTTTGCAGACCCTGCAATATGTCGATACGCAAGGCTAAGGTAGTACGGTGCGCCCATCAATCGTTTTTAGCGTCTGTGCAGGGCAGGGACTTGGTCGTGGAGTTGGTAGATGCTCCACCGCCCAAGGGTTGCTACATCCAATACGAGCGCCGTTGGATGGTCTACAGGGCGGGGGGACGATACCCACAGTTTGTGGCTGGCTTTGACAGTCTACTGAGTGCAATATTCCACGCAAACAAATAAGGGGGCTTCGGCCCCCTTTATGTTTAAACGCCTGATACCCTTGATACCCCTGATACTCCGGTAAAAAACCGGTAGAAAACCGGTAATAAACCGGTATTTAAAACATATCTAGGTTTTCTGAATACGTCCCTGACGTTTTGTTGTACAGCAGGGTTGTCTCGCCCTGAGTGCCAACCCACCGATAACGGCACTTCCATACCGCCACCTCAACAAACCCCTCTTGGCGGTGAATGGTGACCCCACAATCGGTCTTAGCCCACCATGCCATCGATCCACTGATGCTCATGCCGTCCGGTCGGGGCTGCTCCATGCCTGATCGGTTCACCTTGGCTGGATGCGCCACAAACCAGCAGTGCAGGTCGTGCGACTTAACGAACTTCTGCACCTTGGTCAACATATCGCTGATCGCTTCTGTCTCTGTGCTTGACCTGTTTAAATCGATGAAGTTATACGGGTCAATGACCAGCCCACGCACACCCATCCTTTTGATTGCCACCTTGGTTCGGGTCAGGATGGACTCAAGGGTTGACGGCTCATCTCCGTTGGTATCGATAAAAAGAAAATGGTCGTTGACCCATTTAAACGCATCCTCTTTTTCCTGCTCAGACATTCGGTTCTTTCCGTCAAAGAAACGCTTGCGCGTGTATATCTCCATGAGTCGGGTAATGTGGATCTCCGGTTGATTCTCAAACGAACAGATAGCGAACTTCCAATCGTCGTTCTTGGCTAGGTTGACGGTGATCTGATCCACCCAATTACTCTTGCCTGATGATGGGTAGCCGGTGACCACTGTTAACTGAGCAGGGGCCACGGTGTAGATGTCGTCTATCGATTTAAACCCTGTGCTGAACCCCTTCCCGGTTCCCTTCAGATACAGGTCGTTTAAACGATCCTTGTAGGTCGCGGCTTCGGACAGACCGGCGATGGGATACGGCTGGGCTGCGTCAAGGATTTCCTGCAATGTCCGTGTCGGGTCGTCTGTCCGAGTCGGGTCGTTGAATACTTCGTTTAAATCCTTGCCTGAGAACTTGGCTAATCTGCATTTCTCTTTGCCTATCCGTCTTGCTAATTCTTCTGCCAATGCCTGACCGGCGGTGTCTTGGTCGGTGGCTAGGATTACATATGGTGCTGCATCTAAATGCTCCACTGCATTCCATACATAGCTGAATCTTTTGTCTTCACTGGGCAGGACTTTGCCGTCTGCTACTTTGATTGGCGCTCCGCTTGGAACTGATACCACGTTGGCTATCCCTGCTTCCATTAACGTCAGGCAGTCGATCTCCCCTTCAACGATGATGATGGGCTTGCCCTTCTCCACTTGGTCAAGGCCAAAGAAATCATGCGCTCCTCCTGCGTCCTGTGTAAACGCCTTGTCGGGAAAGCTGCGATATTTAACAGCAACCAATGCACCGTTGCGGTAGTAGGGGAAAGCTATAGCATCTGAATGGCGATCCAGTTTGGGAAAGAATTTGTCTGCCCCGAACAGATGCATCTTGTCTGCCGTCTGTTTAGATATCCCGCGAGACTCAAGGTACTCGTAGTGGAACGGTTGCATTACTTGGTTCTCTAATTTTAAAACTGGGACTGCTGACAATTTCATCTCCTTGGGTTGTATGGCTCCATGTGCAGAGCAGTGATGACAGTGATAGACGATAGCGCCGTCGGGGCGGCGCGTCAGCTTCATGTCTTTTACGTTTGACTTCTTGCGCTCGTTTGAACAATAGGGGCAAGTAATCCTACCGGACTGGTCAAAGCCAGTCTTCTCTATAAGAGCCTCAATCATTTCATGCTGCCGTCAGCTTTGCGTTTAAAGCTCCTGTTTTTGGTAGGGGATTGCAACTTAACCCCATCTGCATTTGATCCCCCTTTGCTCAATGCTTTTACATGGGCAACGTCTTTGCCTTTTCGGGCAACACCCTCTGCATCTAATTTCCTACGCGCTCGTTGTCGCTCCATCCTGTCGGGGTGTTCGTTGCGTTGGACTTGGGTTGTGTATTCCTGTTTGTAGTTGCGTGTCATGGTTGCTCCTTAAACTTTAAAAAATTTCACAAGATCAATTGGGCAAAGATAAAAAGCTTGGGTCATATCTTCGTACCGTGAATCTTTACGCTGCTCAACATACCAATGTTTAAATGTAGATGAATGCACGATAGCTATGTGCTGTAGATCTGCGCTTTGAATGATGTATCCGTATGGTCTTGGCTTGGCATTGTCAAATGAATGCTTGGCACAAACAATAAATTTGCTGCCAAATTTCCAGTCATCCTTGCCAGTAAACGTTATGCCCAGCTTCTTAACTTCAATCCGCATGTTGATAAACAAATCCCCGCCATCCACATGGTTCATTCGGTCTTCGTATTTCTCTGCAAACGTAGTCGGAGGTATCGTAACGTTATAGCCACGTTTGTTCAACCACCTTGCTGCTGACAAAACACCATCAATGCTTACATCAAGATGGGTTAAAAACTTCTGATAGTCTCGCTCTCTTGTTTCCATCTCTGTTCCTTTAACGCCCGCTTGGGCGGGCTTTATATAATTTCACCCAAAGACCCCCCTTCCCCATTGAAGGAGTCGGGAGGGATTGGTTTCACCGCCTCACGGCATCTGCATGTCTGTTACGACCCCTATGCTTGCAGATACGACCAGCACCACGGATTGTTGGGAGTAGTTGCTCCGCGCCTTAACGCTTACCGTGTAGCCCTTTTCTTCCACGCAGTCAGGCTGAACTCTTATTAACGTATGGAGTACGCAAAACGCAAAAAGCCGTTACTACTGCACTGGGTCGTTCCCCTCAATTAAGAGGGCCAATGCATGAGTAACGGCTTTCATCAGTTGTGAACGACTACAACTGTTCGCACTGTATCACAGAATGATCCACAGTACAACACCTTTAAAAAAAATAGTTGGTGGTTGCTCACATGAAGCAGTGTTTATCACCACTGATTTACCAATTTATAGGAACCACAATGCGGCGGCGCTAACCCGCCGGACAACCACCAACGATCAAAGTATACAAATGAACAACGTCTTGTGCATAGGTATTTTCCCTATGATTTATTCACGCTAACCGGCTAGGGTGAAATAAGATCAGGATTCAAATCGTTGATTAGCGTCCTGATGTTTAAACGTTATTTACATGGCAAAAACCTATTGTTTCAGGGGGGAGTTGATCTTAAATAATATGTTTAAACGTATAAAAGGACATGAAGGACATGAAGGACATGGTTTACTACTTATTGCCGCTTTTGTTTTTTTGTTTGTTTAAACAATACATGCCTACCGGGGTAGCTCATATGGTGAGCTTGGTGTAAACTAGCCCTGCATGGTTCTCATGCTGTCTCCTCTCTCTTAGCCCTGCTCACGCGGGGCTTTTTTTTGGGTGCAATTTCTGGGATTTGGTGAATGCTGATCAGGCTGCGGGGATTGTCTGGATCAAGATGCCAGTAGCAATGCCTCACCTTCACCTGACGGTCGTTTGCGTAGATGCGTCCCTGCATCAGGTCAAGGATCAGGCTCTCGTCCAAATCTGGGCGGCGGGAAGCGTAGTAGATATGCAGAGTAATCTCCAAGTCCCCCTCTAATAGAGTAGGCAGAGTCGGGCATTGTTGCAAAAACACATCACTGTAAAACAACGCCTTCTTGGATTTAATCAGGCGAGACATGCCTCCGTACCTCACGACACGCCTTGAATTTGCCTTGCTGGCAGGCTCCCCAAAAATATTTATTGATATCGCTTGCATTTTTGGTGTAACATCACTATCATACGAATCAGGGATCATAAACAACCTTTGGAGCAGAGATGAAAATTACGAACAGATACAACCTACCAATGGCGTTGACCAATGCCATGATGAAAGATGACTACAGCAAGGGGTCATCTGAGTATAGCGTTACTGGGCTATTGCAGCCACCTCGTGTGGCACTGTTACGCGAACAGTACGATGATCAGATAGAGATAGACATCAGCGACAAGATGTACACGTTCTTGGGAACTGCACTGCATAAGGTGTTAGAGGCAGCAGGGATGCCAGCCAACAACACGGCAGAGGAACGTCTTTACGCAGATGTGGATGGATCCAAGATCAGTGGGCAGATTGACGTACAGGAACGCACCCCTGCTGGCACGGTGATATGGGACTACAAGGTTACGTCTGTGTGGTCTGTTATCCATGAGAAGACCGAATGGGTAGAGCAACTGAACATGTACAAGTGGTTTGTTGAGACAGTCAAGCAAGAGCGGGTGGTTGGACTCAAGGTCTGCGCGTTCCTGCGGGATTGGAGCAAGAACGGTAGCGGAGCCAACTATCCCGAAGCATCTATCGTGGTTGTGGATATTCCGGTTTGGTCTGCCACGGAAACCGAGGCTTTTATCCGTGATCGTTTAAACGCATACAAGATGGCGAAGATGGCAAAAGATTTTGGAGAGGAGTTACCGCTCTGCTCCAACCAAGAACGTTGGATGTCGGAAACGACATTTGCCGTAAAGCGTGAGGGTCGCAAGACTGCGATTCGTGTATTAACCAGTGAGCAAGAGGCCAAAGAGATGGCGATAAAGGAAAACGGATATGTTGAAACAAGACTTGGGGAACCAAGGCGCTGCACCGGTAACTACTGCCAAGTGGCCCAGTGGTGCGATCAATATCAAGGAGAAGCAAAATGAACCAAACTGATTTACTGAAGATCAATGTAAATGAGCATACAGAGAAGAAGAACGGCCTGACATACCTGTCATGGGCATGGGCTTGGGCAGAGGTGTTGAAGGCAGATCCTGCCGCCAATTTCAAGGTGGAGATGTTTGATGGATCACCGCTCATGCCTGTTGGTGGATCGTTCATGGTATGGGTGACTGTGACCATTTTTGAGAAGCCTGTGACTTGCATGTTGCCTGTGCTGGACTACCGGAACAAACCGATACCCACGCCCAATTCGTTTGATGTAAACACATCGATCATGCGTTGCCTGACCAAGGCAATTGCAATGCATGGATTGGGACTGTATATCTACGCTGGCGAGGATCTGCCCGAAACAGATCTCAACGCAGAACCTAAAGTGGAATCAAAGGCAGAGCCAAAGGCTGAGAAGCCAAAGGCCAACAAGCGGATACAGGTTACTGAATGGGATAACAGCGATGCATCCCGCAAGCTATTTGCAGATGGACTGATTGAATACTCCAGCCTCTGCCAAACGGTTGACGATCTCAATGGCTATTGGCTTAGTAACCAATTGCAGTTGGAGTCGTTGAAGCAGACGCACACTGATTTGTTTAAACAGGTGCTTGAAACATTCTCTATGAAGAAGAAACTTTTTACTGAAGGAAAATAATCATGGCTACTTTTAATACTCCGTACCAACCCAAGCCCGATACAGGAAATTTACGAGCGCAAGGCGCTAAGAGATTTGCAAACAGTCCTGATTACTGGGGAGACATCCGTGTAAATTTGAAAGATTTGACCAACATTAGCATTGAAGATGGATGCCATGTAATTAAGATTAGCGGATGGAAGAGGATTGATAAGTTTGGGAAAACGTATTTGTCTCTTGCTGTTAAACGCGCATTGCCTACTGAAGAAGGTGGCACTGTTCGCCAAGAGAATCAACGTCAAGATTTCCCTGACGAAGATATTCCATTCTGATATGGCACTTCAATACGAATGCAGGAAGATAGCGTTAAAGCAAGACCGCTCCGGTTTTGTTTTGACCCTAGCTATACACCCTGATGAACTGCCCGAAGAACTGATTCGGGACTTTGTCGGGGCGCGGTATGCATGTGTCATGGTCAGGCTCAAGGATGACGAGTCTGCCACTGACTACAACAACCGCACACAACAGGCTGGCATCCTGTGCCGCAACCCGCTATTTCAGACGTTTATGGGTCAGGCATATGCAGGTAAGGATTGCGATGAATCGTTGACGGCAGAGGCGCTCTGCCATGAATGCGGCATTGATTCACGCACAGAACTCAATGGCAACCTGTCAGCCAAATATCGGTTTGACGAGATTGTTAAAGAGTTTGAAGCATGGAAGGTGGGGATATGAGCAAGTTAAAACCATTTATGACGTACCTGACTGAGGCAGACCACAACAGTCTGCGGAAGTTTGCAAAGTCAAAGAAGCTAACGATGGCACAAGTAATCAGGGAAGGGGTACTAATGCGTCTGTCCGATGGGACATATGCATCTGCATTTAATGATGGGATCAAGGCAGCGGTGCAATCCATTAATGCTTTGCCAGCAGCGCAGATGCGGTTTCCCAGTGGTCAATCATTTGCAGAACTCATCTCTGATGAACTGTTTAAACAAGTGATCTTGGAGAATAAGAAATGAAATTGTTAGGAGAGAGCAGGAACCAATGCCAAGGGTGCAAGGGGTACTTCAATAGCATTACTGCTTTTGAAAAGCACCGCACCGGAGAGCATGGCAAGAACCGTCGTTGCAGAACTGAACAAGAGATGTTGAGTCTTGGCATGGATGTAAACGAAGACGGCTTTTGGGTATCCAAAAAGATGCCAGTAGATGCCATCAACAGGAGAAAAAAATGAAGATGTTTGTTTTTCTAAAAGATTATCTCAGGGAGCCATCACCATTAGAAGTTGTGCAAAAGGAATTAGCAGCAGCAACATTGGAAAAATTGGAAGCAGAGACAGCAGTTGAGTTTGCACAGTCCATCGTGCAATACAACACCAAAAGGATTGACCGTTTAAACACTTATATCGCTGGTTACAGCAAGGAGAAAGCAAAATGAAATGGAATATTTTTAGCCGCATTGACAGCATTGAAACCGCATTGACTGAGCAAGAACGTAAGTTAAAAGCTGATTTACTTATTATGCAAATGGACATTACCCGTATGCGGAATCAAATTGATGCTTTGTGTAAACAAATTATTTCTGGAACCGAGTTGGATGAAAAAGTTTTAAGAGATGCAGAAATAGGCCGTAAACGCCGTGAGTACGCCAATAAATACAACCCCATCTATAAAGAAAGAATAAAACAAAAAGAAAAAGATGCGGCAAAAGTTGAGAAGCGACGCGAATGGGCAAGAAATTATTACCACCGCACCAAAAAACTTAAAGGAACGGAAAAATGAACTGGGCAAACCTAATTGGAATAGCTTGCATGGCTGCGTGGTTTACACACATCTTTACTTGCTTTGCCCAAGGGTTGTGGGGGTTCCTGCTCGCAGGAGCCATCCTGTTCCCGATTGGCATTCTGCATGGTTTTTATCTTTGGCTTCACTAGGAGTACAAATGATTGACAAGGAAACGCTATGGGCGGGTTCGCCTGTACCCGTAAACGACCACAACTACAAATGCAAGTGTGAGGACTGCATCATCATTCGGTGGTTGAAAGCCGAGAAAGAAGTTGTTGCCCTACACAAAATACTTGAAGGGCAAAAGCAAAAGTGGGTAACGATGGTAATGGTTGAGGGCGTCTCT
>Ga0304729_1002587_pt1 | contig 10725 bp, 11 predicted proteins | sample C_131016_MF_Meta_FD_190475 | JGI IMG/M metagenome (GOLD analysis project Ga0304729, IMG submission 190475) | Freshwater microbial communities from Lake Croche, Canada to study carbon cycling - C_131016_MF_MetaG (v2) (version 2) | ecosystem: Environmental > Aquatic > Freshwater > Lake | place...
ATTATAGTGAGAATGAGACCATAAAACGCTTTTGTTGGATTTGCCAATGAGGGGCGCCGCATGAGACAGTCGATCCGTCAACGACCTCGCCAGAACATCGGATTGACCCTTATGGATATTACCCTTCAAACTCTTTTCGATGCCGCTGATCGTGTTGCGACACAAGCCTATGCGCCCTACTCGAAATTTTCAGTGGGTGCCGCGATCCGCACAGGATCGGGCCACATCCTCGCAGGCTGCAATGTTGAAAACGCCGCCTATCCAGCAGGCACCTGCGCCGAGGCGGGCGCGATTGCCGCCATGATCGCGGCAGGCGAAACCAAAATCGCCGACATCGCGATTGTAGGCGTCAAAAGCAACCCTTGCTATCCGTGTGGCGCGTGCCGCCAACGTATCTTTGAATTCTCAGACGCCACAACCCGCGTCCATTTGCGCGATGGCGCAACCGGTCAAGCGATCACCCTTTCGATTGACGCACTCTTGCCGCGCGCCTTCGGCCCGAGGGATTTAGCATGACCCATGATGTGCCATCAGCCCTCTCAGCCCTTAAAGAATGGGGCATTGAAGGCCCTTTTGAGTATGGCCTCATACTCGGCACAGGCTTAGGCCCGGTGGCCGATCTTGTCCGAAATCCGGTGATGGTGCCTTACACCCATATCCCAGGTTTCCCCAAAGGCCAGGTCTCCGGTCATTCGGCGCGGGTCGTCGCAGGCATCATCGGCAAGGCACGCGTTTTCGTCATGCAAGGCCGAGCCCATTATTACGAACATGGCGATGCCGCCATCATGCGCACGCCGATTGAAACCATTGCAGCGCTCGGCATCAAAACGCTGATCCTCACCAACGCCGCAGGCTCATTGCTCGAAGAGGTGGCACCGGGTTCGCTTTCACTCTTAGCCGATCACCTCAACCTGTCCGGCGTCAACCCGCTCATCGGACTAACGGGCGACTCGCGTTTCGTGCCGATGGTCGACACCTATGACCCCGCTCTGCGCGTTTCGTTAAAAAAAGCAGCCCTTGCCTCCGGTGTAGCGTTGAGCGAAGGCACCTACCACTGGTTCCCCGGCCCAAGCTTCGAGACACCAGCCGAAATCCGCGCCTCCAAAATACTGGGCGCAACTTTGGTTGGCATGTCGACAGTGCCCGAAGTCATTCTGGCCCGGCGCATCGGCTTAAAGGTCGCAGCCATCTCCATGGTCACCAATTACGGCGCAGGCCTCTTCGGCGGCGCACCTTCGCATCGTCAGACGAAGAGTGTAGCGGCACAAGCGGGTGAGAAGATGAAGGCGTTGTTGGGAGAATGGTTTAGCAATTCAATTTAACTTCCCTCATCCGTCGCCTCCAGCGACACCTTCCCCCTCAGTGGGAAGGACTTATAACGGCCAACGCCGCAACCCCCTCGCGATAGGTCGGGTACCTTAACTCAACCCCCAACTCTTCGCGGATCAGCCTGTTCGATACCCGCTTGTTATCCGCGTAAAAACTCCGCGCCATGTCGCTCATCACCGCTTGCTCAAAAGGCACTTCCGGCGGCGGTTCGCGGCCCATCACTTGTGCTGCGAAAAGCAACACATCCTGCGGCGGGGCGGGCTCATTGTCCGAGACATTATACACCGCCCCCTGACGCGGTTTATCCATTGAGGCCAGAAGTACCTGCGCGATATCGTCGACATGGATGCGGTTAAACACCTGCCCCTTTTTGATCACGCGTTGCGCGCGTTGATCGAGATTCAGGATCGGGTTGCGGCCTGGCCCATAAATCCCCGCCAGCCGGAAAATCTGCGTCGTCTTGCCCGAGCGTGCACCCAAAGCCAGCCATTCTTGCTCCACCTCAACCCGTCGTTGCGTACGCGCATGCGAGGGGTTTGGCGCTACCGTCTCATCCACCCATCCGCCATCGGCATCGCCATAAACGCCAATGGTCGACAGATAACCGATCCAGCGAATGGAGTTTGATCTTTCAATCTCACCTGCAAAGCGCCGCAAGACGGGATCGCCCGCCTCATCCGGCCCGACCGAAATCAACACCGCATCAGCCTCGCATAAGGCTTCCGAAAGGCGCGCGTCAGCGCTTTGCTCGTTAAACACCAAAACTTCACAACCGAGCTTTGTCTTTCGTGCCGCTTTTTCAGCGGACCTTACCGTTGCCACCACGGACGTAAATCGTCCCTCGGCAAAGCGCAAAAACGCTTCCGATGTAAAGCCCAATCCGAAGACTACCAGTTTCATGGCTCAACCGCCCCCGCCTGCCATTCATCCAAAACCGTCAGATCGGTTTCCCCCGTGCCACAGCGTTCACGCAAGACGGCAAAATGTCCATAAGATAAAAGCTGAGACAGTGCCCACACCGCCGCGCCCCGCACCAAAGGAGAAGTATCGTCCAGCAAGCGCTCGGCTTCTTGAGCAAGCGACGTATCGGCCGAATTGCCAATCGCGATCAGTACATTCCGGATAAACCGATCCCGCCCCGTGCGCTTTACCGGTGTACCCGCAAATTTGACGCGAAAAGCCGCATCATCCAGCCGCACAAGATCAGCCAGTTTGGGTGCCGCAAATTCCTCCCGCGCCTGCAATTTTATCTCGCGCGTTGCCACCGCAAATTTATTCCACGGGCAAACCGCCAGACAATCATCGCATCCGAAAATCCGGTTGCCCATCAGCGGGCGCAGCGTCCGGTCAATCGGTCCCTTATGCTCGATGGTGAGATAGGCAATGCATTTTCTGGAATCGAGTTGATAGGGCGCGGGGAAGGCATCCGTCGGGCAGATCGAGAGGCACTTGGTGCAACTCCCGCAATGGTCTTGCTCCGGAGTATCAGGCTGCAATTCGAGCGTCGTAAAAATCGCCCCGAGAAACAGCCAACTGCCATGCTCGCGCGACACGAGTACCGTATGCTTGCCCTGCCAGCCGAGGCCGGAGGCGGCGGCCAACGCCTTCTCCATCACGGGGGCGGTGTCGACGAAGACCTTCACTTGGGGTGATTTAGGATTATCGATCGAAGATGGGATTTTGGCTATTTGAAGGGCAGTGCTCTCTACCTCAAAATCGGTTTTACGTATCACAGCTTCAGGCTGTAACGGCTCCACAGCTTTAGGTTGTGAATCTGAATCATATGGGATCGAAGGCGCCGATTCTTGCCCATTTACGATAAGTGATAGGTTCGTTCTCTTTACGGTTACGCCTGTACTATCTACCTCAAACCCTGCATTATACACCAGAAACTGAGCAATCTGCTTGAGCCTACCTTTGAGTATATCATGGTAATCGCGTGATCGGGCATAGACAGAAATGGCTCCGAGATCGGGTTTTTCCAGTATAGCCAAGGGATCAAAATCGGGTGCATAAGACATCCCAAGCATAATGATGCTTTTGACTTCTCCCCAAAGCTTTGAAGGATTGGCCCGCTCTTCAACGCGTGTTTCCATCCAATCCATGGAGCCATGGTACCCGGCATCGAGATAGGCTCTAAGATGTTGCAAAGCCTCGGGAATCGCGTCCGGGGTTGTGATTTTGATCGCCGAAAACCCTTCCGCCTTCGCTCTGGCGACCAGCGCCTGTTTGAGCGCCGCGGGGGTCAGAAGTCAAGGTCCGAATAATGCGCGGATGGGTCCATTCCTGGCACCCGATCAGTCAATAAAGGGCGAAACGAGGGACGCGATTTTATCCTTTGATACCAAGCCTTTGCAGCCTCATTGGCGGACCAAGGCACATCGCCCAAATAGTCCGCAACGGACAATTGTGCCGCCGCCGCCAGATCGGCATAAGTCAGCCGATTCCCCCCCAACCAATTCTGGTGCGCCATCAGATAATCGATATAGGCCAGATGGTAACGCACATTGTTCCGCGCGGCCCGAATGGCCCCCATATCCGGCGCACCGCCACCCTGTTCGGCACTCATGAAACGCTTGTTGATTTTTTCGGTCACAAGATACCCTGTAACCTCGTCAAACATCTTGCCGTTAAACCAGTCGAGCAGTCGCCTCACCTCGGCACGCTCCAACGGACTATCGGGCAGAAAACGGTGTTCACCCAGTGCTAAACCCCTTGTTTCATCAAGATATTCTGCAATAACGCCGGCGCCCGGAAGCGGTCCCGTTTGTTCTTCCACGAAGACGGGTGTTGTTGCTGCAGGGTTCAAAAGTAAGAACTCCCGCCGGCGCTCCCATACCCTTTCCTCGATCAGGGTTACCGAAAAGCCCAGTTCACCCAGCACCAACCGAATGAAACGGGAATGGGGGCAGAAGGGGGAATGATAGAGTGTCGCCATCAGGCACGCCGATCTCAAAACCAAAAACTTGAAAACACCGCTGCTAGAGCAGTTTACGCGAGAAAAGGGTCAAAATTGATTCGGTCCGACCCAATCTTGATGCCCCCTATAGAATCGGCGGCTTTGAGACACAACCCGTTTGAAAGGTGCCTTTGTCGTCTCAAGCCTTTGGCGCGGGCGTTTTTGGTTCGAACCGACAAAATTCGGTAATTGGGCAGCGCCAACATTCCGGCGACCGCGCTTTGCATACATACCGCCCATGGAGGATCAACCAATGATGGGCATGCAACCCAAATTCTTTAGGAATAACCGCCTCTAGCCCTTTTTCAACGGCTTCAGGCGTTTTGCCGATGGCAAGGGGTATCCGGTTAGAGACCCTGAAAACATGGGTATCTACCGCCATGGTCGACCAACCGAACGCCATATTGAGAACGACATTGGCTGTTTTGCGTCCCACACCCGGCAAATTCTGCAGTGCCTCCCTATCTTCCGGAACGACGCTACCGTGCTGGGTAATCAAAACTTCCGAAAGAGCGATGACGTTTTTGGCCTTGTTGCGAAATAGGCCAATAGTTTTGATATAGTCGCGAACCGTATCTTCCCCTAAGGCCAGCATTTTTTCGGGCGTATCGGCGATTTTAAAGAGTGCTCGTGTAGCCTTATTGACGCCGGCATCGGTTGCTTGCGCAGACAAGACAACGGCTACCAGCAGAGTAAACGCATTTACATGCTCAAGTTCGCCCTTTGGCTCCGGCTCTATGGCCGCGAAACGGCGAAAGACCTCCGCAATCTCCGCTTTAGCCAACGGCTTGCTGGACGCGGCTTTTCGTCTCGGTGGTTTAGGAGTTGGGACCGGTTTCGCTGCCATGATGAGTACGATATAAGAGGCTTTCACATCCGTGGGCAAGCGCATGTTGGACGTTGCAGACACTCCTTTGTATCAAACGGTGCTACGCCCGCACCGTTCGTTGAAAATTGGGGGATTTAAGCTCGTAATGGCGATTGTGGCAGGCGCGAGTGCATTTGCAAGCATTCCCTTTATCGTCTTGGGGTTTTGGCCCGTGGCGGGCTTTTACGGCCTCGACGTTCTGCTGCTTTATTTTGCGTTTCGCTCAAATTTTAAGGCGGCGCGTGGTTTTGAAGAGCTTGTTATCAGTCCATTTGAAGTCTTCTTGCGCAAAGTGTCCGCTTCGGGCGAAGCGCGGGAATGGCGCTTCAATCCGGTCTGGACACGCCTTTTGACTGATGAGCATGATGAATTCGGCATCATGCGCTTGGCTTTTGTTTCACGCGGGCATCAGGTTGCCTTGGGCCACTTTCTCGGACCAGATGAAAAAGCAACTCTGCTTCGTAACGTATCGCGGGCACTCAATGAGGCGAAACGCGGCCCTATTTTTTCGTAATATAGTGCATTGGTTTCGGGTGTCGCACTTTAACGAGGGGCATTAGGTTCGGATGAAATCCAATTCTGAGGACACCGCCATGCTCGACCAGACCGCCCAATCGCACCGATCGGAAACCTCCGCCGATTATGACAAGGTTCGTCGCGTTCTTGCCTATATTAGTGAAAATTGGCGCGATCAACCGTCGCTTGAGGCTATTGCCGACCATGTGGGCCTCTCCGAGCCTCATCTTCATCATGTCTTTCGTCGCTGGTCGGGTCTTTCGCCTAAGGCGTTTTTACAGGCGATTACACTCGATCATGCCCGCAACCTGTTGCGTGATTCGGTCTCGGTTCTTGATACAGCATATGAAGTGGGATTATCAGGTCCAGGCCGGTTACATGATCTTTTCGTAACGCACGAAGCGATGTCGCCGGGGGATTGGAAGGCGGGCGGACACGGTCTCATTTTAAGCTACGGCTATCATCCCTCTCCCTTTGGAGAGGCGATTGCTGTTGCAACGGAGCGAGGCTTAGCCGGATTAGGGTTCGTTGATGAGGGTGACTATAGTGGGGCTTTGGCGGACATGGTGCGCCGTTGGCCAAAGGCCACATTCGTTCAAGACCAGAATATAACGGGACCTTTGATCGCGCGGGCCTTTGATCCGGAGCTTTGGCGTCCAGAAACGCCGCTTCGGGTCGTGTTCATTGGGAGCGATTTTGAAGTCCGTGTTTGGGAAACTTTGCTTCGCATTCCACTCGGACGGGCTACGACCTATTCAACCCTTGCCGAAAAATTGGGTAATCCGAAAGCAGCCCGCGCGGTGGGCTCTGCTGTCGGGCGAAACCCCATCTCTTTTGTCGTGCCGTGTCATCGTGTGATCGGAAAGTCGGGAGCGTTGACAGGCTATCATTGGGGTTTAACGAGAAAGCAGGCAATCTTAGGTTGGGAGGCTGGACAAATCAGTGGTGATTTAATGTCATTCTCCACGGCTAAACTGTAAAATCTTAGGCCTCTCCACTCAAACGCTTCTTGAAGCCTATGGGCCACCCCCCTATATACCCATCGAAACAGAGCTAAACGGCTCGAATTCTTGGAGATCGGTAGATCGCAAAAAGGCGCAATGCCTTGATGTTGTTTGCCAGTGTCGGCACCGCCTTCGGGGTCCGGCGATCTCGCTATGACAGGGGAAGCAGTATTATGGCAAAAGTTATTGGTATCGATCTTGGCACCACAAATTCCTGCATTGCAGTGATGGATGGTTCAACGCCTAAGGTTATTGAGAATGCTGAAGGCGCACGCACGACGCCATCGGTTGTAGCTTTCACGGATTCGGATGAAAGGCTTGTTGGCCAGCCAGCCAAGCGTCAGGCCGTCACCAATCCGGAAGCAACCTTTTTTGCGATCAAGCGTTTGGTTGGCCGCACCTATGCCGATCCGATGACGCAGAAGGACAAGGGTCTCGTTCCTTATGAGATCGTCAAGGGTGGCAGCGGCGATGCATGGGTTAAGGCCCGCGGAACGACCTATTCGCCTTCGCAAATTTCGGCCTTTATTCTTCAGAAGATGAAGGAAACCGCTGAGGCCTATTTGGGCACCGGCGTCACACAGGCCGTTATTACAGTTCCTGCTTATTTTAATGATGCCCAACGCCAAGCGACCAAGGACGCGGGCAAGATTGCCGGTCTGGAAGTTCTTCGCATCATCAACGAGCCGACAGCTGCCGCGCTTGCTTATGGTTTGGACAAGAAAAAGGCTGGAACGATTGCGGTCTATGATCTTGGCGGCGGAACGTTCGACGTTTCGATTCTCGAGATTGGCGATGGCGTTTTTGAAGTCAAATCCACGAATGGTGACACATTCCTCGGCGGTGAAGATTTTGATATGCGTCTGGTCGAGTATTTGGCCGACGAATTCAAAAAAGAGCAGGGTATTGATCTCAAAAAAGACAAGCTCGCGCTTCAGCGTTTGAAAGAAGCTGCCGAGAAGGCGAAGATCGAACTGTCGTCGGCTGCACAGACAGAAATCAACCTGCCGTACATCACGGCTGATGCGTCGGGACCGAAGCATCTTACGCTGAAGCTCACGCGCTCGAAGTTTGAGGCTTTGGTCGATGATCTTGTTCAAAAGACGATTGAGCCCTGCAAAAAAGCCCTCAAAGATGCGGGGCTAAAAGCTGGCGATATTGATGAAGTGATCTTGGTTGGCGGTATGACCCGCATGCCAAAGGTTCAGGAAGTTGTGAAAAACTTCTTTGGCAAAGAACCGCACAAGGGTGTCAATCCGGACGAGGTTGTTGCAATCGGTGCTGCCGTTCAAGCGGGTGTTCTGCAAGGCGATGTGAAGGATGTTCTCCTCCTCGACGTGACACCGCTTTCGCTGGGCATTGAGACCCTTGGTGGCGTGTTTACGCGTTTGATCGATCGGAACACGACGATCCCAACCAAGAAAAGCCAAGTGTTTTCGACGGCGGAAGACAATCAAAATGCCGTCACGATCCGGGTGTTCCAAGGCGAGCGTGAAATGGCCGCCGATAACAAGGCTCTCGGCCAGTTCGATCTCGTCGGCCTTCCACCCGCGCCGCGTGGCGTTCCACAAGTTGAGGTGACATTCGATATTGATGCCAACGGTATCGTCAACGTGACAGCCAAAGATAAAGCAACAAATAAGGAGCAGCAGATCCGAATTCAGGCTTCGGGTGGCCTATCGGATGCTGAAATCGAAAAAATGGTCAAAGATGCGGAAGCACATGCGAGCGAGGACAAAGTCCGTCGCGAGCTCGTGGAAGCAAAGAACCAGGCTGAAAGCTTAATCCATTCGACCGAAAAATCGGTTTCTGAGCATGGCGATAAAGTGTCCGCGGGCGATAAGACGGCGATTGAAAGCGCAATCGAAGCGTTGAAGTCGGCACTCGCGGGAGAAGATCCTGAAACGATCAAGGCTCGCACAACCGACTTGATGCAGGCTTCGATGAAGCTCGGCGAGGCCATGTATGCGGCTGGCCAAGGCGATACCGGTGCGGAGCATTCAGATGACCATCACGAGCATCATGACGATGCCCATGGGAAGGACGATGTGATTGATGCCGACTTCCGTGAAGTTGGCGAGGATGACAAGAAAAAACGCGGCTGAGCCGGTTGCTTTTTTGATCCGAAACCCGGCACGTTCAACGTGTCGGGTTTCGTTGTAAAAAGAACAATGTTTGGCCTTCGAGATGGTTGATGATGGATCCGGTATGAGCAAGCGCGATTACTATGAAATACTAGGTGTCGCCCGAACCGCGACTGAGGCTGAACTCAAGATTGCATTTCGCAAACTCGCTATGCAGCACCATCCGGATAAAAACCCCGGCAACGCCGAAGCCGAATCCAAATTCAAAGAGCTAAACGAAGCGTACCAAATGTTATCGGACGGTCAAAAGCGTGCCGCTTATGACCGCTTTGGCCATAACGCTTTTGAGCAAGGTGGCGGTGGAGGCGGCTTTAATGGTGATTTTGGCGCTTCAATGTCGGATATTTTTGAAGATTTATTTGGTGGCCTTGGAGGAGGGCGCAGTCAGCGCCGTTCGGATGGTCGCGAGCGCGGCTCAGACCTTCGCTACAATCTCGAAATATCCCTTGAGGATGCCTTTAACGGTAAAACCGAGACCCTTACGATACCGACAGCGGTGACGTGTGAGCCCTGCAGCGGATCGGGTACAAAGCCCGGTACTAAGGCGAAGACCTGTACGACATGCGGCGGGCATGGACGCGTTCGCGCAAGCCAGGGATTTTTCTCCATTGAGAGAACCTGCCCGAAGTGCCAAGGGCGCGGTGAGATGATTGACGATCCTTGTCCCAACTGTCGTGGGGCGGGCCGCGTAACAACGGATCGGACACTGTCGGTTAATATCCCAGCGGGTGTTGAAGAAGGTACTCGGATTAGATTGTCTGGCGAAGGCGAAGGGGGGCTAAGGGGCGGACCGTCAGGGGACCTTTATATTTTCTTGTCGGTTAAATCGCATCGCTATTTCCAACGCGATGGCGCTGATTTGTATTGTCGTGTGCCGATTTCGATGGTTACCGCAGCACTCGGCGGAGAATTACGCGTGCCGATGATGGACGGTGAGATGAAGGCTGTGTCGGTGCCTGAGGGCACGCAGTCAGGCAAGCAGATCAAGCTTCGTGGCAAAGGTATGCCTGTATTGCGCTCCCGCGAGCACGGCGATCTTTACATTCAGGTTTCCGTCGAGACGCCACAAAAGCTCACGGTTCGCCAAAAAGAACTGTTGAAAGAATTTGAAACAGAGAGTTCAAAAGATACGCAACCTGAAAGCGCAGGATTTTTCAATCGGATGAAGGAATTCTTCGCCGGAAGTGCCGAATAATGTAATAATGCGGATCGTTTCTGACCCGCCAAAGCAGTTTTATGCAGCGATGGATATAAGGTCGGGAATAGAAGATGCGACGCAGTTTTTGAGGGCTTGGATCGATAAATCGCGATAAGTGGGCGTTATAGCGCCGTCCAGTGCAGCTTTATCCCAAGCGATAGCCCAAGAAGTTCACGTTGAATCGATCGGGCCAGTGATCGAATTAGGGCTCGGAACGGGGGTCGTTACTAAAGCACTGGTAGAACGCCGCATTATTCCGGATAGATTGGCGCTAGTAGAATTTTATCGCGCTTTTTGTGCGATGCCTCGCGCTCGATATCTAAAGGCTCCAATTGTTCACGCTGATGCTTATGATGTTCTTCAGCATCTAGCATCCTCTCCAATATCAGCAGCGCCTGCCGTTATAACTGGCTTAGCACGCTATGTGCAGACGGTTGAAATGCTATTTAATTTGCTTCGCAAGGCCTGTAAATTAATGGCACCAGGCGCACCCTTTATTCAGTTTACCTACGCTGCTAGTTCGCCGATCCCGCAAGGTTCGGCACGCATTTGGCTTAATTTGCCGCCTGCCCGAACATAGACCTATCGCGGCGCATCGCACATTGCTTGATTTTGCATTCCGAATCTGGGATCGCATAGCGGGTCACGAGAAATTGAAAAGGCAAGATATGGCGATCATTTACCCGCGCGACCGAATGATTGTCGCG
>Ga0304729_1002589_pt1 | contig 10722 bp, 9 predicted proteins | sample C_131016_MF_Meta_FD_190475 | JGI IMG/M metagenome (GOLD analysis project Ga0304729, IMG submission 190475) | Freshwater microbial communities from Lake Croche, Canada to study carbon cycling - C_131016_MF_MetaG (v2) (version 2) | ecosystem: Environmental > Aquatic > Freshwater > Lake | place...
CAGATGGACCAGTGAGTGAATCAATGGCATGTTCTGGGTGTGGCATCAAGCCGACAATATTTCCGCGCTCATTGGTAACACCAGCAATAAGATTACGTGAACCATTTGGATTTTCTCCCACATAGCGAGCGATGATGCGACCTTCACCCTCGAGCATGGCAAGCGTTTCGTCATCGCACATATATGCGCCTTCACCATTTTTCAGTGGAATGACGATTTCTTGACCTTGTGTAAAAGATGATGTCCAGGCCGTGTTGGTATTTTCAATGCTGATTGTCTGATCGCGACATAAGAAGTGGAGCTCGTGGTTGCGAGTGAGAGCACCCGGAATCAAGTGCGCTTCAGCAAGGACTTGAAAGCCGTTACAGATACCGAGTAGCGGCATGCCGCCGAGCGCTGCCTTGATGATGGGTTCCATGACTGGAGAAAAACGTGAGATCGCACCGCAGCGCAGATAGTCGCCGTACGAGAAGCCACCAGGGAGGATGACTGCATCTACGCCGTGAAGATCTGCATCGTTATGCCAGAGCGCGATTGCTTCCCCGCCTGCATGGCGAACAGCGCGAGCAGCATCTCGATCATCGAGAGTGCCCGGAAAAGTTACAACACCAATCTTCATATCTATTACTTCTCCACTCGAACTGTGAAGTTTTCAATAACGGGGTTAGACAAGAGCTTCTCTGCAGCTTTCTCAACATCAGCAAGTTGCGCCGCGGTTGGTTCGCCATCTACTTCAATTTCAAATCGCTTTCCTTGGCGAACATCTTTGGCAAAGGTAAAACCAAGACGGGGCAGAGCTGCAGCTACTGCCTTACCTTGTGGGTCGAGAATCTCGGGCTTTAACATCACATCAACCACGATCTTTGCCATTGTATTTCTCCCTATTGTTGTTTTTAAATTTTTAGAACTTGCTGCCGGTAATACGTTCAAAAGCTTCTTCATATCGCGCCGCAGTTTTTTCGATAATCTCTGCAGGCAATTCTGGAGGTGTGGACTTCTTATCCCACCCACTTGTGGTCAACCAATCACGGACAAATTGCTTATCAAAGGATGGTTGTGATTTTCCTGGCGCCCAACCATCGGACTCCCAGAAGCGCGATGAATCTGGAGTGAGCGCTTCATCGCCTAGCGTGATTTCACCAGCCATATTTATTCCAAATTCAAATTTAGTATCGGCAAGAATGATTCCCCGAGTTTGTGCGAAATCTGCTGCAGTGTCATAAAGCCTGATTGTTAAATCCCGAAGTTCTGCTGCTTGCTCTGTACCAACAATCTTTGCAGCATGGTCATAATCAATATTAATATCATGATCGCCGATCTCAGCCTTTGTGGCCGGTGTAAAGATGCTGGCAGGAAGCTGCGAACCATCTAATAACCCTGCTGGAAGTGGGTTTCCGCACACTGCATGGTTGGCCTGGTATTCAGTGAGTCCGCTGCCAGTGAGATATCCACGCGCCACACATTCAATCGCAAACATTTCAAGCGGCTGAACAATCACGGCGCGATCTGCAACTGATGCTGGAACATCATCGCTAATGATGTGGTTAGGAACGATATCTGCCAGCAGCTCAAACCAGAAGAGAGACAGCTGAGTAAGGATTGCACCCTTATTGGGAATTGTTGTGGGCAATACCCAATCAAAGGCTGAGATGCGATCAGATGCAACGAGAAGAATTTCACCGGATTCATTTGTATAGAGATCGCGGACTTTACCTGTGCGCAGGTGCTTCCATCCATCCATCAATGGTGCTGGCGGTGCGCCAGCTGCGCCGAAGCCGCTCACCTGATTAAGGCGGGTTTGTACTGCGCTGCGGCAGGGTGCGCGGATGTAATCGCATCGATGCGACTGACAACTCGAGCTACTTGTTGGCGAGCATCGCCAGTAAATTCAAGTGGGTTACCAATTAATGCATCAAGTTCTGCGCGTTTGAATGGAATGCGAGCATCACCCGCAATTGCATCAAGGAAATTATTTGCTTTACCTTCGCGCATACCGAGGGCTGCAGCCACTGCATGCTCTTTGATTGCCTCATGCGCAACTTCGCGACCAACACCAGCTTTTACCGATGCCATCAAAATCTTTGTTGTTGCAAGAAATGGCAAGTAACGCTCGAGCTCTGCAGAGATCACTGCAGGAAATGCTCCAAATTCGTTAAGCACGGTCAACATTGTTTCGAGCAAGCCATCCATCGCATAGAAAGCATCAGGCAGAGCTACGCGGCGAACGACACTGCATGAAACATCGCCTTCATTCCATTGGTTTCCTGCAAGTTCAGAGACCATCGATGCATATCCGCGCAAAATTACTGTCAGGCCATTTACTCGTTCGCATGAACGTGTATTCATCTTGTGCGGCATCGCAGATGATCCAACTTGGCCAGCCTTAAATCCTTCAGTAACGAGCTCTGCGCCAGCCATCAAGCGAATAGATGTGGCCAGTGAAGATGGTGATGCTGCTAGCTGTACAAGAGTTGTCAGAACTTCGTAATCGAGAGAACGTGGATAGACCTGTCCGGTTGAATCAAGAACACGATCAAAACCAAGTTCTTTGGCAATGGCTGCTTCGAGTGATTGATGTGCATCAGTTGAACCAAGCAGATCAATTGAATCTTGGGCTGTGCCGACTGGTCCTTTTATTCCGCGCATGGGATATCGGCTCTGTAGCGATGCTAGGCGTTCGTAGGCATAGAGAAGTTCTTCGGCAGCGGAAGCAAAACGCTTTCCGAGTGTGGTGATTTGAGCCGGAACATTATGTGAGCGACCGGCAATTGGTTGATCTGCATACTGCGCAGCTTTTGCACCAAGGGTTGCAAGGAGTGCAACTGTCTTGTCGTGAACAATGGCAAGACCATCGCGAACTTGAAGTGCTTCAATGTTTTCTGTGAGATCGCGGCTTGTCATTCCTGCATGAATTGCTTCATGCCCTGCAAGTGCGTTGAATTCTTCGATACGAGCTTTGACATCGTGGCGTGTAACTTTTTCACGTGCATCAATCGATGCTAAATCAACTTTATCGAGAACCTTCTCATAATCTTTAATAACCGCATCAGATATTGGGTGTCCGAGCTTTGACTGTGCGCGCGCTACTGCAAGCCATAGCTTGCGTTCGGCAATGATTTTCTCTTCTGGCGCAAAGACTTGGCGCATCTCCTTCGATGCATAACGATCAGCTAATACGCTCACTGGTGCATTCTCCCCCATTTAATTGCCCTTCTCAGCGACCGACGCATTGAGCGCGATATCAGAGCGGTAGAAAGAACCTTCGAGTTCAATCTGTGAGATTGCTCGGTATGCACGGTCGCGGGCTTCAGTCAGATCCGCACCGATTCCAGTCACTGTTAGGACCCGCCCTCCAGATGAAAGTAGCGCACCGCCATTATTTGTGGTGCCTGCATGAAAGATCTGTGAGCTTTCAATTGTAGGAATTGCTGAAATCACAGAGCCGGTCTTAGGAGATTCTGGGTACCCCTGCGCTGCAAGCACGACAGTGACGGCGCTTTCATTCCGCCATTGCAAGACGGCATCATCTAAATTATCTGTGGCAGCCTGATGGAGCAGTGTGGCAAGTGGCGTCATCAACAGTGGAATCAACACTTGGGTTTCAGGATCACCAAATCGCGCATTAAATTCGATGACACGTATTCCGTCATCAGTAAGCGCCAGACCTGCATAGAGCAATCCAATAAATGGCGTTCCGCGCGCAGCCATTTCAGCAATAACGGGAGCCAATACCTTTTCGTATGTCTCTTCGACGATGTCATCAGGTGCCCATGGAAGCGGTGAATACGCGCCCATACCACCGGTGTTAGGACCTTCATCGCCATTCAATGCACGCTTAAAATCTTGCGCTGGTTGCATCGGCAAAATATTGCGGCCATCTGAAATTCCAAAGAGTGAAATTTCTGGGCCTGCTAAATATTCCTCAATGACTACTCGTGAACATGCAAGAGCGTGATCCAGCGCTGCTTGGCGATCATGGGTAACAACAACGCCTTTACCTGCAGCTAACCCATCATCTTTTACAACATATGGTGCACCGAAGGTATCGAGCGCTTTTTCAATCTCAGAGCGCTCTGTGCATGTGAAACTTCGAGCAGTGGGGACGCCGGCATCGCGCATCACTTTCTTTGCAAAATCTTTTGATCCCTCGAGTTGCGCTGCCACTTTTGACGGACCAAAGACTGCAAAGCCTGCCTCGCGTAATACATCTGCTGCGCCATTTACCAAAGGCACTTCAGGGCCAATAACGACAAGGTCTACAGCTAACTTTTGTGCGAGTTCGCAGATTGCTGCGTTGTCTGTAATTGCAAGTGGATGAATCGTTGCAAGAGTTGCAATGCCAGGATTTCCCGGCGCTACATGCAGTTCGGTACAACTTTTATCTGCCTTGATTCCTAGTGCGAGTGCGTGTTCACGACCGCCGCTTCCGACTAGGAGGATTTTCATGGCTTAGATGAAATCCTTGACAACAATTGTCTGGGTTCGCCCGGGACCTACACCGATTGCGCTCATTGGTGCACCTGAAATTTTTTCGAGGAAGGTGATGTAATCCTGGGCATTCTTTGGAAGATCACTTAACTTCTTTGCACCAGAGATATCTTCTTTCCAACCTGGTAGATATTCGTAAATCGGCTTGGCATGGTGAAAATCAGTTTGTGAGGCAGGAAGTTCTTCAACGCGCTTTCCATCAATCTCGTAGGCCACGCACACGGGAATTTGCTCCCAGCCAGTAAGCACATCGAGCTTGGTGAGGAAGAAATCTGTAAGCCCATTAACGCGCACTGCATAACGTGCTATCGGTGCGTCATACCAACCGCAACGACGAGCTCGTCCTGTTGTGACACCAACTTCTCCGCCGATACTGCGCAATTTTTCGCCGTCTTCATCAAAGAGTTCAGTTGGGAAAGGTCCTGAACCAACACGAGTTGTGTAGGCCTTGACGATTCCGATGACGCGATCAATTTTGGTAGGTCCGATTCCAGAACCTGTACATGCGCCACCTGCTGTTGGGTTTGACGATGTAACAAATGGATAGGTGCCATGATCGACATCGAGGAGGGTCCCTTGTGAACCTTCGAGAAGTACACGCTTGCCAGCCTTAAGAGCGTTATCGAGCAGAAGAACTGTATCTGCCACATATGGACGCAAGATCTCTGCATACTGAAGGTATTCCTCAAGAACTTCTTCGACCTCAATATTTTTACGGTTAAAGACCTTGATCAGAACTTGGTTCTTATCACGCAGTGCGCCTTCAATCTTTTGGCGCAAGATTGATGGATCAAAGAGATCTTGTACGCGAATACCAATACGGTTGATTTTGTCAGCATAAGCAGGTCCAATTCCGCGACCTGTTGTACCAATCTTTGATTTACCTAAGAAGCGCTCTGAAACTTTATCGATTGTGCGGTGGTACGGAGTAATCAAATGCGCATTGGTTGAGATAACTAATTTACTGCAATCGATACCACGTTCTGTCAGTCCCTTAATTTCTTCGAGTAATACGCCTGGGTCGATAACGACGCCGTTGGCGATTACTGGAATAACGTTGGGAGAGAGAATTCCAGATGGAAGTAAGTGAAGTGCGTACTTTTGATCGCCAATAACAACTGTGTGTCCTGCGTTATTGCCTCCTTGGTAGCGAACAACGTAATCAACACGATCACCCAATAAATCAGTAGCTTTACCCTTGCCTTCGTCGCCCCACTGAGCGCCAAGCAGAACTAATGCGGGCATGGATAAAGCCTCTCCGACTCGTTATTAATTACTTAAGTAGTGATGTACCGGTTGAACGCAGATCTTCGCAAGCAACGCCAACGCGCGCTGCGATTCCAGCTTCAGCAGCCTTACCCCACGCACGTGGATCGTAAGCCTTCTTATTTCCTACTTCACCATCAATCTTTAGCACGCCGTCGTAATTCTTAAACATGTGCTCAACAACGGGACGTGTAAATGCGTACTGAGTATCTGTGTCGATATTCATCTTGATTACGCCGTAATCAAGTGATTCGCGGATTTCAGTGAGAAGTGAGCCAGAACCGCCGTGGAATACGAGGTCCATTGGCTTACTTCCTGTTGGAAGACCGAGCTTGGCAGCAACGGCTGCCTGTAGCGTTGCAAGGATCTTTGGTTGGAGAACAACATTTCCTGGCTTATAAACACCGTGAACATTTCCGAATGTAGCTGCCACCATGTAGCGAGCGTTTGCATCAGTGCCAAGTGTTTCAATTGTAAGAAGTGCATCTTCGGGAGTTGAGTAGAGCTTGGCATCGTGCTTAGCTTCGACGCCATCTTCTTCTCCACCAACGACACCAATTTCAATTTCAAGAACTGTGCGAGCTGCAACTGATTTATCGAGAAGTTCGCGCGCAACTTTCATATTTTCTGGCATATCAACTGCTGATCCATCCCACATATGTGAGTTAAATAGTGGTTGCTTGCCATCCTTAACGCGCTGCGCACCGATTTCAAGAAGTGGGCGCATAAAACCGTCGAGCTTCTCGGCAGGGCAGTGATCAGTGTGAATTCCAATATTGACGTTGTAATTCTTTGCAACAACGTGTGCAAACTCTGCGAGCGCAACTGCGCCATCGACCATGTGCTTTACAGTCGAACCAGATGCGTATTCAGCTCCACCCCAGGAAAATTGAATGATTCCATCTGACTCAGCTTCTGCGAACCCGCGAATTGCACCGATGATTGTCTGTGATGATGAAACGTTGATCGCTGGGTATGCAAATGCTCCGGCCTTCGCGCGGTCCAACATTGCTGCATACACTTCAGGGGTTGCTATTGGCATCTAATGCTCCCAATTGTCTAGAACTGTGTGTAAACGCTCTGACGCACCATTGGGTCTTGAGTGAGGCTTACGCCTAATCCAACCACCTACCCCCGCGTATGAAAAATCGGCGCACTGTATACGCGAGAGGTAAGGGGTATGGAGCCTTATGGATGAAGCATTCTCTGCAGCATCGCAATAAGGCCAGCTATGAGGGCAGGGCTACTGAGTACCTTGAGCAGGATCGCAAGGAAAGCTGAAACTGTCATTTTTCTCCTTTCTTTTTTCGTTCAGTTCGATGAAGGTGCGCATTATCGACAGATAAGGAACTGCGCAAATGAGCAGTTGCACTCACTGTTGATAAGTAAGCCTTTAAAAAGAAGCGCTCGAGCGGTAACCTCAATGACATGGCCTCTGACTCCATTGAAAATCTCTCGACTGAAGACCGTTCTTTCTTGCCTACTGCAGCATTTGCCGCACAAGCAAATGCAAAGGCGGATCTGTATGCAGAGGCCGATAATGATCGACTCGCATTCTGGGATAAACAGGCACATGCACTTGTCTGGGAGAAGCAATGGGAAAAGACGCTTACATGGGAAGTCCCTTACGCGAAATGGTTTGTCGGTGGGAAACTCAATGCAACTGTTTCAGCCCTTGATCGCCATATCGCAGAAGGCAACGGTTCTCGCACCGCCTTTCACTTTGAAGGCGAGCCCGGAGATACTCGAACAATTTCTTACACGCAACTTCTTGCCGATGTCAGTAAGGCAGCTAATGCGCTGACCTCAATCGGAATCACAGCTGGTGATCGCGTTGCGATTTATATGCCGCTCATTCCCGAAGCTGTTGTTGCAATGCTTGCATGCGCACGAATCGGTGCGATTCACTCTGTTGTCTTCGGAGGATTTTCTGCGGATGCACTACTTTCACGTATTCAAGATGCTGATGCAAAATTGGTCATCACTGCAGATGGTGGTTTTAGAAAAGGTGCAGCATTTGCGCTCAAACCGGCAGTTGATGATGCACTCAAAGGTCAGACTAATGTCAGCAAAGTTCTTGTTGTAAAACGCACAGGACAAGAAACTGCCTGGGTCGAAGGCCGCGATGTGTGGTGGCACGACCTAGTCGATCCTCAGAGTTCAACGCACACACCTGAATTCTTTGATAGCGAGCATCCGCTCTTTATCTTGTACACATCGGGCACGACAGCGAAACCAAAGGGAATTTTCCATACAACCGGCGGCTATCTCACTCAAGCGGCATATACACACAAGGTTGTCTTCGATATCAAACCGACGAGCGATATCTATTGGTGTACCGCCGATGTTGGTTGGATTACTGGTCATACCTACATGGTCTATGGCCCACTTATTAATGGTTCGACACAAGTTATTTATGAAGGCACACCTGATACTCCACACAAGGGGCGCATCTTTGAAATCATTGAAAAATATGGCGTCACAATTTTATATACCGCACCAACACTCATTCGCACATGGATGAAATGGGGTGATGAATTTCCTAATAAATGTAACCTCTCATCACTTCGCTTACTTGGATCAGTGGGCGAACCCATTAACCCTGAAGCATGGATGTGGTACCGCGAAGTAATTGGTGGCGGCAATTGCCCAATCGTTGATACCTGGTGGCAGACCGAAACCGGTGCAATCATGATTTCTCCTCTGCCGGGTGTTACTGCAACAAAGCCAGGATCTGCCATGAAGGCACTTCCTGGAATTAGCGCGAAGGTTGTTGACGATAAAGGTGTTCCTGTAACTCATGGTCATGGTGGCTTTTTGATCCTTGATCAACCATGGCCATCAATGTTGCGTGGTGTATGGGGCGAAGATGAACGTTACAAAGAGACATACTGGTCGCGTTTTCCCGGAATTTACTTTGCAGGAGATGGCGCAAAGCTCGATAACGATGGTGCAATTTGGTTAATGGGTCGCGTTGATGATGTCATGAACATTTCCGGTCACCGCATCTCAACTACGGAGGTTGAATCCGCACTTGTCTCACACGAATCAGTAGCCGAAGCTGCCGTAGTCGGCGCTGCAGACCCACTGACAGGTCAAGGAATTGTTGCCTTTGTGATTTTGCGCGGTGGTATCGAACATTTGAGTGGCGATATTCTGATTAAAGAGTTACGTGACCACGTTGCTAAAGAGATTGGCGCTATTGCAAAACCACGTCAGATTATGGTTGTTAACGAACTTCCCAAGACTCGCAGCGGAAAGATTATGCGTCGCTTGCTTAAGGATGTTGCAGAAAACCGTGCGGTAGGGGATGCAACAACACTTGCAGATCCCAATGTAATGAAGTTGATTTCAGAAGGTTTGCAATCTGCAAAAGATGAGGATTAACCCCTATATCCGAGTACTAGCGAGTGCTTTTTCTACACGAATACGGATATCAGTAATCAGCGCTGGTGCATGCTTATTAATCTGTAAGTAGATCTTGCTTTCAGAGACTGCGTTCTGTCCTGATGCCCAAGGCGCCCACAATAAAATTGTTCCGACGACATAGAAGAGAATCACATATTTACTTACCTCGAGAATTGCGCCTAAAACTGAATCGATAAAACGAAGCGGCCCGCGGATGAGTGTAAATTTCAAAGCCTTGGCAATCTGAGTTCCTACCCATGCGGCCGCATAAGCGCCCCCAATTATTGCCAGGATAAGCCAGCCGCTTTGATCGTATTTCACAACGAGATACATCGCAGTTACTCCACCAATGAGAAAAAATGCGGTACGAAGAATTGTTGTGACCAGACCATTTTTATAGCCGCTAAAAAGCGCACCTATCGCAATGATTACGAAAATTCCATCGAGAATCATTTAACTCCTAGGTACTTAATGACATCAAGTTGGATCTCTTCTGGTGAGTGAAAAGGCCCATATTTCTTATGAACAACTTTTCCTGTTGCATCGACAAACCAAGTAACTGGAACACCCATTCCGAATTTTCCTCGCGTGCTTCCATTGGCATCATACAAAATCGGCCAAGTCATGCCATGAGTAGTGACAAATTTTCTTGCGACTGCAGGGCTCTTCTCCTCAACATCCACCCCAATAAGTTGTATGCGATCTCCATATTGAGCAAGGTAGTGAGCAAAGTGCGGAAGCTCTTGCTTACATGGCTCGCACCACGAGCCCCACACATTAATGAGTGCTGGACCAACAATGGAATCGACTGCGACCCCAGGTGTGCCATCAAGGCAATCCAGTGCACTTCCAGCACTGGCGATTACCTTTATCGAAGCGCAACTCACAACTTCGCCTTTGATTGGAATGGGTTGAGTCAAGGAGCAACCCGTGAGCGCCACAGTAGAAAGTACGATGACAAGTAACTTCTTCATCGGAAATCCTTATCTGTCTTTACCAAAAGCTTAGCCTTGTCTCTATCCATCTCACCGATTCCAACTGATGGGCAAATCTTTGCAAGCGGGCATGCTCCACAAGCAGGTTTGCGAGAATGACAGATTCGTCTGCCATGCCAAATCATTCGCTGCGAAAGATTGGTCCACTCTTGCTGTGGAATCAATTCGCCAACTTCATGTTCAACTTTTACCGGATCCATCGAGGTGGTCCATTCGAATCGGCGCGAAAGTCGACCAAAATGAGTATCAACGGTAATTCCTGGAATATCAAATGCATGGCCTAAAACTACGTTGGCAGTCTTTCTTCCCACACCTGGGAGTGTGATGAGTTCTTCCAGAGTTCCTGGGACTTTGCCTTCAAACTCTTCAACTAATTTCGTTCCAAGTCCTTTGAGGTGTCTGGCCTTAGCATGGTAGAAACCTGCTGAGAATATATATTCCTCAATCTCTGCTAGCGGTGCGCGCGCGTAATGCTTAGCTTTCTTGTACTTCTTAAAGAGCGCCGGCGTAATGGCGTTAATTCTCTTATCTGTGCACTGCGCTGAAAGAACAACAGCGACCATCA
>Ga0304729_1002590_pt1 | contig 10720 bp, 8 predicted proteins | sample C_131016_MF_Meta_FD_190475 | JGI IMG/M metagenome (GOLD analysis project Ga0304729, IMG submission 190475) | Freshwater microbial communities from Lake Croche, Canada to study carbon cycling - C_131016_MF_MetaG (v2) (version 2) | ecosystem: Environmental > Aquatic > Freshwater > Lake | place...
AAAAGCATGCGCATTGTTGCAGATGATGTATTGGCCATGCTCTACACCCTTCTAATTACCTATGTTATTAAAGAATTTATTTAAAAAGCCTTGGGTACAATTTACACTCTTGTTTCTAGTGATTAATTCACTAGGGCTATTAGGCTTTTTCATTTATTTACCTAGGTCTGTGTTTTATTATGAATATGGATTGGTGTTATTGGCTTTGATGTATTTTAAAAAGCCTGCACCAGCTTTTATAATTTTTATTTTAATTACAGTCTTTGATTTACTTGATACTTTTTCTGGCATTTTCTTATTCAAGACTGATCAGTTTTTAAAAATTTTAAATTTTGCAGAGTATTATCAAATTTCGTGGAAACAAATCACCGTTGGGGCCCTTGCAATTCTATATCTAATTATTATTTACAAGTGTTTGCAATTTTATCAATCTACCATTCAACAAAATAAAAAACATAGCCTACAATTTATTGTGGTGATTTATTTTGCTGTTTTTTTAATCGATATTTTTAATGGATCCAACAAATTGAGAGATGAAAGAAAAGCATGGCTAATCACCAATACAAATATTGCTAGCCTTTTATCCCGTAATTATATTTATTTCTTTAGTCAATATCTTATAAAAGATGGGGGCAATAATGTAAAACCTTATACCGATCTTTCTCCTGTATTTTCTTATTTACAAAATGATACAGTGAATAATGAACTAGTTATTATAGTTGAATCCTGGGGCTTGATGAGTGATCCTACAAAACAAGAAAATTTACAAAAATTTCTTCAAGCAAAAGTTGTAAAAGCCGGATACCAATCAAAATGGGGTAGTACCTATTTTAATGGCGGAACTACTTCTGCGGGCTTAAAACAACTACTAAATGTAAAAGGAGATTATCATTATTATTTATCGCATCAATCAAAAAAAGAAATCAATCAATCTATTTTTGATATAAAAAATAAGCAAGGTTATCAAACTAACGCCTTTCATTCCTATACAGGCAAAATGTTTACCAGGGCAGAATGGTGGCCTAATATTGGCATTCAAAAAATGTATTTTCGAGATGATTATTTAATGGAATTTCCCAAACAATCAGAAAAAATTAATGGGGAATCTCCTTTCCCATCCATCAAGGACAATCTAATGTTTGATTATCTATTGAATAAAACTTCAAAAGATAGCAGCAAAAAACAGTTTACTTATTTTTTAACGGTCAATTCTCATTTGCCATTTAGATCGATCACCGAGGCGCAAGAGCTTGATGCTTTAAATCCAATCAAAACTTATCCCATATCCGAAGAGGCACAAAATCAACTTCTATTCATAAAAAATATACTAAGTTATTTTGTGGAACATTTATCCAATAGTAAATATCAAAAAATTGTCATTGTGGGCGATCATATGCCACCTTACATTAATATAGAAGATCGTGCCTTTTACAATTCCAAAATGGTTCCTTATATCTATTTATACAAGTAAATCCGCTTACATAATAAATATGCTTAATACTATAATCAGCTGTAAAATCCTTATTTTTACACTACTTAATCATTGGTAAATTTTTATAAACCATTGATTATCAAAATATTTAAAGCTCCATATGGCTGAAAAAATTCATTTTGTAGATGTAATGTCAACTGCCAAGAGGGTATTTACCAATATCATGGCTCAATACCGCATGATATTGAAGGTTACCCTAGTGACTACCTTATTGGGTTTAGGCTATGGTATGTTGCAAAAGCCAAGTTATAAAGCAGTAGCTACTTTTATTTTAGAAGAAAAATCTGGAAGCAAATCGGGGCTTGGCGCCTTGGCATCTTCGGTTGGTTTTGATATTGGAAGTTTAACAGGAGGTAATGCCAATATATTTGATGGCGATAATATTTTAGACATCATGCAATCCAGATTGATTGTAGAAAAAGTATTGCTGTCCAAGGTAGATACTAATGGGGTAGATAAAGACAAATCACTAGCGGATTTATTTATAGAAGTGTATGGCATCAATAAAAAATTTGCAGGAAATCCTGAATTAGCCAATTTGAATTTTCATAACTTAAGTGCCAATGAAAAACATACCAAAACACAGGACAGTATTTTAAATACCTTGGTGCAGAAAATTGTAAAAAATAATTTAGCTGTTGCTAGACAAAATAAAAAAGGATCCATCATTACGATACAAGTAGTTTCAAGAAGTCAAGAATTTTCTAAAGTATTTTCTGAAAGAATTTTGAAAGAAACGAGTGGCTTGTACATTAGTATTAAAACAGGCAATATTTCTAATAATATTAATAAACTACAAGTTAAGGCCGATTCATTGCAAACTAGTTTGTACAATAAATCTTTTGAGATATCCAATTTGGTGAATGCCAACAATGGTATCAAAACGTATACCGTTCCAGAGGAGATGAATCAAAAAAATAAAACTTTATTGTATACCATTTTTGTGGAAGTGACAAAAAACCTGGAGACTTTAAAATTGTCTTTAATTAATCAAACCCCTGTGATCCAAGTATTGGATGCGCCTAAATATCCATTGATCGATCAAACCATGCCGCTTAGCTTATTTGTATTGATGGGTATGGGTGCTGGAATTCTTATCTCCTTATTTGTAGCTATTTATATTTATACCGATAAATTAAATTAAATAGCATGCGTCGTCTATTTTTAATAAGAGCCTATGGCGACTTTGTAATAGCCATTAGAGCTATATTAAATAGCAAGCATATCACTACTACTAAAATTATTGCTTCTGAACATTTTAAACCCTTGCATACCGCACTGGCAAAGGTGATGGACTTAGCTGCTTTGCAAATAGAATTTCAAAATTTCGAGATCAACAATGCGCAGTTAAACTTATTTACAGATAGGCATTTGATTAATATTGGTACTATTACTCAAATAAAAAAAATCAGAAAATATTTAGTAGAAAATAGTAATGAGGCTTATACCGATTATTTAGAACAAGCAAGACGTATCAAATTATTTGAATTTTTAACCAAGCATAACTTTGAGCCCATTGTAAAAAAATCTAGAGTGTACAATGAGTATACTGCATTTTCCAATGCTGTTTTTGAAGACATTGAATTCAAAATAAAAAATACAGGACGTATACTTATTCTACCCGATGCCAGAATTCAAAAAAGAAATTTACCTCAAGAAATTGTACAAGAAATCATCCATCAGTCCAACGAAAAAAATTATCAAGTACAAGTAGCTTATTTTAAAAGAGTAAGTCAGGTAGATAAAAAAGGTAAAGTAAGTAGTGTGCAGTTTAAAACAGATTTAATTTTTTCTCAAAAAGTGTACAATAATTTTGATGAACTAATACAACTAATTCAAGCAGCAGATTTTGTGATAGGTGCCGATAGCCTACCTATTCATTTAAGTAACCTACTACAAAAACCACATTTTATATTGTATCCAACAAGTGGATCTAAGGCATTTTTTACGCCTTTTGCCTTGCAACATAAATTTTATGCGGAATTTGATAAGTACGAACAAGACAGCATTCCTTTTTTATCTTAATATTATTCTAATAAAAATTCTTCATGCCCTGCTTTATACCCACTTATATTTTATATTCAAAGCATGAAGCAGCCAGGGCCAATCAAGTGGCCCAATTACAAGCAAATTTTTCAAATACCGTTGTGGTCGAAAGTATTTTTCCCAACCATGAAAAAGTACCTTTTTTAGATAGGCTTATTCATAAGTCAAAAGAAAGAACAGGGCAGGCCCTACTCGTGAATGAAATTGGGGTATTGCTCTCACATCGAAAAGTATGGCAATCCATCATTTTAAAATCTAAATTACAAAACTCAGCTCCATCTACCCATTACCTAATACTAGAATCAGACAGCAAAATCAATAGTATCGAACTTATTCAGTCTAATCTTGAGCTAGTTACAAAAAACTATGATCTATTTTTTTGGGGGGCATGGAACAACCATGTAAGTATCAAAAGATCAAGCATTTTAAGCAAAATAGGTAAATATAGGATGGGTATACCCTTAATAAAATCGGTGTATGGGGCTTATGGTTATTCCATTAATGCAAAAGCCGCTAAACAGTTATTAAAATCTACGGGTAAAATTAAATACCCAGTGGATTTGTACAAACATTATAATCAGATTTCAGGGCTATCTATTGGAGCCTTTCAACCTGAACTCATTTCCACCTGGCAAACTACCCAAAGTACCATCCGCCCCGAAACCAACTTAGATAAGTTTAAGCGCAACTTAAGAATCAAAATATTTAGTTGTCGTAATCAAATTCAAGCTTATTTTTGTTAGGTATGAGTCAAAATCAAACTAAATCATTGGTGGTGGTAAGCTGGGATGGTCAAAGTGATCCTTTGTCTCATATTTTAAACGATGCAACACCAAATTTTGATTTATTTATTATTGATTACAGCGGGGTAAATCATGCCCAAGAAGTACAAGCATGGCAGCCAAGTTTTTACTTAGCTAAAAAATCGGAGTGCAAGGGCGATTTAATGAATCATGTGTATGAATATTTAAAAGAGCATACAAAAACTAATTACAATTATATAGGTTTTTTAGATGATGATCTATTTTTCACCATCGCCGATTTAAATAAATTATTTTTTATTGCTGCACTTGAAAAATTAGATGTGTTTCAGGCAAGCTTAACCCATGACAGTTATTACAACCATCGTCAATTTATTCATAAAGCGGGCACGCAAGTGCAAGCAACTTGGTGGGTAGAAATTATGTCCCCTTTTTATGCTTATGAAGTATTTTTAGCCGCAGGGCCTTATTTAAATAAAAGTATTTCAGGTACAGGCACCGATGTATATTTAATACCTACGATTCAACAAATTATAGGTAAAACAAAAACAGCGGTAGTGCATGCGGTTCAAATGAAACATTGCCGACCCATCAGAACCGACAATAGAATTTTTAGCAATCAAAAAAACAACTTGCAAGAAATAGTCGAAATGCAATCTTTTTGTAAAGAACTAATGACGAATCATACCAAAGCATCCAACTTGGAACCTAGTGCTGAATTTTTTAAAGAAGTACTCGATAAAAAATACATCTATGGAATTCCACTAGCCTACAAAATTAGGCGTATAGGACCCATGTTAAAAAATCTATATAAATTATTGGTAGATGCCAGCTACCGATAAACAGCAACAATATGGAAACGCAAAAAAATGTATTTTATAATGTTGTCTTAGCCATTTCACAGGTATTGTTTCCACTCATTACTTTTCCTTATTTAGCAAGAGTTTTAGGGCCATCACATATTGGTCTTTTAAATTTTGCAGATAGTTATGCCAGGTACTTTATATTAGTGGCCGCCTTTGGTATACCCATTTATGGGGTAAGAGAAATAGCCAAGCTACAACAAAACAAAGAAGGCCTAGCCAAGCTGTTGGTGGAGATATTTTCAATCAATTTAATTATCACTGTACTACTAAGTATTGTTTTTGGCGTCAGTATATTGTATGTAAATAAGATAAATATCCATCAAGATTTGTTTAGCTGGTCCTTAGTTTTCTTTTTCTTACAAATATTTATTTTAGAATGGTTTTTTATTGGCTTGAATCAATTTAAGTTTATCGCTCTTCGTTTTTTCTTTATTAGATTAATTTTTATTATTTGCGTTTTTGTTTTTATCAAAACAAGCAATGACTATTTAACTTATATGAAAATGCAAGTAGGATTGAATATACTACTTGGCATGATTAACATAAGATATGTATTTAAATTTATTAGTTTAAATAATTTTAGTTTTAAAAATATAAATTTAGTCAAACACCTTAAGCCATTGTTCTTATTGTTTTTGACTATTTTTTTTATTAGTATTTATTTGCAATTAGATACCGTAATTCTAGGTTTTTTAACAGATACCGAAAGCGTGGGTTATTATTCTTCTGCATTAAAATTAAATAAATTAATTATTGCAGTATTTGCAGCAATATCTGCTGCCATGTTTCCAAGTATGATGAATGCTTTTCATGAAGGCAATATGGAAAAGTTCAATACCATGGTGGAGCAATGTTTTTATGTAATACTAAGTATTGGCTTACCAAGTTTTATATTGGTGACACTATGTGCACCCGAAATAATTTTTATACTATTTGGAAGCAATTTTGAACGTGCCGTGCTTCCTTTGCAAATAACTGCACCCATTATTTTGATTGTAAGCATGTCCACTATCTTTGGTTTCCAAATTTTGAGTGCCTTATCTAAAGATGCTGCTATTTTAAAATCTGCCATATTTGGAACTTTTGTAAGTATACTATTCACCTTTTTATTGGTCAAACAATACAAAGAAAATGGGGAGGCTTTAACTATTTTAATAACCGAATTAACAGTTTGCTCAAGTTTTATATATTTCTCTAGAAAACATTTTAATATTCAGCATTTTAGTAAAATATTACTGCATCAAATAATATCTATTGTACCTTATATAATAATAGCATTCTTATTTAAGTATTTGATTATAAATGAATATATCCGGGTGGCCTTGATAGGCCTTAGTTCCTTACTTTGGTTTTGTATTTTACATTTGTCTATTCTGCATGAAAGCATCTTCAAAAAACAATTTATAAAAATACTTAATAAGTATAAATAAGCTTCTGTATTTTTCAGCTATCTTTGCCCCATGAATTGGACAAAATTTCACATTTTTACTATTAGGCCCTGGATTTTGTCCTTTGTTTTTATTGCCTGCACTTTTACATTTAGTGCTGTTACAGCCCAAAAGACCAATATTGAAACTTTAAAAAATAAATTCAATACTAAAATTAGCAAGGGTCTTCAAAAAACGGATAGTTTATTTAGTAAAATTAAAAACGTTCATTTTCCTAAAAAAGCAAAAAAAGCTATTTCAGCAAAACCTGAAACCGTAGCTTCAAAAAATAATTCGATAGCAACTGGTAAAATAAAAATTAATTTACCACAAGTAGATTTTAGCACCCTAACTAGCTCTAAATTATTTTTTTGGAACAATAAAATTAATGTAGATGGTGTATCCATTTCTGAAAATAAGTTGTCAAGTCTAAAGAAAGTAAAAATTAATACGATTGCGGACAATATTGAAAATTTAGATTTTAAATTATCAAAGCTGGATGAAAAAAGAAACTCAATTTTAGAACAAAAACAAGAATTACTCAATGATCTTGAAGCATTAAAAATACAGGACTCGCTAAAAAGAATATTAAAACCTGAAATAATAGATGCTGCTATCAAAGAACATGCGCTTTTTACTATTCCAGTTGGCTTTACCGATATGGATGAACAAATAAGAAATTTAACCTTGCTAGGCCAACTTCCTTTTGACAATAACTTAAGCCAAAGACCTTATTATACCACCAATAAATTAAGCTATAAAAAAATAATTTCTTTAATAGATAGTAATTTAAATTACGAAGGTGAACTAGTTACTAAAAAGAATTTCAGCATCAGTTTACTTCCTTTTAACTTTTCTCAAAAATACAATAGCCAACGACCTTATGGAGGCAATGATGGTGCCATGACTTATTCCAAAGGCTATCAATTCCAAACCAGTACTGGAGTATTTATACATTGGGGCAATTTGAATATTCAATTAAAGCCTGAGTATGTCAATGCCTCTAATGAAAGCTACACCACAGCCTCTTCTTGGGGTCAAGGATCTAATGGGTATCGTAAATTTTTGCCAGGGCAAAGTAGTATCAGATACGATTTAGGAAAAATTACAGTAAGTGCAGGCACCGAAAATTTATGGTGGGGGCCAGGCATTTACAATTCTATATTAATGAGCAATAATGCACCTGGTTTTTTTCATTATAGCTTACAAACCAATCGCCCCATTAAGAATTTTTTAGGAACCTTTCAATTTCATCTAATAGGAGGAACACTCACAAAAGATTCAAGTCAAGTTTATGAAAATTATGGGCTCAAGAAAAGAAACATAAGAATAGGCGATCGATATTTGAGTTCTTTAGCTTTTGATTATACTCCTTCCTTTTTAAAAAATGTAAGTTTTGGGATCAATCGTTCTATACAAACCTATACCGCTTCAAAAGTTAGTGGTTTAGTCAATGATAAACTTCCTGTAATTGGCGCCTTTTTTGGTGCTACTGCAGCATCAAGCGACACTTTTCCAAGAGACCAATTAGTAGCCATCAGTGTAAGATGGTCTTTTCCAAAGGACCATGCCGAACTCTATTATCAGTTTGCCTATAATGATGCCAAGGAAAACTTTAGAGACCTTTGGTTGGATATGTCGCATTCCACTGCTTATATCTTAGGGTTTAAAAAGCTATTTACTTTAACCGATTCAAAATATTTAGACCTTGGCGTAGAAGCTTTGAAATTAGCTCAAACCCCTAGTTATTTGCACCGTAATGCCGGCAATTTTTATGAGCATAGTACAATATTAGAAGGGTATACCAATGAAAATCAAATTTTAGGTAGTGGTGCTGGCTTTGGAAACAATATTCAAACCTTTAGTTTTAGTTACAATAACCATTGGAATAAGGTTGGACTTATTTTTAACCATATTGCCAATAATCCAATGGCGCTAGTGAGTGGTGTAGAGAATTTAGGTTTAAGAACCATCAAATGGGATGATTATTCTTATGGTATACAATCTAGGTATCGTTATAAAAATATACTTTTTAGTGCCAATATAGAATGGGTAAATTCAAGAAATTATCAATGGATAGATGGCAATAGTGCTGGTAATTTTTATGCATTCTTAAATACAATTTTCCTATGGTAAAAAAGCTAGCCTATATATTTTTATTAGCCTTTGCCATCAAAGGAAATGCACAGCAAACGGCCTTGTTGGATGAAATCAAGTTGAGCGATTATTATCATGATAAACAATTGATTGGGAAGCTAGAAGATAGTGAGCTTATAAAGAACAATTCTTTTTTAGTAAGATCTACCAGCCTGTTTCAAAATTTAACTAATAAAAAAGTTAAGAACAATAATAAGGTATACTTAAGCGGTTTTCAATTCACTAATAATTTTCAAAATAATACTAATTTACCTATTAGTTACAATGATGGGAATTTACTTCCCGCCAAAGGCTTTCAAGAAAGGTATAGTATTGGTGCAAATATTAGATGGAAGTTTATAGATCTAAACCTACAACCAGAATATATTAGGGGGGAGAATTTACAACAAGAACTATTTAAAGGCAATCGATTAGACAACAATTGGTGGACTCGTTATTTTTATAGTATCGAAAATAATATCGATGACTATCGACAGTTTGGGCGCGCCCCCATCAATAAATTTTATTTAGGACAATCCAGATTGGGTATTCAATTGGATAAATTTTCTTTTGGGGTATCCAATGAAAATATTTGGTGGGGTCCAGGGCAAAGGAATGCATTGATGTTTACCAATAATGCTGCTGGTTTTATGCATGCTTATTTTCAAACCAATAAGCCTATTAAAACAAAAATTGGAAATTTTGAATTCAATGCCATTTATGGTCAGTTAGAAAATATTGATTACACACATCCCGATGATAGCATCATGAGCACTATTTGGCCAGGGGCTATTGAGAAAAAAATAGCCAGTCCAAGGAATATTCAGGCTTATACTATTAATTGGAATCCAAAATGGATGCAAAATTTTTATATTGGCTATAGTTTTGTACAACAAAGCTATAATACAGATAGTATTTTCAATTTAAGTAAAATGCCTGCAGATCAAAACCTAATGAAAATGGGCTCGCTCATGTTTAGGTACCTAATGCCAAGAGATCATGCAGAATTTTATGCAGAAATAGGACAACCCAATCAATCTGCAGCACCAGGTCATTTTTTCACGGATTCTGTGCGCACAGGCTTTGTTTTTGGTGCCTCAAAATTATTTCTATTCAACAAATCCAATTCCTATATCAAATTATCGGTTGAAGTTACCCAACTTCAATTGATGGATCCAAGACAAATTTTTATACCCGGAGTACCCTTTGGACCACCAAGAGTAACCAGTTGGTATACCAGTTCAAGTATTAGACAGGGCTATACCAATGAAGGACAAAATTTAGGGGCAAGTATTGGACCAGGTTCCAATAGCCAATCTATTACCTTAAGCTGGCATAAGGGCTACAATAAAATTGGCTTATTTGTAGAAAGATTGGTGCACAATAGTGATTTTTATCATTATGCCTATTTAACTGGTTTATTGGGCTATTCAAGGGCAGATGCTTATTGGGTAGATTTAAATGGCGGGGCTGAAATTCAGGTTTCTCCTATTAAAAATATTATTATTTCTAGTTCATTTATGAATACGAATTCCTTGAATTATCGTTGGCTAAAAAATGTCAAAGATATAAGTATTGATAAATTTGCTGAACCAGGCATCGATTCTGATAAATTTAATTTTCAATTTAATCTTGCTATAAAATATCTTTTTAATGGAGCTCATTAAAAAATTATATTTAAGATTCTATTTTATAGTGATGGCTTTCTATGTCTTTTTAAATAAAGGCATTGCCTACAGTTATTTGGCCGAAATTCTCTGGTTAGGAGGTATTCTTTTACTTTTTTTAAACAGAAAAAGTTTAATTATTTATTGGGACAAACGTATTAAAATCTTTCTCTTTTTTCTATTGCTCAGTTTTATTTTTATCTTAAGAGGCTTAATTGCCTATCCTTTAATGGAAGTAGTTAGGGATTCCTTTATTTTTCAATATGGGTGGTTTGTTTTTATTATTTTTTTATATGCTAATCATCAAGAGGAAATATGGGATAGG
>Ga0304729_1002591_pt1 | contig 10720 bp, 4 predicted proteins | sample C_131016_MF_Meta_FD_190475 | JGI IMG/M metagenome (GOLD analysis project Ga0304729, IMG submission 190475) | Freshwater microbial communities from Lake Croche, Canada to study carbon cycling - C_131016_MF_MetaG (v2) (version 2) | ecosystem: Environmental > Aquatic > Freshwater > Lake | place...
CTGCGGGGTAAAGAACCCCATTTCCTTTAAAGCATGGACGGACTCATGCCGGAGAACCCCAACATGGTCTGCTGCGTTTAAAGCAACTTTGATGAGCTTGGAGGTGTACGAGCCTTCTTCGTTAGAGTTCAGGTCGTGGACTATGTTTAAACCAACATTCTTCAGGCCAAATCTTTCCAGCATGGGAGATAGCTTGGCGTGGATGTCTGCAATCTGCTGCGCCCGAATCGGGGCTTGCTTCTCTTCCTCAATAGCTCCAAGAACATCCGACACCTTCTTACCCTCCGGTGGGGCAGACTGACGGCGGTTTTGTTCTTGGGCTGCACGGTCGCTGAATCCACCAAAGCGTTTGTCGGAGACAACATTGTTTAGCTGGTCATCAGGCAATTCTGAAAGGACGGCATTCTCTGCTGCCACATGAGTTGGGTAAGTGCCGAGCGTCTGCCCATTTTTCGTCAAAACATGTGCGGTGCGGGTAACAGGCTCCATGCCCACTGGCTTGACATCTAGCGGCGCGGTGAGTCCTTCAATCTTGTTATACAGGTTTTCAATCTGCCCGCCAAAGACTTGTTCCTTCAGAGCATGTTGCGCCTGAGCTTTGGCATAAGCTTCTGTGCCAGCCTGATCGTCGGCTTCCATCTTGGTCAGATTGTCTGCGCTGGTCTTAATTGCAGCCTCATGGGCCATCACTTCACTCAAAGTTCTGGCAGCTTCCTTCTGGCGCTCTTGATGGATGTCTGCCGACTTGGTGTCAGCTTCTTCTTTGGTCTTAACGGTGACTAAGGGTTTACCCGCCCCCTGTACGCTGATGGAATAGGCAGACGGTTTTTCTCCGTCTTGCAATGTGACTTGCTGGATGGTGTGACCGGTAGGCAGATCAATCTTTGGCTGTTCAACCGGCGCGATTAATTGCTGGCGGGAGGCATTTGATCCTTCTGGTAAAACCAATTGGATGCCAGTAGCTGGCCTATCCATCTGTTTCAATGCTGTAAACGCAGCATAAAGCTGCGGCTGAGACATGTCTTCAAGCTTAGGCGCACCAGTTGTTCTGGTCAGGAAGTCATTAAAGCCTTTGGTTTCCGTAGCCACATTCTTTTCTGCGGCTGCTGCAATAACGTCATTGGGAGAATAAGTTTCTTTGCCGCTGAACCCAGTCTTGGTTGTGAGGATAGCGTCCAACGCTCCTTGTTCACCCGCTGGGTTTACACCTGTCATTGCGTCTTTGACATCCTCAATGGAGTAGGACTGGAGGTGCGGCAGGTTGTTGTCTGCACGGTGTTGATCTATGTAAGACGTAACCTCTGGGCCGAGTTCTTCCCGAGTGATATTGCCCAACGGATTGGGCAGCAAGTCTTCTTGCTTGGGCGTAATAGTCTTGGGCGGGGCAGGCAGCATAAGCTGGCCTTCCGGCGCTTTAAAATCATCAATCTCTTTTTGAAGACGATCTTTTTCCGATTGTTCTTTTTCCTGAGCTTGTTTAATTGCTTCGTTTTGCTTGGTAGCCAAGCTGGTACGAATGCCGCCCACAGTTCCGGGGAGTAGTGAAAACGCACCAACAGCACCAGCGGTGTCAATGTATTCTTTGATGGCATCTTTGTCTGTCAGGGGCAAGTTAGCGCCATAACGCTCTGCTGCCTGTTGGACAAGTTCTGCTGGTAATTCGCCAGCGGTGGTATAGCCAATGTTTTTGGCTATGTCATAGACCATATTCTTGGCTGGCTTGCTTAATCCTTCCAAGCTACCCAAACCAATTTTGGTGGCTACATAGTCTGCACCGGCATGGACTACCGCAGCGGGGCCAAGCCTTGAGAAATCAAGGTTCTCTGGATGCTCTTGCCCAGTTGTATCTTTGGTCTGCTCAATCGCCCGACCACCTGTTTCGCCAATGCCATGCCCAATCGCTTGGGTCGCAATACCGGCGTTTTGACCGTAAGCTTTGGCCCCCGACTTTGCAAGAGCTTCCACTTCACCCGCAGAAAGAGCCTTTGCAGACTCTTTTGCAATGAATTCTTTAGCAGCTTCTTTGCCTTCTGCTTTAAGGATTGCTTCGGCGGCTTCATGGATGCCTTTCTTAATTAGGGTTCGGGACACCAAGCCTTCAACTGCACCAACACCAGCGCCGGGTATTGCTCCAATACCAGCAGCAGGAGCGCCAGCAACAGCGCCAGCGGCAGCACCTGCACCAGCAAACGCCAAAGATTCACCAATGTTGGCTAAACCTTGGCCCATTTGGTATGGGAGCCAGTCAGTTACAACTGTACCAATGCCTTGTTTCCATGCTTCAGTAAGACTATCAGATGGTTTTGATGTGGCTTCTTGGGCTGTATTAGCCTCATTACGCATCTCCATTCCCTTGTTTACAAGGTAGTCGGAGGCAGCGCCTTTGCCAAAAGCATTTCTAACGCCCTGACCAGCAACAACGCCTATATCGCCAATTAGTTCTTGAGTTTGCGGAAGATATGACTTTAAACCACGAACAAAATCACTGGAATCATCTTGTTTTGGAGGATTGCTAATTTGATTTTGAACCGCAGCCCATGCTTGTTCATCAGTTAATTCTGTTGGTGAATCAACCTGATATGTTCCACCGCCCGGAACGGCAATGCTGTACTTAGGCATACAACTCCTTATCCAATTTTTGTTACTTTAACACCGGGAGGAGGTGGAGGTAATGAAGGCGCAGGTGGAGTATAAGGAACACCAAAATTTCTATATATACGTTCTCGGCTTGTTTCAAAATCTCTTTCAATTTTGTCCCTTTGAGCTTTAGTAGATGGAATATCTAAAATGTTTTGCAAAGCTTTTTCTTTGCTTTGTGACAATTTAGCAATTTCATCTTCGGCTGCTTTAATAGCCTCTATTCTGTGGCGATTACGAGCCTCTTCCAACGCAGCATTTTTGGCTATGGAATTGGCTTCAATACCCTGTTGACGAGCCTGCAAACGGCTTGCTGCTTGCTCATGGGCGGAGTTACGAGCGGCAATATCGCGCATCTGGGCATCAGCCATAGTTGCTGCGGTGTGTGCATCTGTACCCAATTCAGTCATGGTGCGAACCCAGTCAGCTTTACCTGCGTTGTAAATGCTAACGTCATTGTTCAACAATGCAGAGTTAATCGAGTCGGTCAGAGCATTAATGCTTTTCTGACGGTCAATATCCAAAGTGTTATATGTTTCATTCTGGCCTTGCACTTTTTCAGCCACGCCAGCACCCCATTGACCGGGCATAACGTTCGGGCCTTTAGCTCCAATAGCATTAATAGTTTGCCAAAACTGGCTAGGACGGCCTCCTTGGTCTTTGGCATACAAAGCCTGCAAAGCAGCCAATCCTTCTTGTTTACCTTTCTGGGCTTGATCAAAATGCTCTTGCGTAGCATTTTTATAACGCTCTTCACCTTTTGACCAAGCAGCTTCTGGATCTGCGTCTAAGCGTTTAGACAACAGATTCATTGTTTTATTTTGGAATGCTTGCTGTTCTGGGCTTAATTGAAATTGATCTTGTGCAGAAGGAAGTTCATTCTGGGCATTTGCTTGGTTTAAACCCTGATTAGCCGTATCTTTTATTGATGGCCCCATTTCGGGGTTTACAAATCCACGACCACCACCAGCCGATTTAGCAGCAATATCTTGCAAATATCCAAGTGCAGCTTGACGTTCTGCGCCTTGCAATTTACCGCTTTGCAAATCCCTAACTACCTGTTGCACTTCTTCTGGGCTATCTCTTAATTGGTTTACATCGCCAACTTGTTCGCGCATTCCTGCTTCGCCACCGCCAACATAGTGCAGTATTCCTCCGTGGGCATATGATTTGGGAAGATTAGATTGGACAGCGGCAACGCCTTGTGGAGCTTGTGGAGGCTGTTGCGGAGCTTGCTGTGGAGCAGGAGGCGTAGCTTGTGCCTGAGGTGGCATAGCAGCCTGTCCTTGCGGTGCTTGTTGTTGAGCAAGCACAGCGGGCAGCCCAAGCTTCTGAGCAATTTCCTGTTTGGCAGATTCCAATGCTTTTTGCTTTAGGCTTTCTGCAATGGTAGGCATAGGCTGTCCTGCTGCCAAGGCCATTTGACTAGCCGCCGCCTTCTTATCGTCTTCAACTTTCTGCATAGCCAGCAGATCAATAAGATCGGGAGTAATGCCGGATTGTTGTTGCTCCGGCAGTTTGCCGCTATAGGCCATTGCTTCGCGTGTGCTGTACATGGTTGTTCCTTAGGTTTTTACTACCGGTGTTACGCCAGTCGTAGATGTGTTCCCGCCAAGAGCTGTATTAACAGTTCCTGCTGCTCCAGCCGCTGCCGTCAACGGATTGTTTTGGAAGTTATAGCTGGTAGCAGTAATCGGCTTGTTAGCCAATAACGAATTTTCAAAGTTAATTTGATTGTACGGATCCATCTTCTGTTCATCAAATGCTGCCTTCTGGGCCACATCACCGGCTTGGGTAGTAGCTTGTTGTTGGTTGCCTGCTCCAAGTTGGGCGGAAAGATTTGCAAGCCCTGCTTGATTCTGTGCAGTTCCAAGCTGTCCTTGCGCCTGAGCAGCGCCCAAAGATCCTTGCAAAGCACTTAATCCATATTGCGCACCAAATTGTGCATTTTGAGCATTGAGCGCATTTGCAGCCTGACCGTACTGAGCAGCAGTCTGTGCAGACGCAAGGTTTTGACCAGCGCCAAACTGAGCCGCTTGGTTGGCTTGAGACTGGTTTGCCAATGCGGTTTGTTGTGCAAGTTGTGCATTTTGTGCAGCAGTGTTGTAAGCCATGCCTTGGTTGGCTTGAGCAGCTTGAAGTCCAGTAGATTGGTTTGCCAATGCCGCCTGCAAAGCCTGTTGGGCTGTCATACCCTGAGCTTGCAGCTTAGATGCTTGGTTTTGCACTGCGGCTTGCTGCTCATTGTTAAGGTTAGCAAGAGCAACTTGCAGACCTGTTTGCGCTCCAAGCTGTTGGGTAGCCAAACTTGCATTAAGGTTTTGCCCGCCTACTGTTACGCCAGCGCCTTGGTTAGCAATCTGTCCTTGCAGACCATATCCTTGTTCTGCATTGAACTGCTGTTGTGCGTTGGTGTAAGCATTCTGTAAGCCTTGTGCTTGGATATCGCCCTTTTGAGTAGCAAGATTACGGGCAGCTTCTGCGTCCATAATTGCTTGACGGGATCCACCAAAAGCACCTGCTTGCGTAGCTCCAGCATGGCGGGAAGTGGATTCAATGTCCGCTTTGCGTTGTGCTTCACGTTGTTGGTTTTCAACAACTTGTTGCATATACGGAGACATATATGCCTGAGCTGTACCCGGGTCAATAAACTTTTCAGTCTTAACCGCAGCAGGGGCAGCAGCTTGATAGTTAGTTAAAGACGGAGCATAGCCAGACTGTGCTGCTTGCATTTGAAATGCAGTCAATGCTGGGCCAGAACTTACACGTTCTGCGGCAATATCTTCGGGTTTAGCAAACGATGCAGCCGTAGCTCTTTCTGCTGTATACCCAAGATTACTAGGAGCGGTATATGCGTTTTGTACAGTAGTTGGGCTATAAGAAAGATTAGCCATCTTTCCTGCCAAGTCACCTGCTGTATTGGCTGCTGTTCCAATAGATGTTGGCACAGCCAGTTTTGCAGCATTTGCATAGGCTTGTTTTTGTAGCGCAGAATCACCTGCACTAAGCTCACCTGTGTAAGTGTATTTTTCTGGGTGCGCCAGTCTATCTTCAACCAATGCCTGTGCTTGGCCCATCATGTTAGTGGTGTAGTCACCAGCCCAATCAGACAGTCCTTGCTCTTGACCAATTACGCCAGCGGGTATGGTGGATCCATCAGTGCCAGCAAAACGCAGAATGCCGCCTTGGGCATATCCTTTAATGCCTGCGATGCCACCCGGCATAAATTTGCTTGGGTTGATTCGCTTGCCCTGATCTTTAGTGCCTGTCCGTGCCATGCGAATCTTATCCATCATTTTGTAAAGCTGCTGTGCGCCCGCATCAGAATTGCCATTACCAAGATGGGAAACAACATCAGCAGGAACAACAAATTCCCCATGAGCGAGGCGAGCAGGTTGAATACCGTCAATCGTTCCGGGGATTTTATCCGCCATGCCATCTGTATGTCCTTGTAAATAAGTGCCACGAGGGCTGGTTGTTCCACCAGCAGCCATACGCATTTCCATATCCCTGTCAACAGGAGTATATCTATCAGTATTGGCAACAGATGATTTGTTTTCGTCTGTTAATTTATTGGCTATATCTGGACTTACCGAGCCAACCAATGCCCCAAGTCCACCTCCAAAACCAACAGATGGTTCTTTTGATCTTGCATATGTAATTGGCGTATTTGGAGCAACCATGCCTTCATCATTAAATTTCCCTGTACTTCCTAGCCCTCCTATAGCTCCTGCTGGCCCAAGCAAATTTTCCCAACTAAGACCACCGGGACTACCGGGCCTTTTTTGGCCTTCGCCAAAACCGGTAGATTCACGGTCATCAACAAGCCCCCTAGGTTTATTGTTTATATCAAAATCATCAACTGGAGGCAACGTATCTTTTCCACCAACCGTAGGTTCGGCTACATTTTTTGCAGGCTGTGCGCCTTTCCATTGTCCAATCTGTTCCGCATTAAACTGACCGCCAAGCAACAAAGGAGCAATGTCTGAATCTTTAAAACCAAATGTTTTTTGTTTTTCAGCATACAAAGCTTTGGCTTGATCTTCATGCCCGCTGGCAGTTAAATCTTTAATGGCTTGTCCAAACTGACCTATAGCAGCCATTTGATCTGCGTTTTTGGGATTAAATTTAGACCAAAGAGTGTCATTACCTGTGCCGCCAGTAATAGTATCTGTTTTTGTTCCGCCGGGTAATGTATCAATACCCGTGCTTCCGGGAACAGTGGCATTGGTAAATGGTTTAGTTGTATTGGGAACCAAATCCGTTTTATCAGTACGCCCAAAGAACTTATCCCCAGTAGGATCATTGTCTACATATGCAGGATGTGCAGCCGTGTAAGCCTCTGCTCTGGCTTTGTTCGCTGCGTTTACATTACCAAGCTCTGTTGCATTTGCTGCTTGTAGCGCAGCAAGTCCTGCGGGATCATCCTGCTTGGCAAAAGACAAACCTGTAAAGTATTGATGCCCGCCTTGTCCTGCACGGAAATCTGCGCCGGGATCAGTTGCTTTGCTTTGAACGGCAGTGAATTTAGGGATCTTCCCTTGGTAGCCAGTTTTTGGAGTTGGCTGTCCTGCTGCGTTATAAGCAGCAACACCTGCTCCAAGGGATAACAGATCTTTGCCAATCCCCATTAGATCAAGGGATCCATCTGCCTTTGTGTGTGCGCCAAGATATTTATCTACCATCTGTCCCGGCAGCTTGGTAAGTTGTGTCCACAAATCAGGAGAAGTTGTTTTTAATTCATTTAGTTTTGCCAGCGACTCATTAGATGCAGTTGTACTTCCAACAGGAGATTCCCCGGGTTTAGGGCCTACTGTAAGATTTGGAATGTACCCCGGCTCTCCGGGCTTGTTTCCAACAAGGTATGGATTTGTATCAACACTAGTGTCTCGCGAAATAGTGTTATTTGATTTTGATTCAGCTTCTGCCAAACGACGGGTTTCTTCCGCAGACTGGTCATCCGATCCATCATCAACATAACTACCGCCCCAGCCATCAAAACGCTTGGGAAGACTGGCAATACCACGGGATTTTTGCTTGACCATATTAAGTCCTTACAGTTCGGGCAATTTTAATGCACCTGCTTAAAAATTAGGAAGGATTTGTTGCTATCCCTTTGGGGAACAGAGAAGCAAGATCCACGGGTTTCTGTGAGCCAGATGCCAATAAGGCTGATATGGCAGATTGGGGATTTTTGGTTACATTGGCAACTTTGGTTGCCGTTTGCAAATAAGGTGTTATATCTTTGATATCTTGATTGCCGGTGTAATCCCCAATGGTATTTAATATACCGCCGTAGTTTCCACTTGCTGCGCCTTTTAATGCGCCAGCGCCTTTGACAATATCCTGCAAATCTGAACTGCCTGATATATTGGCGGCGGATCCCAGCATCGCCAAAGGATCACCGGATTGGATTGCTTTGCCTGCCCGCAAAGCTTGGGCGGCATCTGTATATCCACCTACTCCAGCAAGACCGGCAAGTCCACCAAGCACATCTCCATGAGAAATAGCTTCTGCGCCTTGCAATCCTTGTATGAAAGGAGCAAATTCTGGGAAAGCAAAAGATGCCACCATTCCAATTATTGGCATCAAACTACCAAACATACCATTGTTTTTGGGGTCAGGAGTATAAGAATTAGGCTGTGCTTGTACGCCCAAATACCTGTTATCTACTTTGGTATCTCCGCCATTCTTTTGGTTCCATGCCGCTACGCTATCTGTGTATAACTTATCAATTGTGGCTTTTGCCGCTTTGGCATCTTGGTCAGAATCCCAAGGGCGATTCATTTCCTTGCCGTAGCGGGCAATGTGGCTGTCATTAAATACGTTATATAACTGATTCCAAGTAGGAGGATTTTTTTGGTCAGCCAATATTTCTGGTTTAAGATTGTTAAACGCTTCCATTTTGGCTTGTTGTTTATCTAGCTCTTCCTGCGTTGGCATCTTATGCTCTTCAGCATTACCGGGCCGTCCACCACCCTCAAAATGCAAAACGCCACCTTCGCGGTAGCCTTGTGATTCCAACATTTTTATTACATCATTCATATCATCCAACTTTCCAATTTGTTCCATCGGAATATACAGGCGTAGCTACCGCGCCACCAGTTACAACTGTTGCTCCAAATGTTGGAGCTAATGCGTCAGTAACAAATGATCTTGCACCTTTACCTGAAGTAGCTGCGCTTGGTAATGTGGCAACGGTATAGTTTACTTGTGGAGGTATATCTGTAGAAGATGTTAATTGCGCCGTTAGATTATCCAGACGGTTAAAGTACAGACGTAATACATTGTTTAACTGGTCAATGTATTGAGCTGTGTAATCCTGTGGAGCTAAAGGCAAAGCAGGAGCAACGACCTTGCTAAGAACTTTTTCAGACGTAATGATGTAGCTCATCGTCTGCCGTCCGGTCTTACGTCAATACGGGTAGATCCAAGCTGCCATGCTGTACCAAGGACGTTACAGCCAATTTTCATAATCATTTGCCGTCCACGGACTCGCGTGTAAACCTGCCCAGTGAATCCTTCTGTTATTGTGTAAGAAGCGCCTGTAAGCTGATCTACATTGGCTGCTACCGGCGTACCAGTCCCTGATCCTGAGTTAACCATAGGATACAAAGTGTATGTAACTTGCGGGCTTGATCCAGAATCAGAGCCGGAGAACGTCAAGTCTGGCAGCATACGCCAGATGAAGGAGAACCGATCTCCATCACCAATATCAAATTCAGCGGAAGAAATGTACGAATCAATTGGCGCAAGAGTGCCTGATTCACCATCATCGTTTCCGTATTCTTGGTTAACGATGTTGCGGCTGTATGTGGCTGCAATTGGATAATCCCGCAAACCAGAATCTAACCATGCGGTGCGGCCCATAGAGCCATAGTACCAAGTGTTCTCAAGATAGTTGTAAACAACATACCGGTTTACAACGGTGCTATTTGTCGTGCAGTAGAAGAACCACACTTCGTTAAAGCCCTCGTTGGTGCTGGCAAATACTTGCTGGTTTTGTCCCAAGTTAATGTCTTGGTAAATAAACTTACGCAAGTCGCAATTAAGCGTCTGCACCCGTCCATCGTATTTGTAGAACTTATCAATGCCCATCCAGTAAACCACGCCAGAAGCTTGGGCTACTGCGTTTTCGCTAAGGATGGATATGTTGTCTCCAAGCAACTGTACGCCCCACACATATGGTGGGCCAAGATACTGGAGGGAGTAAAGCGTAGCATCAGTCCAAACCACAATCTCTTGGCGGGTTTGGATTGCAGCAACAATGTTTGTTCCGTGGGAAAGACGAACACTACCAGCCTGATTAGTAACTGATGGAGTCCAATTAATAACCGATTCTTGGTCTGACCAACGGATTAGCATTGGATCTTGTATTGTGCTGCCAATATCATTGCATCCAAATGCAAATGTAAACCGGCTTACGTCAGATACATAAACAATGTTTTGAATAATTGGGACGTTAGAAGCCCCCGGCAGTGATGTCACGGGAATCAAGTTTGGCAATAAATAATGTACGCCAGATTGAGTGCCAGATGTAACAATTAATGTATCTGCTGTCATGGACGTAGATGCAACCACTGCACCTGCGCTGACTGTATATGTGCCTGTTCCGCCTGATCCTGTGCCTGTAAACGTCAATGTACCCAAGGACGTAGATACACCGCCAGATGTGTAGTACACCGTCATACCGACAGCCAATGTGCCGGAAACAACAGTAGATACAGTTAATGTATTGGCCCCTGCTCCCGAGCAGCTTGCAATAAACAATACTTCTGTAGACGATGCACTAAGCCAGAACGTAGTAAGCGTTTTGTACCGGGTGTAATAAGTTGTCCCGGGTGTTATTCCTGTAGGCAATGCAGACGGATAATCCACGCTGGTAAAAATAACTGGCGAATTATCTGCAAGATTTAATGTAGTGCAAGTAACAACTGCTGGCGTTGCAATTGTTACGGTCATTATGGCTGGGGTTAATCCGTAGGCTGCATCCCAGTAATACATTGGGCCACCACGGTATCCGGCAATTAAATTCTGACCAAAGTTGGTTTGGCTCCACAAGCGCAAAGCTGATGTAGATGTA
>Ga0304729_1002595_pt1 | contig 10700 bp, 9 predicted proteins | sample C_131016_MF_Meta_FD_190475 | JGI IMG/M metagenome (GOLD analysis project Ga0304729, IMG submission 190475) | Freshwater microbial communities from Lake Croche, Canada to study carbon cycling - C_131016_MF_MetaG (v2) (version 2) | ecosystem: Environmental > Aquatic > Freshwater > Lake | place...
GCTGATTGAAGGCCAAGGAAATTCAATTGGCTGGGCATCAGCAGCAGAAACTTACGATATTTATACATCCATGACGAAGAATCGGCCGTACAACCAAGGTCCATCAATTATTACGGATTACACACAGCCTTCGTTGCGAAATTACCTCTACAATCAAAAACCAAATGAATGTATTGCGAGTGGCGACATTTACCGACTCGGATATTCAGTTGGTGGTCAAGCCGTAGAAATCTTGACCGCGATTGCAGGTCCTCAATCCACAATGGCACTTTATGCATTGGGTGCCAGCGGCGAAGACTTCCCAACCGCCTTTGAGCATGTCTACGCAATTTCCTGGGCTGAAGCCTCGACCATCTTGTCCAAGGTTTTGGCCGCCGAATACGCAACCTTTGGACCACCGCCACAATAGCTATTTCATGCCCCTACCGCTCGTCTCTAATACAGAGACGGGCGGTTTTTTACGCTCAAAAATCACCCCGCTTATAACGAAAGCGTGACCAACCCGACCTATCCCTGAGCGTAATTCAGGTCTAGCCTCATCGCTACGAACTGGTTCTTCCGTCAACCATGGATCTAACGGTTTGTACAACGTAACTACTCTGAGAGGAACTACATGTTCAAAACATCTCTACGTACTAAGTCAATCGCGATGGCTAGCGCCGCTGCACTATTAGCAACAGGATTCGTAGCAATCAGCTCCGTATCTTCTGCTTCTGCAGCAAGCAACATCAAGATTGGTCTCAGTAACTCATACGCAGGTAACTCATGGCGTCAACAAATGCTTTCAGATTTCTCGAAGGCAGCAAACAGCGCTAAAGCAGCTGGACAAATCAAGAGCTTCGACATCGTAAACTCAAACAACGATGCAACTCAGCAAGCTTCACAACTTAAGGCAATGATCCTTAAGGGTTACAACGTAATCATCATCGATGCCGCTTCACCAACAGCTCTTAACGGAGTTATTGCACAAGCTTGCGCAGCGAAGATCAAGGTCGTTGTATTCGACTCACTCACAACTGCTCCATGTGCATACAACATCGAATCAAACTATGTTGTATACGGAAGCATTGAGACTGAATTCCTTAACACCGCTTTGGGTGGTACCGGAAACCTTCTAGAGATCCGCGGCGTTGCAGGTACATCTGTTGACGTTGATATCTCAAAGGGAATTCACGATGCAGTTGCTAAGCACTCAGGTTTGAAGATTTCTGGTTCTGTTAACGGAAACTGGTCAACAACAGTTTCACAACAAGCAGTAACTGGAATCATTCCAAGCCTTCCAACAATCGCTGGTGTAGCAGGACAAGGTGGAGATGGAGCCGGTGCAGTTCGTGCATTCCAGGCTGCAAAACTTCCTGCTCCTGTAACAATCATGGGTAACCGTGGTGATGAGCTCCGCGTTTGGAAGGAACTATCAACAGCAGATGCTAAGTACAAGACAATGTCAATCTCATCAATGCCTGGTATGTCTACAGTTGCATTCTGGGTTGCCTACCTTCTTGCTACTGGCGTAAAGGTTCCTAAGGCAGTATTCGCACCTCTACTACAGATCAATGCAGATCACCTAGATGCATGGATCGCTGCAACTCCTGATGGAGCTGTAGCAAGTAAGTTCTTCTCACTAGCCCAGGTAAAAGCTTTGGTTGACCTAGCTGTAAAGGGAACTCCAAAGTACGTCGTAACTGACCTACCTAGCTAATTAAATAACTAGACTAATTAGGTATGAGCCCACGCGAAGATTCAAAGGTTCGACTTCGAGCAGATAACTTCTCGAAGAGCTTTGGTGCTACTCGTGCGCTCTCTGACGTCTCCATTGTGGTTCGGCCCAACGAATTAGTTGGAATCGCCGGCCACAACGGAGCCGGAAAAAGTACTTTGCTACGGTCCTTGGCTGGTTTAACAAAACCAGACCAGGGACGTATGCAAATTGGAACAAATGAATTTGAAATGACAGATGGCTTAACCGCCGGAGCATCACGTAACTTTGGAATCCACACCGTTCACCAAGAACTCTCACTTTGCCCGGCACTACGCGTTGATGAGAGCGCTGCTGTTGTATTACAAGATGCTAAAGGTTTTGGTTGGCAACGTGGAGCCTGGAAGAAACTTGAAGCCGCATTAAACGATATTTTTCCTGGCCACGGCATCTCAGCCGGGCAAAAGATTTCCGACCTATCGATTGCTAAACGCCAGATGGTTGAAATTGCAAGTGCAACTCTGACATCAGATCGCGAATTACAATTATTAATGTTGGACGAACCAACTTCGTCACTAGATGCTGATGCAACCACAACTCTTTATAGTTGGTTACGTAAGCGTTCGAATGAAGGCCTGAGTGCGATTGTCACAACGCACCGCCTAAATGAAATGCTCACGCACCTTGACCGAATTTATGTCATGCGCGATGGAAAGATCATTGCCGAAGAGCCAACATCCGCACTTACTCGCGAGAAGTTAATTTCGCTGATGGGTGGTTCGCATCAGAGTGATTCTGCTTCAGAAAAAGCTGTGGTTTCAAAGGCAAGCACTGGCGACCGCGATAAAGTTTCAATCAGCGGTTTTTCAAATGGTGAACTAAAAGATATTTCACTTGAGGCAAAGGCCGGGGAAATTATTGGCCTCGTAGGACTCGAAGGCCACGGCCAGCGCGCAGTACTAGAGGCCATCTTCCGCACCGCAACTTCTAGAACCCCTTCGGCATATCGCGCAATCAAAGTGCACGGGAATATCGCATATGTAAGCGGCGACCGTGTCGTCGCAGGTATCTTTAAATTTTGGACTGTTGGTGAAAATATTTCAGCATCAAGTCTTAAATTTCTTAGCAAAATCGGTTGGCTCTCACGAAATAGTGAGAAGAAACTTGTTGATTCATGGAGCAAGCGGTTAGAAATTCGCGGCGCCGTAACCGCACCGATCGTAAGTCTGTCTGGTGGTAATCAACAGAAGGCTTTGATGGCACGCTCGATTGCAACTGGCGCTGACATTATTTTGCTTGATGACCCAACTCGTGGTGTCGACCAAGGAACCAAAGAATCAATGTATGCGATTCTAAAAGAAGAAGCTGCCGCTGGTCGTGCCGTGATCTGGTACTCAACGGAGAACGAAGAGCTAATCCATTGCGATCGCGTTTATGTTTTGCGTGCTGGTGAGATTGTCGAAGTACTTGAGGGGAATGATCGCGATGAAGCCCGGGTTATTGCGGCCTCTTTCGGAGCGGCGGTTGAATTTTAAATGTTTTCCTTGAAGTCAAAGAGTTCCTTGATGTCCAAGATTAATTTTTGGAATGGTGTTCCCTTTTATTTTCTAGTAATCCTGCTGCTTGTTGTTATTCGACTTGAACCAAGTGCATTTAGCTATAACGGATTCAATTTACTTTTGTCTGCTGCGGTTCCACTCGCATTTGCTGCCACCGCTCAAATGTTCATCATGGCTGCCGGTGATATCGATCTGGGCCTTGGAACATTCGTCGGGCTCGTTAACGTAATTACCGCAATCGTGCTGATTCACCATATCTTTTACGCGCTACTGATATACGTCGGAATGATTGTTGCTTACGTATTGCTTGGTCTATTGGTGCACAATCGCCAACTTCCTTCGATCGTCGTAACGCTTGGTGCTTCCTTCGTCTGGCTTGGAATTGCAATCATGATTTTGCCAAGCCCGGCCGGTGAAGTTCCGACTTACATAATTAATTTCTTTAACTGGTCACCACCAATAATTCCTGGCCCAGTTATCTACTTAATACTTATCGGCTTGATTGGAAACTTCGTCCTTATGCGTACTCGCTATGGCGCAGTCCTTCGTGGTTCTGGAAGTAATGCTGAGGCAATCGGTCGAGCAGGTTGGTCGGTCGCAAAAACCAAAGCGATTCTCTACGGACTTGCGGGTGTCTTTGGAATTCTCTCCGGCCTATCCCTAAGTGCCATTACAACTTCAGGCGATGCGAACAACGGCGCAAGTTATGTATTACTTAGCATTATGGCGGTAATTATTGGTGGCGGTGAATTCAGTGGCGGACTAGTTGCACCTGCCGGCGCAGTTGCCGGCGCAGCTGTCGTGGTTCTAATTGGAACCGTTCTGACTTTCTTAAACGTTTCATCCGATTACCAGATTGGTGCGCAAGGTTTAATCTTGATCGCAACGCTGGCAATTCGTGCGGTTCGTAGATTTGTGAGCGGAAGGGTGAAAGTTAAATGAGCACAATATCTGACTCAAAAGTTACGCTCGGCAGCAAAATTCTAAATATCTTCAGAACTCAACGCGCACTTCCAGCCTTCGTTGGTTCAGTAATTATTTGGTTGCTTACCGCCGCAATCGCAGGTCGTGGCCTAACCGGAACGCTTACTTCCAGTATCGCTATCGGAACCTTCTTATTCTTCGTTGGTATCGGCCAAATGTTCGTTATTACATCTGGAAACGGCGGCATCGATCTCTCAGTCCCTTATGTGATGACCGTGAGCGCTTATATAACAGCCAGTGTAATGCACGGCCAGAACGTCAAGTTAATTAGCGGACTTCTAGCTGCACTTGCAGTGGGAATAGTTGTTGGGCTACTAAATGTATTTCTAATTGAAATTATCGCGATGCCACCAATCATTGCAACGTTATCTGTCGGTTTTATTCTCCAATCGGCAACCTTGGTTCTTTCAACTAAATCTTCTGGTATTCCAAGCCCCCGAATCTTTATTAACTTGGCTACTGGAAATGTTGGCCCAATTCCAAACATGGCAATCTTTGGAATTATCGTTGGAATTATCTTCACACTTATCCTGACCCGCTCTTCTTACGGTCGCGCCATTCAAGGCATTGGCCAGAGTCGATCTGCAGCAAGACTTGCCGGATTAAAGTCTCAACGCCTAACTATTTATGCATACTTAATCTCAAGTCTCTTTGCTGCTTTCACTGGCTTCTTGCTTGCTGGTTATGCCGGTGGCCCATCACTGACAATGGGCGGCAACTACCAACTTGGTTCTATTGCTGTTGTAGTTCTTGGTGGCTCACTTATTGCCGGTGGACTTTCAAACGTGCCTGGAATTTGGGCCGCTGCACTGCTACTCACACTTCTTATTACCCTCGTTAACGTGGCTCACCTCGGGGCCGGTGCGCAGGATGTTGTGCAAGGTGTATTGATTGTTCTAGTTCTTACGGTCGGTGGAACCAAGAGGCAAAAAGATTGAGCAGCCAACTAGTTCGCCTAAATGTTAATTGCAACGTCTCTCATGCGAATGATGCGGCTTTTCATGCGGCTTATAACGAGAATTTCTACCCAGCAATAATTACGCAGTCCGGTTATTTAGAATGTTTATTACTTAAAGCCACTGAAGATTCGAAAGATCTGGACCCGATTCACTATCGCCTAGACATCACCTTTAATTCCGAAGCCGAACGCGCAACCTGGGTCGCTAAAGATATTCACCAAGAAGTCTGGGGCAAGCTCAGCGGAACCATGAAAGATTTCAACGTTTTACACTTAACGATTAATTAACCCTACGAGAGAATAGAGAAGAAATGAAAGCCACACTGTTTGATGATCGCTTCAATATCTTGGGCGAAGGTCCGACCTCGAGCGGTCCAAAAAATGAAATGATTAAATGGGTAGATATTGACGGCAAGAAAGTTCGCTCTCGTCATCTACGCACTGGTGAAATTACCGAATACGACACTTCGGAACCGGTTGGCTTTGCAATCCCTCGCGTCTCTGGTGGCGAAATTCTCGGTACCGAGAATGGTCCAATCCTTCGCGATGCTGATGGAACAATCCACAAAGTTCCAACACGTATTGAAGCGGATGGCTACAAAGCAACTCAAGTTGTTCGTTGGAACGATGCCAAAGTTTCACCAAATGGTGATCTCTTCCTAGGAACACTTGCTTATGATTACAAGACAAATGCTGCAGCCTTCTACCAAATGCGCGGCGATGGCAAGCACCTGCGTCGCCTCTTCGGTGATGTTTCGATCAGTAATGGAATGGACTGGACCGTTGACGGTTCCAAGATGTATTACATCGACACTCCACTTCGCAAAGTAGAAATCTTTGATTGTGAAGAGCGCGATATCAAAAATCGTCGCACCCTTGTTGAATTCGAAGCCGGCATCGGAAATCCAGATGGCATGTCGATCGATGAGAACGACAACTTATGGATCGCATTCTGGGAAGGCCACGCTATTCGTTGCTATGACGGAAAAACCGGCAAGCTTCTAGAGGTTGTTGATGTTCCTTCTTACCGCGTTACATCTTGCGTCTTCGCTGGTGAAAACCTCGATGAACTAATCATTACAAGCGCTGGACTTCTCACTGATCTCAAAGAGTGGCCAGAAGCTGGAATGACACATATAGTGAAGCCAGGAGTTCGCGGCCAGAAAACCGCACTGTTTGGAGCATAAGTATTGTGTTTTTAAAACGTGTTGACTTAACACCGGCTCAGATCGAGCATCTGAAAACCCTAACCACGGGTTCTGTCTCGACCACTGAATCTGTTTTAAATCAGCATGGACGTGATGAATCAGCATTCCCACCAGTAAATCCATCTGCGGTTGTCATGGTTAATACCACTGAAGAAGTTTCTAAAATCCTTGCCTACTGCAATGAAAATAAAATCCCGGTTGTTGCATTTGGTGCGGGTTCATCCCTGGAAGGTCACACACTTCCTATTTACGGCGGCGTCAGCCTTGATCTAACTAATATGAATAAAGTTCTTGAAATTCGCGGTGATGATTTACTTGTCCGCGTTCAAGCTGGACTGACTCGAATGTTATTGAATGAAAAACTTTCTTCCCACGGTCTCTTCTTCTCTGTTGATCCTGGCGCCGATGCAACTCTCGGCGGCATGGCGGCGACCGGCGCATCTGGCACAACCACCGTTCGCTATGGATCAATGCGCGAAAATGTTATGGCACTTACCGCCGTGTTGGCCGATGGCACAATTATTAAAGTCGGCCGCGAAACTCGAAAACTTTCTGCTGGTTATGACTTGGCAAGGTTGTTGGTGGGATCCGAAGGAACCCTCGCGGTCATCACAGAACTAACGCTTCGAATCTTTGGTATCCCAGAAAAAATGGCGGCCGCGGTTGTTAATTTCCCAACACTTGCTCAAGGCGTGGAAGCCGCAACCACAATCGTTCGAATGGGAATTCCGATTGCTCGATGTGAATTCTTGGATGCAAAATGTATTAAGAATGTCAACGCGCATGATGGATTATCTCTTACCGAAGCCCCAACACTTCTCTTCGAATTTCATGGAAGCGCCGCAACTGTTACCGAAGATGCCGAGCGCGTAAAAGAGATCGTTGCTGAATTTGAAGGTACCGAATTTCAATGGACTCTAGAGGAAGGTGCCCGGCGCAAACTCTGGCAAGCCCGTCACAATTCATATTGGGCGACCATTGCCGCAAACCCTGGCCTTCGCGCAGTTAGTACCGATGCCGCAGTTCCACTTTCTAAATTGGCTGACGCCGTTGCAATTGCAGATCGTGAACTAAGCGCAACTAAATTCCCATTCACAATCCTGGGCCATGTCGCTGACGGAAATTTTCACAGCGCGATCATGACAAATCCAGATGATCCAACCGAGCTATTAGAAGTCCAAGCACTCGTTCATAAGATCACCGCACAGATCATTGCAATGGGTGGAACTTGTACGGGGGAACACGGAATCGGCGCCGGCAAGATTGAAGACCTAGTTCTTGAAACGGGCGAGGGCGCAGTAAACGTGATGCGCTTAATAAAGAAGGCACTCGATCCAAATAGCATTCTGAACCCTGGGAAAATCTTTACTCTCTAACACTCAGCACGAACCGCACGCTAAATCCCCGATCCCCTCATACTCACAAGGGATAATTCAGACATGAAACGTAAAGTCCTGCACTCCTTATTATTACCATTGTTAGTAGGAACTCTTACGCTCCAAGTAACACCGGCCTTCGCTGCATATCCAATCGTCTCAAACCCATCGCCGGTAAGCGTCAGCCTTGATCTCGGTTCGACAACTCTCACGCCACCTACCTCAAATTCCCCTGGTGCTTGGTCGGTCGCACTTGCCGATCCAACAATCGGAACTGCAACTGGCTTGACCATAAAACTTTTAAAAGCCGGCAGCACCCAAATAACTTTCACACAAGCAGCAAGCGGCGCTTTTAGCGCAACCTCACGTGTCGCGCGATTAACAGTTTCCAAAGGAACGCCAACAGTCGGCGCCTTCGCGCCAATTTCCGGAACGTTAATCTCTGGAACTGCAAACATTGTTGCGCCAACCACGAATTCAAAAGGTTTCTGGAGTTTCACCTCATCTGATTCCACCATCGCACAAGTAAGCGGCACACAGGTTAAATTGCTCGATGCTGGCACAGTAACTATCAAGGGCTACCTAAGTTCAGATGCGAACTGGAACTCTGCCACTACCGAAACAACTCTAACTATTACCGGTCTACCAAATAACCCAAGCACATTTACTGATGTAACAATTTCGAAAGACAGCGTCTCAAGCTTTAACTTAACAACCCCAACTTCTTATTCACAAGGCGCTTGGACATTCTCGATTGCAGATCCTTCAATCGCAACACTTTCTGGCCTTGTCGTAACCCCGCGCGCACTTGGCAAAACAACGATCACCGCACGTCAAGCGCCTGCTGGTGGTTATGGCTCAGTCAAACTAACTATGACTCTAACTGTTATCGCTGCCGCTCCAACAACCGGTGCCTTCCAAGATGTCACATATATCCAGAGCGCAACAACATCTAATTCGCTAACTATTTTTGCACCGACCTCAAACTCAACTGGCAGTTGGTCGTTCGCCTCATCTGACCCAACTATTGCAACAATTTCCTCAAACGCTAATACCGGCATCATTAATGTGCTAAAGCCTGGCATTACAAAGATCACCGCAACCCAAGCAGCCGCCGGAACATACGGATCAACAACAGCAACTATGACATTAACCGTTAAGGGCACACCAACTTATGCTGCGGTTGCCGATCTCCAAAAAGTTGTTGGAGATCCAGATCAAATAGTTTTGCCACCGACTTCGGCGTCCACCGGCGCGTGGACCTACACATCAAACAACCCAGCCGTTGTAAGCACATCTGGTCAAACACTCCACTTTGGTGATGCTGGATCTGCAATTATCACAATGACCCAGGCCGCATCTGATTTTTGGTTGTCGGCAACCAAAACTTTTAATGTAAATATCCTGGGCACCACGCCAACAATTGGAACCTTGGCTCCAGTCCAGATTGAAGTCGGCCAAAAACTATCTGCAATTACCAACCCAACTTCTAATTCCCCAGGCAAGTGGACATACGCCACCTCAAACCCTGCGATTGCTAAAGTTGAAAACAACGTAATTATCGGTGTCGCAATTGGAACCACAACAATTTCTGCAACCCAATCACCTGGTGGCAAGTACGGTCAATCCAATACTGCGCAAGCAACGATCACTGTTGTTGCTGCAACAGCTAAGCCAACACCGACTCCAACGCCAAGTGCCTCTGCCGCAGCAAAACCGACACCTGCCCCAAGTGCAACAAAGGCAGCTGTTGCCGCAAAGCCAGTTGTTAAGGTCACTGCTCTAAAGCGAGTCATCACGATTTCAGTTAAGGGCACTATCGCCACGATCACCATCAATGGCAAGGAAGCCAACCTCGGCAAGAACACCGTCAAGGCCGGCAAGAACAAGGTGGTTGTTAAGGTCGGATCAACCGTTATCTATAGCAAATCCTTCAAAATCAAATAACTGGTTAGGCGTTCTTAACTTATACGCGCTTTAAAAACTTCTCTAGCGCCTCACGAACAATTGCGGATGTAGTTTCGCCACGACGCTTTGCCTCTTTTTCCAAAGCCTTTTTTAGATTTACCGGCACTCGGACTTTGACCTGGGGAGACTCAACAGAATTCGCAGTGAGCGATGGCCGCCCGACAACCTTTTCAATCGCTGATCTGGCAAGTTTGTCTGCACGGGCATTTGTAATACGTTTTCCACTTCTCCCGCGCACAATTGTGCGTGCAAGGTCAACATCAGATCCCACCGTATATTTCTTCTTTGCTTTTATCGCCACTTTATCTTCCCCCTTCTAAATCTTGTCGGCATAACATGTGTCACCAGCAAGTAATCGACTAGAACGAGCGCAACTATTTCTAGTTCAAGACCTCGATCATCTTCACCAATCCATACCCGTTGATCTTCTTCGTCACGTTCACCGAACACGTCTGTTGGCGAATAGTGCTCCATTACAAATATCGCTCTGGCCTTTCCGATCCGGTGCTTGCGCGCTGATTGGGTAAACCTGATCTCCATTCGTGCAATATAAAGCCTAGCACCGACACACATAATTGTGTACCCCACAAATATGGCGTGATTCCAGTCAAAACTGGCGATTTGCGAGCTTATGATTACTTAAAGTGAATGAACTAGCGGGTTACGCGAAATAAATTAACTGGCAGCAAGAAGGCCACGGCAACCGGCAACACATACCAAGCATTTGAATTTGCATGATGATGCAACAAATATGTCGCCTCCATTGCAGCCAAAACAATCGCAGTACCAATCAAGTCATCACCGATCAAGAAGTCATACCAAAAATACCCAAAGTCCTTAACAAGCTTTATAACACCGCGGTGTTCGAGGATCCCCTCAGCGTCGGCCTCATCAAAATCTTTTACATCTGCTACATCACTGGATGGAACTCGCACAACTTGTCGATCCTTT
>Ga0304729_1002597_pt1 | contig 10696 bp, 9 predicted proteins | sample C_131016_MF_Meta_FD_190475 | JGI IMG/M metagenome (GOLD analysis project Ga0304729, IMG submission 190475) | Freshwater microbial communities from Lake Croche, Canada to study carbon cycling - C_131016_MF_MetaG (v2) (version 2) | ecosystem: Environmental > Aquatic > Freshwater > Lake | place...
TTTTAAATGTTTCATAAAGTATATATTAAAAATTTATATATACTTTAATGGATAAGCTTAAAAGATTATATAATTATTTAAAGAAACAAGAAGGTAAAAAGATTGTTTTTTTAACCACGTCTAATAGATGGGAAGGTGAAAAAGAACTTCCTAAATCTTCTATTATTGCTGATGAACTTAAAAAAAGATTAGACAATGTTGATATAATTAATGTCAGTAAGCTTAAAATATTTGCTTGTGAGGGTAATGTATCAACTCATAAAGGAAATAACTGTGGTGTTAAAGATGCTCTTTTAAAGACTAATAATCCTAATAAATTTATTAGATGTTGGGCTTCTGTTAACAATAAATCAGATGAAATGCATAAAGTTGCAAATGCTATTTATGATGCTGATGTAGTTATATTCTTTGGTTCTATCCGTTGGGGCAAGATGAATGCAATTTATACTCAATTAATTGAAAGACTAACTTGGTTAGAAAATAGACACACTACTTTAGGTGAATCTAATTTATTAAAAGATAAAGAATGTGGTATAGTTGCAGTAGGTCATAATTGGAATGGTGAAGAAGCTGTAAAACTTGAAAAGGAAGTATTAGGTTTCTTTGGCTTTAAAACTCCAACTCAATTATCATTTAATTGGCAATTTACTAAAGATAAGTTTGATGAAACTAAAAAAGGATATAAAGATGAGTATTCAACTTTCCTTAAAGAGTTTAATTTTGTTGAAACATTACATGAATCTTTAATTAGATTCAAAGAATGGATTAGACTATAAAAAATCCATTTTCCACTAGTATTTATGTTAGTAATATCATCATGATGTTACATGGTTTTGTCTTCCTCATCTAAAAGACTCTTTCTTATGATATCCATTTCCATTTCAGATATCTCATCTTCTGTTGGATTTTCGGTTACCTCATTAATTACTTCTTCATCTTCTGATTCTTCTGAATCTTCAGTTGGTTCAATAATACTTTCTGGTTCTATTATATCATCATCTTCTTCTAACTCTTCCGACTCTTCTAATTCATCAGTTAAACCATTTGATATATCTTTTAACATCCATTCTAATTCATCTTGTTCCGTATTTGAAACATCAATATTCATATCAATAACATCAATTTCATCAACAGAACACATTTGTAAAGCAGGCATTATTATAGAAGCCTCTTCAAACTCGTTGATTTCTAAAGCTTCTTTAATATCAGTAAATGATTTTTTTATAAAGTCTACAATGTGTTGTTCTATATCATCAAGTGTTCCATCAATTATCTCATATTGACTTAGAGTCATTTTAGGTAATTTATCACCTTTTTCCCAAGATAACTTTTCTCTTTCTGATATAATAGGTTTGTTTAAATAGAATTTCATTTTTATTTTATGAAAAAAATGAAACTTTGTTTATTAAAACGGCATACTATGAGTCACTAAAAGTTTTTCTTTTAGTTTTATTAACTTGAATATTTGCGAATTTGAATATCCGAAGAAAGACTTCTTCTTAGAATCTAACCAATTTAAATCTTTAATTCTTTGAGTAGAATGTTTAATATAAAATACACTATATTTTGCTCTTACTTTAATATCTTCATTATCTAATTCATCAAATTCTTTTTGAATAAGAGTTGATAAGTCAAGTCCTTCCATTTGAATAACAGTAGACATATTTTTAATACGAGTATTCATATCTCCTATAATAGAAGATGTTGCAATACCTTGAACATAAGAATCAATAATTCTTTTATCTATCATTTCAATAATACTTTCTTTTCTCATATTACAAATATAATAAAAAATTATTTAATTAAAGAAACATGACTAGTATATTCATACTTTTTTTTATTTAAGTCATAAACTATTAACCTACAAATATAAACATCTTGTTGAACCAATTTACCTTTATATGTTCCATCCCAAGGTCTACCAGAACTTGTATTGAATATCAATTCACCCCAACGATCAAACATCCAATATTCATATTTCTCAAATCCTAAAATAATTGGTAGAAATGAATCATTTTTGCCATCACCATTAGGAGTAAATGCGTTAGGTATATAAACAGAAAGAATATCATTTATATGTATTGTAGAGTACATTGAATCTGAACAACCATATTGACTTGTTACTATTAATTTAATTATATATGATCCTGTATCAGAATATGTATTTGTAGGATTTTGAACACTTGATGTATTCCCATCACCAAAGTTCCAAAAATAACTACCACCTGAACTCATATTATCAAATGTAATAGTCGGTGCTAATAAATTTGTAGTTGATGGGTTTGGAGAGAATGATACAAATGGTATTGGATAAGCATTAGCAACTATTGGACCAACTGAATTTGAACAACCATTTATATCAGTTACTGTTAATGTTGAATTATATGTTCCCGGTAATGTAAATAACTGAGTAACATTACAAATATTTGTAATTACACCATTGATGTTCCAACTACAATTTGATATACCAGGCGTTGTATTATTATATGTTACAGTTAATGGCACACATCCAGATAATGGTGTAGTAGAGTATGTTAAGTTTATAATAGGTGGTTGAGTAACAGTAACAACTGTTGTTGCTGTACACGCAGCACTTGTTACAGTACAAGTATAAACACCGGCGGGTAATCCAGTTATTGTTTGAGTTGTTTGAGGTGGTGTTGTGTTCCAAAGATATGTATAAAGAACTCCACCAAATCCAGTAGCCGTTGCCGAACCATCTGAACTACCAAAACAACTTGTTGATGTTGATGTTGAAGTAGCACTTACACTACCACTTGATGGTACATTAGCAGTTGCTGTTCCAATACATCCACTACTATTTGTAACAGTAACAGTGTAACTACCAAATGGTATATTTGTTGCAGTTTGAGTAGTTTGAACTGGTGTAGTATTCCAAGAGTAAATATAAGGACCAACACCACCAGATGGATTAGCAGTTGCTGAACCATTTGAATTACCACAAGAAGCACTTGTAGTTGAAGTAGTAACAACTATTGCAGTTGGTTGAGTAATACTAACAGTATTTGTTTTTATACAACCATTTGAACTAGTAACAGTTACGGTGTATGTACCTGATAATAAATTTGTTGCAGTTTGTGTAGTCTGTGTAGGAACTGTATTCCAAGAATAAGTGTAAGGACCAACACCACCAGATGGGGTAACAGTCGCAGAACCATTAGAGCCACCAAAACAAGTAACATTTGATTGTGTTATAGGTGTTAAAATTTGAGGAGGATTTGTAATAACGACATTACAAGTAGAAGTACATCCATTAACATCAGTAACTGTACAAGTATATGAACCAGCACCTAGATTAGTAGCAGTTTGTGTAGTTTGTGTAGGAACTGTATTCCAAGAATATGTAAATGGGGGAACACCAGTTGATCCAGGGGTAGCAGTTGCCGATCCATTTGTTCCACCAAAACAACTTGGATTAGTACTAGATGCGGTTGAGCTACAACAAGACATAACTGCTGCAAATTGATAATTTGGATCACCTAAACAAGCTACTGATGTCCAAGATCCAGACTCACCATCACCTGTTGTATTAATACTAATATTTAAGTTTGTACAAGTTGGACTACAAACAGCTTTTGTTTTAATAGACCAACAGAAGTTCCAGTTTGGTAATGAACAATTATCACCAAAATTATTACCAGGATTACCAGGAGATGTATTATAATCATATGCAAAACCAGGTCCCCAAGTAGAACCATTTGCTGAACTGGTCCAAGATGGATACCAACTCCAAGTTCCACTACCAGAACAAGATGTTGCTGGTGTTGTAGTAAGAGTTGGTAAATCCCAACCACATCCAAAAGTAGGTATAACACCGTGTAACCAATTAGCACTTACTTGTGTAAAAGAGGTGATGTGATAACAGAAATTAACAGTTGTATTTGGTGGATAAGTTCCATTTGTAGGAGCAGGACTGACTGTTAGATTAGCAACTTGTAAACAATTATTACAATCATTAGAAGCATTTACAGATAAATTAAAATTACCTTGACTAATAGCATTCATACTACTTATTTGTATGTAATATGTTTGACCAGGTGTCATTGGTTGAAATGTAACTGAGTTATTCCCACCAGCAGATCCATTATTATCACAATTAAATCCTACTAAAGACCCACAGGATCCGGTCCAAAGTGTAATAGCTGGACTTGGTAAAAATGGTGCACCACCTGTAGTAACATTTATATTAACTTGATTACCGGATGCGACAAAAGAGTACCAAACATCTGGAGAAGGACCTGGTTGATTACCACCAGTTTGACACCCTAATAGTGTTGTATATGGTAATGGAGCTGTTGCATTAATAGTTGTACCAGAAACATTCACTGAGGTGCCAATACCACTTGGGCAAGCGGATGGAGCAGGAAGTGTTCCAAGACTTTGAGCACCACTACAATTATCATTGGCTGGTACTTGAGAGTAAGACAAAAAACTTATAAATAAGAATGTTGTCATTAAAATTAATTTTTTCATTTGGGTTTAATTTGGGTTTTAGTTTAATTTGTATACTTAATATTTTAATTTGTTTTAATTATTTTTTTATAGTCTTTACCACATTTTTGTAAATAAATACCTGGAGAAGCTGTAGTGATATCTATTTCCCTACCAGTTATATCATAAAATATATCTGAGCATTTATTCATATCAATAGTTAATTCAACAGCTATAATATTGAAAGATTTTTTTTGACCATTATAATCAACTTGTGTTAATCTATAGTAATTTACTCCAATAATTGGATTATTGTCAATAGTTGAATAGTTTATTCTATACAATGAGTTACCAGCACCCTGTACTTTTGAAACAGATGACCAATTGATAGCATCTAAAGATTTTTCAACAAGAAAGTAATTATTATTAGTTTCTGTTTCAGTTGTCCATTTTAATAATACACTATTATTATCCATTAAATCCCCAGTGAAACTAATCAATTCTATTGGTAATGGTGAACAAGAAACACCATCTGTTACACTCAATACATAGTTGCCATATCCAACACCAGACGCAAAATACCCAACAGAAATATAATAGGTCATACCCACTTGAGAACACCAAGTAACACTTGATTGTAAACCACTACTAACACAAGATGAATAATCATCATTACAAGTAACTTCAACCATACTATTTAATGATGAACAACTTCCAGTATAAACTCTTACCTCAGTATCAAAATTAGTAGATGAATTACAAGTTGTAGCTGTTAAGTTATTACCATTACCAACTACTGTATACCAAACATTTGATCCTTGAGTACTACACCCAGATGTGGAAGTTGGCACATCATCTGTTGCATTATTATTTGAAACAACACCACTACTATAAGGCAAAGATGATATTGATATAGCACTAGAACAATCATTATTAGCAGGAGGAACTACCGGGACAGGACAAGTTATACTAAATGAAACAGATCCTCCAGTAGTAGATTCAGGGTCTAATAAAATATAATATGCCACACCTGATGTTAAAGCTATGTTTACCGAAGCATTACCAATATTGGCATTACTTATATCATCTATACAAGTCCAACCAGTTCCACTACATCCACCAGAAGCAACTTTATAGAAATAATCAATATATCCAAAACTCGTTGGTTGTGATATTTGATAGTTACCAGTTACAGTAGGTGTAAATGAATAAATATATTCTTTACCAGGTGTTGAGAATCCACAAGTTGTTGATGGTGGATTGTATATACCATTACCAGATACTACAGATAAGCTTGTTAAAACACCACAATTAATTGTAGGTATTGAGCCACAAGGATTATATGGTGGTGCACATATTTCTCTATAACTTAAAATAGAATTTGAAGATATATTAGCACAAGACCAATTTGTTAGTAATATAGAGTAAGCTCCAGTTGTTGGACAAACCCAACTGATAGATGCTTTAGTTCCAGTACACCAAGGACCATTATCATCATTAGAAGTTTGTAAAACCGCAGTTAATGGATTTGTACCAGAGTATAATCTCAAATAAGTATCATTTGTATTTATACTATTACAAGAACTGAAGTCATAAGTACACCCAGCGGTTGCATTAAATGTCCAATACCTTTTTGCTCCAGAGTTCGCAGCGGCGTTTTGCCAAGTACTTGTTAATGTTAACGCACCCATATTAGTTGGAGTAGTGTTACACATTTGTGATTTACCAACCTTAGGTAAAAGGATAATAAATGCTAAAAAAAGACACAGATTCTTCATAATAAAATTATGATTTTTTTTTCTCGCTTAATATCCAGAACGAATAACACACGAGATTATAATATATATATATAATAATAAAAAATGAAAAAATTCCATCTAAAACATTTTAGATGGAATTTTTTATAAAATATATTATAATAAGGTTATGTGTCCAATAAATTGTCTTGTCTTATTTTTAAAATCTTTTATTGATATTCTGTAGATATAGGACCCTGACTCACATAATTTTCCTTTTACTGTACCATCCCATCCTTTATTAATATCATTAGTACTAAAGATACTTGATCCCCAACGATCATATATACCCATTTCAAAATCACTACTTAAGAATCCAATACCACCTACTTTAAATACATCATTATTTCCATCATTTTTACTAGGTGAAAAAACATTAGGTATAAATAAAACAAACTCATCATTAATCTTAATGACTTTAGTAACTGAATCAACACATCCGAATATATTTGTAACTTTTAAAGTAACAAAATAAGTACTTGAATTCGGACTACCATATATGTAAGAGTCTTTTCTAATATTTGATGTATCATTAGTAGGAGTATCACCAAAATCCCAATGCCACCCAGATATCTGTGATCCAATTGTAGATTTATCAGTAAAACTAACTTCATTAATTAAAACAGTTGGATTTTCTGGTAACCAAGTAAAGTCAGCGTCTGGATTTGGATCAACAATAATAAAAGAACTTGATTTAGTAGAATCCACACAACCATTAACATCAGTTACGGTAAGTGTAGAACCATATGTTCCTGGAGTTGGAAAACAATATGATGTAGTATCACAACTATTAAAAAATCTATTATCAGAGAAATGCCATTGACAACTAACTGATGGTGGAGAACTTGAACTGATTAAATCCGTACAAAAAATCTCACACCCTCTATTATTAGATGTTGTCATTGTTATAACAGGTAGAGGATTAATATTCACTGTAGATGTAGTTGATATAGGTAATGTCATAGAACAATTAGCATCAGTTACACTTAATGTATAAACGGTAGTTGATGTTCCTGTGACTGATGTAGTATTTGAAGTAGGTGAACCTAAATTAAATATCGGTGACCATAAGTAATTATATAATCCACTACCACCTATTGAACTACTTGATAACTGACCAAACTTACCAGAACATAAAGTAATATTTGTTGGTAATAAACTAAAACTTAATGGTGGATAAACCGACACTGATAATGTTCCTGAGTTTGTGCAACTACCAGTTGTAATACTTACAGTATATGTTCCTATATTAATTAAGCCAGCATTTGCAATTGATGGATTTTGAACTGATGATGTAAATGAATTTGGGCCTGACCAGCTATAAGATGTTCCTCCACCCGGTGATGTTAAGTTAATAGTTCCATTATTACAAATATTACTTATCATACCCAATGATGTAGGAATAGCAGGTATTACAGTAACCGTACATGTATTAACCGTTGTACAAGTTGCAGTTCCAGCTACAAAATAAGCAGTAACTGTATAAACACCAGAGCTTATAGGTAAAGCAGATAATGATACATTTGGATTCTGAACTGATGATGTAAATGAATTTGGACCAACCCAACTATATGATGTAGCACCCGGAGCATTTGCATTTAATGATAAATTTCCACCCTGACAAATTGTAATACTTGGAGTTACTGCTATTGTTGATGTTGGTATAAGAGAAACACTTGTTAATCCAGTACTTGTACATCCACTCACTAATGTAGTTAAAACTGTATATGTTCCTATTGAGGATGGTGAACTAACTGCAATACTTGGATTCTGAACTGATGATGTGAATCCACCGGGACCAGACCAATTGTATATTGCACCAACACCACCGTTCGGCGTATTTAAATATATTGATGAACCACCAGAACAAATATTAATTGGTGAGTTTGTTATAATAGGCAAAGGAGGAGCTGGTATAACTACTACAGTGTATGTTACTGGTACAGTAGATGTACAAGGGCTTGTTGGAGTACCTGTTATAGTATAAATTGTAGTTGAGGGTGGATTAACAATCGCACTAAATGTAGTTGATGATGATAATCCAATTGTTGGTAACCAAGACCAATTATATGATGAAACATTAGACCCCGATATTTCTATTTTTGTTGGACCACATATTCTTGCAGTATCTGGTGGATTTAGGGGAGAACAAGCTGATGGAGCTACATAAGCAGATCCAGGAAACGAAAGCGATAATAAGTTATTAACCGCTACTAATTTATCAGAAGCGTTTAATATAGTTACAAACTTAAATGTTCGTGTTTCTCCAGGTAAAAAGTTTTGTATTTTATAAGATATTGATATAGCTTGATCAGCTGTATTAGTAGAACCAACTGTTTGTGTAAATCCAACACCATTCCAAAGATTAAAAGCATTTCTATTTGAGAAACCACCATAACAAACTCTAAAGTCCGGACCAATACCAGCAAATGCTAAATAAGCCATACCAAAAGACCCCAATTGTTTAGCACTAACACAAGCTAAGTTACATAAACCAACACCTGGTTGATCTTCAATTAGATTAATAGTAGAGAAACTACCAGATACTGGTTGATTATTATCAGGGTCTACATTTCTATGGTAATAAAGTGTTGGTATAACAGATGATGAATTATTAGTTAAAGAAACAGTTGTTGTATAATATAAATTATTTTGCTCTAAGAAATAATTTATATGTGCTCTAATGTTATTAGTACCCGATACAACTGAACCCATCCAATCTATGTTGTAACAATTTAAAATATGAGAATAAGCTATAGTTGGTGTACTTGATATCTGTGCTAGTGAACTTAAGCAATTATTATTAAAAGTAGGACTTCCTGAAGTATTTCCTATTAATAAACCCCATCCATTTTCAGGTGAACCAGGAGTGAAGTAATCACCATAAAAAGTAGCCCAAGCATTTACTTGTGGATTTGCTACAAAACCAAAGAAACCACCACCACCTCTTGGGTGCATTCCTAATGGTGGAGAAGCATTGGTTCCTTCAAAACCACCGGTGTTATTTACACCGATTTCAACACTGGTTCCTTTTATAAATGAACCACCTCCAACTATCTGACAGTATAGGTTTGTTGTTAATAGGAAAATTATTGCAAGTAAGTTGAATTTTCTCATAGTTAGATATTATTTTGTATATAATATATATTGAGGTAAATTCTATTGTTTCACCACCAATATAGTCTAACTATGAAGGTTGATAGGTATATGAAGGTATGTTAAGTATATGGATTATTAAAACCCCTATTTGACTTATTAAAATTATTAACTAATTAGACCAACCCCTTTTTTCAATACTTCTAAAATTATTAGAATCTTTGATTTTTGGGCTTATTAAAGCAGATACTACTAATATACCATAGATAGCACCAGAGGCACCAACCATTGGTAATTGACTATTAGTCATTAAAAGATGTAATAAGGTTGCACCTATACCAGTTGTTAAATAAAATAAAATGAATTTATTTCTACCCATATAATCTTCTGTTATATGACCAAATGATGCAAGAGCTAACATATTGAAAACTATATGTAATATACCAGAGTGTAGAAACATATAAGTTATAAACTGATACATTTCAAAATGAGGATTACCTGGTGGATATAAAGCAAATGTTTCATAGAATGGAAATCCTACAAGTTGTAATAGATTACCAAGGATGAAAATTATAAAGTTAGCATAGAATAATTGTTTAACGGTTTTTGATGATTGAAACATATTAGTTTAGTATTTGGTTTAATTTAATATTTCTTATTATAGATGGATTAAATATAAGTGTTTCTCTTTCAGAGTATTTATAATTATCAGTACCGTCATAAGACCACATATTTGATATATCTTCGTTACCCTTAAAGAATAATAGCTTATTATGGTTTAGATTCTTAACTAATGTAACTACTAACACGAATAAAGGTGATGTATCGGGTGACTTCGGTGAGTAGATAATCTGAAAGGCGAATACTCCATTTTCTATATTTCTTTGAATATAGTCACGAGAGTCTGAATCAAAATAAATACTATTATTTGACTGATGATTATCTATTATACTATTAATATAACTCTTAACGGTCATTTCTATTATCCATTACAATTCTTTTACAAGTATGACAGATAATAACAGGACCATTTTTGGTCATAAGTACATCTCTTTCACACATGTTTTGACAGTCTTTTGTATTAACAGGAGCAAAATCATTAAGATTGACTCTTTCTTTTTGTAAATTTTCCATATTACAAATATACGGAAATAAATTAAATAATAATCTTTTTGATTATTAAATCTCTTTTAATTGATTGTAATTCAGATATGACATCATCATATGTTTGATTAGGCACTTCCAAATAAACTTCTGAATCTCTTAAATCAACATACTTTCTTATATGATCTTCTACTATATTAATAGTTAATTCTTTTTTATTATAATTGACCCAATCCTCTTTGATGTAG
>Ga0304729_1002599_pt1 | contig 10696 bp, 6 predicted proteins | sample C_131016_MF_Meta_FD_190475 | JGI IMG/M metagenome (GOLD analysis project Ga0304729, IMG submission 190475) | Freshwater microbial communities from Lake Croche, Canada to study carbon cycling - C_131016_MF_MetaG (v2) (version 2) | ecosystem: Environmental > Aquatic > Freshwater > Lake | place...
GGGATGAAAACCGCGATCAGAGAGACGGTCAGCGAGATAACGGTAAAGCCAATCTCGCCCGCTCCCTTCAGCGCGGCGGTTAAAGGCTCATCGCCTTCCTCGATATGACGGGCGATGTTCTCGATCATCACAATCGCATCATCGACGATAAAGCCGGTGCCGATGGTCAGCGCCATGAGTGAAAGATTATCGAGGCTGAAGCCTGCAAACCACATCACGCCAAAGCTCGCCACAATCGATAGCGGCAGGGTGATGCCAGCGATTAAGGTAGCCCGCGTCGAGCGAAGGAAGAGAAGCACGACGCCGACCACCAATAGGATGCTGACAAACAGTGTCAGCCCGACATCGCGGATGGAAGCACGAATGGTCTCGGTGCGGTCTTGGACGATGGCAAAGGATACGCCAACCGGAAGCGTTCGTTTCAGCCTCGGCAAAGCTGCTTTGACGAGATCGGCGGTCTCAACGACATTAGCCCCCGGTTGGCGGCGAATATCGAGGACGACGGCGGCTTCCGATTGATGGGTAGCGGCGACCCTGTCGTTTTCCAAGCCATCGGCTACCTCGGCAATGTCCCGCAAGAGCACATTGGCACCATTGCGGGAGGCGATTACAACCGCTTTATAGGCTTCCGCTGTTCCAATCTGATCATTGGCGGCAATGGTGTAGCTTTGCTCCGCCCCGTCAAGCGAGCCTTTGGGGGCCGCTACATTGGCGGCGGCAATGGCCAAGCGGACATCCTCGACGCCAATTTTGTAGGAGGCCAAGCGTTCGAGGTCAAGCTTGACGCGAACGGCAGGCCGGATGCCGCCTTCGACCGATACGCGGCCCACGCCCGAGATTTCGCTCAGCTTTGGGGCCAAAATCGTGTCGGCAAAATCGCTTAACCCTCTTAGTGGCACTGTTGGCGATGACAGCGCCAAGGTGATGATGGGCTGATCGGCTGGGTTGATCTTCGAGTAAACGGGTGGATAGGGCAGGGTTCGCGGCAGGCTGGAAGCCGCTGCATTGATGGCCGATTGCACATCTTGGGCTGCGGCATCAATGTCACGCCCTAACTCGAATTGCAGCGTGATCCGGCTCAATCCAAACGAGCTTTGCGAGGACATGCCTGCCAAAGAGGGAGTTTGGCCAAATTGGCGCTCCAGCGGCGCGGTAATCAGCGAGGCCATCGTGTCGGGGTTAGCACCCGGATATTGCGTCACGATTTCGATGGTCGGAAATTCGACTTGCGGCAAGGCGGCAATCGGCAGGCCGCGAAACCCTAACCAGCCACAAAGCGCCAGCGCCACCGCCAGAAGAGAGGTGGCCACGGGTCGATTGATGAAGGGCGCTGAAACGCCTGCCGCTTCACTCATGGGGCGGGGCTCATTTGAAAAGCCTCATGGGGTAGTGCCTTGGGTGCCTGACGCGTTGGGCTTTTTACCCGCACCCTTCTGCCGCGCGGGCGGGGCTTCGGGGATGACGGTGGCGGTATCAACCCTTACCGTCACGCCATCGGACAGGCGGTTGAAGCCGCTGGTGACCACCATCTCCCCGCCTTCAAGGCCTGAGGCAATCGCCGTTTCCGTTTCCGTTTGCCGTGTCACGCTGACGGGTCTGACGCTGACCTTGGACTGGTCCTCAACGAGATAGACAAAAGCGCCCGTTGGCCCGCGCTGCACCGCTGGGGTTGGAATGATCAGCGCATTATTGATCGCACCCACCCGCAGCATCACATTGACGAATTGGCCCGGCCAAAGCGCAAGATCTTCATTCGGAAAGCGCGCTTTGAGCTTGATCGTGCCAGTCGCCTGATCAACGGCATTGTCGACAACCTCAACCTGGCCTTGGTCAATTACTTTACCCGTGTCGCCATCTCTTGCCTCAACTGGGAGGTTGCCACGCGCGATGGCGCGATTGATGGCCGCCAATTGCTGTTGCGGCAGGGTGACGATGACCGAGATCGGCTTGACCTGCGCCACCGTTACAAGTCCTGTTTGGTCGGAGGCATGCACCAGATTGCCCTTATCGACGAGCCTAATGCCTGTCCGCCCATCAATAGGGGCTTTGACCGTCGTGCGATCAAGATAGGCTTTCGCATTGTCGATGGCGGCTTGATCGGCGGCGATTTGGGCAGTGACTTGCGCCACCGTTGCGCGCTGCGTATCAGCCTGCTGTTGCGGCGCATATTCGGTTTTGGCGAGGTTGAGATAGCGCTCTAGATCGCGCTTTGCATTGGCTAAAATGGCCTCGTCCTGTGCCTTTTTGGCGAGAGCTTGATCATATTGTGCCTGATAGATCGTGGGGTCGATTTTGGCCAGCACATCGCCCGCCTTAACGTCCTGCCCGTCTTTGAACGAGAGATCAATCAACCGTCCATCCACTTCGCTGCGGATGGTGACCATATTGAGGGCCTGAACGGTGCCGATGCTCTCCACTTCAATCGACATGGTACGGCGCTCCGCTTTGACCGCCAGTACTGGAATGGGACCATCCTCGGTGCCGCCACGACGGCCTCGCGCGGGGGGCTCTGTTGGCGGCAAAAGCACAAACCAACCAATCGCGCCAATGGCGGCCAGCAGAGCCAGAAGAGCGACGATGGATGAACGGCTTATTTTCATGGGGCAAGGACCGTGGTGGTGGAAGCTGGCTTGATATCACGCTGGCGCAAGGCGGCGTCACTCGCCACCTCGAAGCCTCCGCCAAGGGCTTGGATGAGTGCCATCGAGGCTTGTAACCGGCTCAAGCGCGACTGGATCAGCCCTTCTTGGGCCTGAAACAGGTTTTGTTGCACGGTGAGCAAGGTCACACTATCGATGGTCCCTGCCCGCATGCGTTCTTCGCTGATCGCATAGGCGCGTTTCGTGGCGGTCACGACATCGGTTTGCAACTCTTCCTGCAAACGGCTTTGCTTGGCGGATACCAATGCATTCTCGACATCGCCTAAGGCTGACACAATCGCCTTACGATAGGCCGCGATAAGTTCGCTCCGACGACCGTTCTGCAGCGCGTAGCTCGCATCAAGCGCGCCACCGTCAAAAACGGGTGCGGTTATTCCACCTAAAGCGGAGGCAAAAGCTGCATCAGGCCGAAGCATGTATTCGAGTTTCCGACTTTCTGCGCCGCCCTTCAAGGTTAGATCAAAGCTTGGGAGATAGGCCGCGCGGGCCGATTCCAGATTGGCCTCGGCAGCGCGAAGATCGGCTTCAGCTCGGGCTATGTCAGGTCGACGCAATAAAAGAGAGGATGGCATGCCTGCCTTCACATCAGGCACCAAAAGCGCCTTGAGACCATTGGCTTGTACCACAAATCCTTCCGGCGGGCGGCCAAGCAGAATGGCCAATTGGTTGCGTCCCTGCGCGATTTGTTGCTCAAGCGCGGGGATGGCGGCTTTTTGTGTGGCGACGATGCTTTCCTGCTCGGCAATATCAAGTGCTGATGCGGTGCCAACCGAAACACGAGCGCGGATCGCGTCGAGAATATGGCTTGCCAGCACAATATTGTCTTTTTGCAGCACGAGACGGTCTTTGGCAGCCAGAATGCCAAAATAGGTCGTGGCGGTCGATGCCGCGATGCTAATGGCGAGCGCATCCCGATCAAAGCCCGACGCCTCAGCGTTTGCTAAAGCGGCCCTTTGCAACGAGCGATACCGCCCCCACGCATCAAGTGTATAGGTTGCGGTTAATCCAGCGCCGAACTGGTTCGACACCGAGGTGGTAAAAGGCGGGGTGTCGCTTGAAATGGAACCGGGTGTCGCTGCGCGTTGCGCACTGCTGGTCGCATCGAGCGTGGGTAGAAGTTGGGCGCGAGCGGAAGCTGCTTGGGCTTCCGATTCAGCAATGCGGGCGATGGCACCGGCGAGATCGAGATTGTCGTCACTGGCCGTTTTAACGAGGGTTTCGAGTTCGCGGGAGTGAAATAATTTTGGCCAATTTTGGTCTAGGGATTGGGGCGAATGGGTCGTTTGATCATATATTAAGGGTATTGAAGGGCCAGCTTTGGTCGGCTCCCATGCTGGCATACAGCCTGAAAGCGCTCCCGTGAGCGATAAAACCATCGCCGACATCGCCCAGCCGGGGCGAATTAGGCTTCCCGATACGGATGGACGGCATGCTATCAAAGGGCACCTGGTTCCGTTCGAGCGCGGTGGTCACACTCTGTGTTCATCTAAAGCTTTGCCTTTGAAAGCAAAAGTTAAGAATCGGTCATGATTACAAAAACATGGGATATCTTGGCCGCCATGTCCTCCTTAAAACGAGTATCGGTTGGAAATGTTTCCCCCTATCGCGGGATCGGTGACATCAAAATATAACAGTCATGTCTCGATCCGGTCGAATTTTCGATTTATTTTGCCAAGATTTGGGCCTAACCTAAAGGTGACATGTTAAAAATCGTCAGTTTTGTGAGTGGATTAAAGTGAAAAAGAAGCGCCTCCTTAAACATCTTGCCGAAGAGGTGTATTGCCGCCTCGGTGTTTCTCCGATCCATGGCATTGGCGTTTTTGCGGTCCGGACCATTGATCAAGGCGTTGACCCCCTGCGCAGCCTTGTGTCGCACAAGGAGATTTCGTTTACGCGTGAGGAACTCAAAGACCTGCCCAAGGGTGTCCGCAAGCAGATCGAGATGTTTTGCTATTATGATGACGAAGAAGTGCTGATCTCGACGATGGGCCTGAATACGATGGATTTTGCCATCTATATCAACCATTCGAAAACGCCGAATCTTCTGATGAAAAAAAACGGGCGTTTTGAAACTTTGACCAAGATAAGGGTCGGTGACGAGCTGTTCATGGATTATGACCACAGCTTCGGTGCAACCCATATATTTTAATCGACGTCGAACTCAGCCAACGCAATTGAATTTTTTGGAAGGCTCCAAGTCGCGATAGACTTGGTTCCAATGCTTGGTGTCGAAATCCGTGTGGAGCGGAGATGTTTCATCAAGCGCCAGCGGATGATCCGGGTCGGTCAAAGCCAGCGAATAGATTGGCTCGAAATCGGTCACGAAAAGCTCTTTATAGCCGTAATCGCCCACCGGGCCGAGATTGTAATATCGAAGATCGTTTTTTTCCGCCCAGCGGATTGCGAGCAAGCATGCATAGATGCCGGGGGAGCGGTTTTTATAAGCGCGGTTCCACTGGCAGAAGCTGCCATAGAGCTGGTTATAGTCTGGTAACAGGATGGATACGTCAGTCAGTACCAGCGTGCCATCTGCATCATGTACTTTTAAAACGAGTACGCTCAGCTTTTGCACATAGTCGATGAAGCCTTCAACCTCGCGGTCGTCGATATAGCAATTGGCGAAATGCTCGCCGCCCATGTCCTGCATCATCTCGAAGGTTAGGCTTGTGCCCGGAATAACCTCTTCAGAATAGGAAAAATTGCGATACAGTTTGTCATAGTCCCGAAACTTGCGTACCCGACGCTCGTCAGACCAGAACGCTTCCGACTGTGTATCAACAAGGCCGTAGCGATCTCCAATCGGAACGCCATATGGTCCCTCTGGCGGTAACGCATATACGATGAAGGGCTTTGGTGCTTGGCGCAGCATATCATCGGTAACGTCAACATAGGGGCACAGCGCATCCCAGCGTGACGTGTAATAGGTGATGTCATTATGGCTGCTCTCGACCCAAAGATTGTCTTCGGTCCAGCTCTGAAATCCGACCCGCTTCGGGGTTGATGTTTCGTCTGGGATATTTGAATCGGTCAGCACGCTGTATTCCTGCTTCATTTCTTCGAACGTGTCGGCAAAGCTGTATGAGAAAGCTTGATCAACTCGAAGTAGTCAATATCGACGGCGTGATTTCCCTTAGAAAATCAGGATCGATTGCTTCAAGCTTCAGAACTTCTTGGGTAATCGTCGCCAAATGCAGCGAAGCCTCGCTCGATTTATCCTGCAATTGCGAGACATAAGTCGGCATTAAAGGGCATTCGCTATCATAAGAAAAGGATCGCGATTTGGGATTGAAAGAGAGCGGATAGAGGCTGCATGAAAAGGGCTTTTCATGGCCAAGCGTGCATCCTTCATCGCCAAGATGGGTGCAGTTGCGTTCGATGCAAATGCTGCCGAACTTCTTTTGTTCGATTGACGTCAATGTCACTTCGAGGGCGGGATGCCCTTCGTCAACATTGCAGCATCGTCTGCACTCGGCACAGTACTCAAAAAGCATGCTTCGATTTCAATCGTAAAAACCTGATTTAACAGGCACAAAGCGTCGTTAAAGTTTTGTCATTTGCGCAGAATCTTCGCGTATTCGCAAGTCATACTTCTTAATCGCAATGCCTCCTGTGCAAACAAGAAATTGATGGTGGCATGTTATTCGCTCGTTTCAGCTCCACTTGGTCAAAGAAGAGTTGGCTTTATTGACTGCTTTATTGAGTGGCTTGGGTGCTAGACCGACCCTCTGTTTTTATGGCAAACAGGATTAGAATCAAAATAAAGATCGATACAAAGGAAACGTGATGACTGTTCGGATTGAGCTAACGCGGCAGATGTTTGGCGATGGCGAAAAGTCATTGGGTACGATGGGCGAGTTTCAGCTTTCGACCTTCCGATATGCTTCCGGGACAGAGGCGCTGCGCATCGCCAATCGTCGGGGTCATATCGATGTGTTGCCCTTTCGTGGTCAGCAAATCTGGCGTGCGGTGTTTGATGGCCGCGATCTTACTATGAAATCGATGTTTGATGAGCCGGTCGATAGTCCCGTCTATCTTGAAAGCTATGGCGCCTTTTTCATTCATTGCGGTCTGAGTGCCATGGGCGCGCCGGGTCCGGGTGATCGTCATCCGCTGCATGGTGAAATGCCGAACGCACCGTTTCAGCACGCATGGATTGAGTTTGACGAGCAAAAGGGCTCACTCAAGATATGTGGCTCTTTCCGTTATGCGGTAGCCTTCTCGGTGCACTATCTCGCCACTGCTACGATTGAAATGAAGGCTGGCTCGACGCTGCTGGACATCGAATTGCATGTCGACAATCAGAAACAGACGCCGATGGATTTGATGTATTTGGCACATGCCAATTTCCGCCCGGTTGATCATGGCGAGATGGTCTATTCTGCGCCCTATACCGCGGAAGCTGTGCGGGTTCGGCAGGTAATCCCTGCCCATATTAGCCCGAAGCCCGGCTATGCCGACTTCATTGCCGAGCTGGCTAAGGAGCCGAAGCTGCATCATGTGCTCAAGCCCGGCATGGGCTTTGATCCCGAAATTGTCTTTACGATCGATATGGAAGCGGACTCAGAAGGCTTTGTGCACGCGCTGCAAAAGCGGCCCGATGGCACGGCGGATTATATTCGGTACCGCAAAGCCGATGCCGCTAAATGTGTTCGCTGGATTTGCCGCACGCCTGACCAAGACGCCATCGGCATGGCGTTTCCGGCAACGGCTGAGACCGAAGGCTACACGGCCGAGAAGGCCAAGGGTAATATGGTGGAATTGGGTGGCGGGCAAAAATGGTCGATTGCGATGCGGTTGGGCGCGCTCGGCCAACAAGAAACGACTGAATTGGTGGCTAAGCTCACCCGGTGATGCTCAGCCAATAAGCATTAAGACGCCACCGGAACGGTAGGTGTCGCAACGAGGCATCGACGGGGGGCTTTTGCCAGCCTACGTTCAGTCGCAGAGATCAATGATAAGAGTGGGATGGAACATATGAAATCGCATGCCAGAGTGGTTGTTGTTGGTGGTGGCGTGATGGGCGTAGGCCTGCTCTATCATCTGGCGCTTGAGGGCTGGTCGGATGTGGTGCTCGTCGAGAAGGGCGAATTGACCTCCGGCTCCACCTGGCATGCTGCAGGCCAATGCCCGCATTTCAACTCCTCGCTCAACATGACAAAAGTGCATATGTATGGCACCGAGCTTTACCCGAAGCTCGAAGAGCTGACCGGTCATGCGGTGAGCTGGCACGGCTGCGGCGGTCTGCGTCTCGCTTGCACGGATGAGGAAGTTCATTGGCTCAAGCAAGTCTATGGTGTCTCGAAGCTCGCAGGCTATGAGGCTCACATTATTGGCCCTGAAGAAATCAAGAAGGTGCATCCGTTCTTGAATACCGATGGTGTGAAGGCGGCTTTCCATACCATTACCGATGGCCATGTGGCCCCCGCCGATATTACCAATGCGATGGCAGCAGGCGCGCGTAAACTTGGCGCTGAAATCTATCGCCGTACGCGGGTGACCGACATCAAGTTGCTGCCTTCCGGCGAATGGGAAGTGATCACCGATCAGGGCAACATCATTTGTGAACATGTGGTCAATGCCGCAGGTTCCTATTGCGATGTCGTGGGCTCTTGGACAGGGCACAATGTGCCGATTTCCAACATGCTGCACCATTATTTGATCACCGAGCCTTTGCAGGCGCTGATCGATTTGAAGCAGGAATTGCCGGTTGTTCGCGATCCGTGGTCGCATGCCTATTTGCGCGAGGAAACCAATGGCGTGCTGATCGGTCCTTATGAAACCGGTACCGCGCATGTGTGCTGGGATGGCAAGCCACCGGCATGGGATTTTGAAAGTGAACTCGTTGCGCCCGAACTTGATCGTCTGATGCCGTATCTTGAGCGCTGCATCGAGCGTTTTCCGCTGTTTGGTGAGGCGGGTATCAAGAGCGTCATTTCAGGCGCGATCACGCATACGCCGGATGGCACCTATCTATCTGGTCCTGCTCCGGGGGCGAAAAACTACTGGATGCATTGCGGTGCCTCGGTCGGCATCTGCCAAGGTGGCGGGGCTGGCAAATATCTGGCGCAGTGGATGGTGCATGGCCAAGCCGAAATCAATATGCGCGAATTCGATCCGCGTCGTTTCGGTAATTGGGCCGATAAAGACTATACCGATGAAGTCTCGATCGCCGACTATCACCATATGTATTACTGCTACAAGCCGGGCGAGCAGCACACGGTTGGGCGTGGTATCCGCAAATCCTCGTTACATGAGACCTTGGCCGCTGAGGGTGCACAATTCAGCCAGATTTTCGGCTGGGAGCGGGCACGCTGGTATGACAAGAGCGGCAAAGGCGAAGTATTCTCCTTCAAGCGCTCCAACTGGTGGGATGCGGTGAAGAGTGAATGCGAGGCGGTACGCAACCGCGTTGGCTTGATGGATCTTTCGACCTTCTCGAAATTCGAAGTCACCGGCCCCGACGCGCTGACCTATCTCACCCGCATCTGCGCCAACAAGATTCCGGCGAAAGATGGCGGCGTTATTTTAGGCCACCTTCTGAATGCCAATGGTTTTATCGAGTCTGAAATCACCGTGACGCGGTTGGCGGAAGATCGTTTCTATGTGCTCTCTGCAGCGGTCGCACAGTTGCATGATTTTGATCAGCTGACATGGCGTCTCGAGAAGGGTGAAAAGGTCACGATCAAGGATGTAACCGATGATTATGGCGTTCTGGTTCTAGCAGGCCCCCATGCGCGTGATGTGTTGGCACCGTTGACGGATATCGATCTCACCAACCCCGCCTTCCGCTGGTTGACAGGCAAGGAAGCGACCGTTGCGGGCGTGCATGGTGTGCGTTTGATGCGCGTTAATTATGTCGGGGAATTGGGTTGGGAAATCCATTGCCCGATGGCCGATATGCCAAAGGTTTATCAGGCCTTGATGGCGTCGGGTCAGCCGCATGGCATCCAGCTGTTTGGGACGTATGCGATGAATTCGCTGCGCATGGAAAAAGCCTATCGCGGTTGGGGTTCGGAGCTTACCAACGAAGTCACCATGATCGAGGGCGCGATGGAACGCTTCGTCGATCTCAACAAGGACTTCATCGGCAAGCCCGGCACGCTGCAATCCAAACAAGAAGGCCCGCGCATCGAACTCGTCTATCTTGAGGTCGCGGCGGTGGATAATGATTGCTATGGCAATGAGCCGATCTATCATGATGGCCGCATCGTCGGTTTGACCACCAGCGGTGCCTATGGTCACGCGACGGGCAAGTCGCTGACCTTTGCCTATGTGGAACCGGCGCTGGCTAAACCCGGCACCGATTTTGAGATCATGATGATGGGCCAGATGTGCAAAGCGCATGTATTGGCCGATCCCGCATGGGACCGGAAAAACGAGCGGCTTCGCGCCTGAGGAATAAAGATATGGTTGGATTGCGACAGGCCTATCCCGATATCGAGCCCTATCGGACGGGACGCCTTCGCGTTTCCGATCTGCACGAGCTATATTTCGAAGAATGCGGCAATCCGAACGGCAAGCCGGTGGTGTTGCTGCATGGCGGGCCTGGCGGTGGTTCTAGCCCGTTTATGCGGCGGCTGCATGATCCGTCGGCGTACCGGATCATTCTGTTCGACCAGCGCGGTTCTGGTCGCTCGACCCCGCACGCCGAATTGCGCGAGAATACGACATGGGATCTCGTGGCCGATATTGAGCGGTTGCGCGAACATCTCGATATTGATCGCTGGCAAGTGATGGGCGGCTCATGGGGTTCGACGCTGGCGCTGGCCTATGCGCAATTATGCCCCAATCGCGTGACCGAGCTGGTATTGCGCGGCATTTTCATGCTGCGCCGCGAAGAATTGCTTTGGTTCTACCAATCGGGTTGCCATTGGCTTTATCCCGATGCATGGGAGCGCTATCAGGAGCCTATCCCTGAGGCCGAGCGGGGTGATATGATCACCGCCTACTACAAGCGGCTTACGTCGCCAGATAGGGCGGTACAGCTTGAGGCCGCGCGCGCGTGGAGCCAGTGGGAGGGGAAGACCATCTCGCTT
>Ga0304729_1002600_pt1 | contig 10694 bp, 9 predicted proteins | sample C_131016_MF_Meta_FD_190475 | JGI IMG/M metagenome (GOLD analysis project Ga0304729, IMG submission 190475) | Freshwater microbial communities from Lake Croche, Canada to study carbon cycling - C_131016_MF_MetaG (v2) (version 2) | ecosystem: Environmental > Aquatic > Freshwater > Lake | place...
GAAGCCCTCGCCCAATGGGGTGATTCCATCATCTATCTGCCTCCCTACTCCCAGGATCTCAACCCCATCGAGAACTTCTTCTCTCTAAACTCAAGGCCCTGCTCAGAAAAGCTGCAGAGCGCTCCTTCGACGCGCTTATCAAAGCCATCGCTTCAATCCTCGACGCCACTTCCCCTCAGGAGTGTTCTAACTACTTCGATGCCTCAGGTTATGTTTACACCTAATTCAAAAACGCTTTAGAGGACGTAATTTTCTGCAAGATTCTTCAATCGTACTTCTCGCACTCGGAAAAAGAGGCCGCAGTCGCGTCCTTTGAAGAAACAAGGGGGGAGATGCCGATCTCAAGAGGCCATTCGATGGCGAGCGTTGGGTCATCCCAGCGAAGAGAACGTTCAGCGACGGGAGCATAGGGAGCGGAAACCTTGTAGTGGAAGTCGGCAAGATCACTCGCTACGAGGAAGCCATGGGCACATCCCGGAGGCACCCAGAGTCGCTCATGTGCCTCGGAGGTCAGCATGTAGCCATCCCATACCCCATAGGTAGGTGAACTCTGCCGCAAGTCAACTAGGACATCAAAGACTGTACCGGAAGTCACCCAGACGAGCTTCCCCTGTGCTGCGACTCCAGCCTGGTAATGAAGTCCACGAAGAACATGTCGAGCGGAGCGGGAATGGTTATCCTGGACGAAGTCGAAATCGATTCCCAGATCCCGGAAGGTGTCTCTATTCCACGACTCAAGGAAGAAGCCTCGGGCGTCGCCGAAGACCTTCGGCTTCAGAAGGTAAGCGTCGTGGATTTTGGTTGGGAGTTTTTGCATCTATCGAACTAGTGACTAGATTTATCGTGCGGAGGCACAGAGACACCGAGAGAAAATGAAAGAAAGAGGCGCTATCTCTTACGGCGCTTGAGGACCTCTCGGAGGTAGGTGCCGTAGGTGGATTTGCCTAGTGGTTCCAGGGAGCGCTCGAAGGCTGCCTCATCAAGGAATCCAATCTGTAGTCCGATCTCTTCCAAACAGGCAATACGGAGGCCTTGGCGATTTTGGATGGCACGAACAAAGTCAGCAGCCTCCAGCAGAGACTCGTGGGTTCCCGTATCGAGCCACGCCGTGCCACGGCCGAGCTTTTGTACCTGAAGTCGACCTTCCTCAAGGTAGAGGCGATTAAGATCCGTGATCTCCAACTCACCCCTGGCAGAGGGCTTCAAGTTACGCGCCATCTCGACGACATCGGAGCTATAGAAGTAAAGCCCTGGGACAGCATAGTTACTCTTCGGCTCAGCAGGCTTCTCTTCAAGTGAGATGGCTTTGCCGGAGGCATCGAACTCCACGACACCATAGGCAGAGGGATCAGCCACCTCATAGCCAAAGACGGTCGCCTGATCCTTCTGTGCATCGGCTTCCGCTAAGGTGTCGGTGAAGTCATGTCCATAGAAGAGGTTGTCCCCCAGCACCAGTGCAGCAGGTGCACCAGCCAGAAACTCAGCCCCGATCAAGAAGGCCTGAGCCAAACCATCGGGACTGGGTTGCTCGGCATATTTAAATTTCACTCCATAGCGCGATCCGTCGCCCAACAAACGACGAAATGCCGGGAGATCATGTGGTGTCGAAATGATTAGGATCTCCCGAATGCCCGCAAGCATCAGTACCGAGATCGGGTAGTAGATCATCGGTTTGTCATAGACCGGCATGAGCTGCTTGCTCACAGCCATAGTGAGGGGGTGCAACCGGGAGCCGGAACCGCCTGCGAGAACGATACCTTTGCGTGATTTCATGAAAATTGCAGTTGAGATTTAGGAATTAGAAGATAAGAGGGATCTGAATCAGATGCTCCCGAAAATAGTTGGAATTTCACGAATCAGCGAGCGCAGGCTGTGGCCTTCGAAATGCAGTTGCCGATCAAGCTGCTCGTCAAGGAGAGGCGACTCCAGGATACGCTCTACCAAAGCTCGCTTGCCAAGGAATCTTTCTGAGCAGGGGTGCTCAGGATTCAACCAGTGGGCCTCGTAACCAAGCAAGGCCATTTGCTCGCTCTCCGTGACCGGATTGACATCCATGCTGTTTTCAGAAAGAGGCAGCTCAAGATTGCGCTGTGCAACATGCCACAAGAGAGCCCCGGAACCCATCAGCACCATGCTTCCCGGCTCCGTGAGTTGACTCCCCCATTCTTTGAGCCAGCTTTCAATCTGACTTGGATTTTTTAATTTCCGTAGTGACATGGAGAGGCAGCGATTAGATATTAGCTTTTCAGCCTTTAGAAGGGTCGGAAGCGACTTGTCTTGTGTATTAGCTATGGCCTAAAAGCCTATAGTCTAAATTCCTAGGCCCCCTGGTACTGCTTGGTGACCCAGTCCTTGTAGGCGCCGGAAGTGATATTCTTCACCCATTCCTGATTATCCAGGTACCACTGGACGGTTTTACGGATGCCGGTTTCGAAGGACTCGGCGGGTTTCCATCCCAGATCACGGCTGATCTTCGTGGCGTCGATTGCGTAACGGCGGTCGTGACCAGGGCGATCCGTGACGTAGGTGACCTGCTCCGCGTAGCTCTTGCCATCAGCTCGGGGTGAAAGCTCGTCCAGGATCGCGCAGAGCGTGTGGACGACGTCGAGGTTAGGCTTCTCGTTCCAGCCGCCGATATTATAGGTCTCTCCGACCATACCCACCTCCAGCACTCGCCGGATCGCTGCGGCATGGTCCTTCACATAGAGCCAGTCACGGACCTGCTGACCATCGCCGTAGATTGGGAGCGGCTTGCCTGCCAGGGCATTGTGAATGACAAGAGGGATCAGCTTCTCGGGGAAGTGGTAGGGGCCGTAGTTGTTCGAGCAGTTGGTGGTCAGTACCGGCAGGCCATAGGTGTGATGATAGGCTCGGACGAGATGGTCCGAGGCGGCCTTGCTGGCCGAGTAAGGGCTATTCGGCTCGTACTGCTTGGTCTCGGTGAAAGCCGGATCAGTAGGTGACAGCGATCCATAGACCTCATCGGTGGAGACATGAAGAAAGCGAAACTGCTTCTTAGAATCCTCGTTCAGACCGGCCCAGTAAGCGCGAGTGGCCTCGAGAAGGATGAAGATTCCGACAATATTCGTCTCGATGAATTCAGCGGGGCCATGAATCGAGCGGTCGACATGCGACTCGGCGGCGAAGTTCACGATCGCCCGTGGCTGATGCTCTGCAAGGAGCTTGGCCACCAAATCCGTATCCCCGATATCTCCGCGGACGAAGATATGTCGGTGATCACCCTCCAGCAAAGCGAGATTCTGGAGATTCCCCGCATAGGTCAGCTTATCAAGGTTGACGATGGATTCGCGCTCAAGAGGCATCCAGTCGAGCACGAAATTAGAGCCGATGAAGCCGGCACCGCCAGTCACAAGGATTTTATTGTGCATAAAGTAAGGATTTTAAATGTTTGGAGCATGCATTTGGCTGCTCTGGAAACTACTGGAGATCCTGGGTGATTCAAAGCCCATCGAATCGTCGGGATTCGAGGTGGATATCATCCTTTGCGGGACAATATTGCATTCCACCATAAATTCGTGCCGAACTCCACACATCAAGCTAGGCATTCAGAATATCTCTCCTGAGCATCAGGCTGAGTTTTTACCAACCCACCATATTCTCCACTTGGCAGGAGCCCACTTGGAGGGAAGCAAGAGCATGGCGGCCAGCGCTATGATCCAGCTCAGTGCCCCAAGGGTTAGGCAGAGGGAGTACCAGGATGGAGCCTTGAACTGAAAGACGACCTCATGCGAACCAGCGGGTACATAAGTCGAGAGCAGGGCTGCTTCTGCACGATGTACATCGGCAGGTTTTCCATCCACATTGACAGTCCAGTCGGGATGGTAGGCCTCGGTTACAACAAGCCAGCCAGAGGCATCAAGAGGAAGCTGATAAGTCATGCGTTGATAGTCATCCATGCGGTTGCCGGTGAGAGGAACTCGGGTGAAAGACTGCCCGGCCTTGCCCTGATATTGTCCCAGAAGTTCGATCTGGTTAGAACCCTTGGCCATTCCGGCGAAGCCCGGCATGTTTTTATCAACACCAGCCATCTCCACTGTTATGAGGTTTTGAGGGGTTAGCTGAAGAACCGCGGGTGCCATCGCATAACTACGCGGAGGAAGAGCCACAAAATCATGTGCTAGAAAGGCCGGATAGAGAGTCCCTGGGTTCGTTAAGACTGCAAAGAATTGGTTCTCAGCCAGTACGGGAAGCATGCCCATCATGGCACGCTTCAAGTCCTGAGGGGTACTTGGATCCTGCTTGTCGAGGAAGATGTAACTGCATCCCATCAAGCTTAGGCCACTCCTGATGGCGTCCTGCGAACGCATGGCGGCATTCTGCAAAGAGAACCTCCATGAAAGGCCAAAATAGGCGTTGAACGCTTCCCTCTCGATCGGCTTCCCCGTCAGAGAAGGCAATTGTTGATAAAAATAACGGCCCGAGAGGGGATAAATAGAACCCTGCTGCGGGGCTTTTCTCAATGAGTCGGCAATCTCTCCGAAAGCCTGATAAGTTCCCTGCGGTAGTTCTCCCACCGCATAGCGCATCAGAGACGTCGAATAATCAACAAGTAAAAGAATTGGCAGAATAAGGAGCAAAAGCGCCGAAGCACCCTTTTCATTCCCTTTCCCATCGCCTTTAGCGCCCCTTCTCTTTTCGATGAGTATAGCCGCACCGATGCCGAAGAGCGAAGCTACAGCCAAGGATCCCCCCACCTGCCATACCGACCACGGCGCCCGTATGTCATGCGCGAAGGGCAGCAACTCGAACAACCGAAAGCCCGGCACCAGCAAGTAAACAAGGATGGCGGCAATCCGGGCATAATCCCTGTTCCGGTGCTCCGGCCAGATCAGCCAGAGGAGCACACACTGCCCCACAGACATGATCCAGAAGAGCGGGATCACTAGATCTGAAGCCCCCGCGGCGGACTTGAGAAATTCAAGAAGCCCCTGGGCTACAGATCTTGGCCCCTCACTCATCCAGGTCAGGAAAAGCAGCAAGCCAAAGACCACCTTCAACGCCCCGAGCAATCGTTTCATGGACTCATGATCGGGGGCTGCTGATGCTCTCCACCAGGCAAGCAACCCAACCAAGAGCGTCACGATTCCCACATAAAACCCCCCCTGATCCGCAGTGAATCCAACGGGCATTCCCTGCTGGAGAACATTCCCCCGATCCAACCAAGAGAGAACCGACTTCATGGAGAAGTTCTGCTGCCATTCTGCGAACGGATCGAACTGGAACATCGCAAGCCACTTCATTTCCCGAAGCGTGGGCAAGAGCACAACCACCGCCAGCGGAAGCATCAACAAGACCGAATATCCCAAAGCTTTCAGAAAAACAGATCCTTGAGTCGGACGCGAAACGTACAGATAGATGACGAAGAAAAGTGCCATCGGCGCAAAGACGACCGCAAGCTTCGTGAAAGACAGAGACATTCCTGCACCGAGAAGGGCCAGCCCCAACGAGTTTTCCCAGGAGGGACGATCCACCAGACGGAGCAAGGCCCAAAGAATCCAGGGAGCGAATACCATCGAGAAGACCACGGGCAGATGCTCGTTTCCCCCTAGCCTGAGCGCCATCTGAGGACCAAGAATATAAGCCACCCCACCCAGCCAAGCGGCTGTTGTATCTCCAGTCCATCGACGCAAGAACTCAGCAACTCCCACTCCCCCCAGAAAAGCAGCACACAGCACGACCAACTTGGCCCCGACAATCGGACCAAAGAGTAGAATGAAGGGTTTAAGCACTAAGTAGAGAAGTGCCGTGGTCAGGCCGGGTGCTTGAGAGGCACCTCCGAGAAATACAGGACTCCACCATCCGCTCCAGGGATGGAAATCCATCGCCCGGGCTGTATTGGCTAACAGTTCCTGATCGGTCGGACCCTTGAAGAGCCAGACAAGGGCGATGGCCACTGTGACAAGGAGGCAGGGCAAGAGGGATTTTGGAAGTTTGTTCATGATATCAGAGGGAAGCAGGAAAGAAGTCCCAAAATATTGCTGAAAACCCGAATCCTACGCCAGACCATTTAACCCGAACTCCAAGGATGAAAGTGATGAAACCTGCGAAAGGGATGAGCAGGTTAGAGTGCCGAAGGCAGCACGAGTGCAGCGAGTGGCGAGTCTCGTGGGAATGACCGAGTCAATTAGCGCAAGAAGCTGACCGATAGGAGTTGCGGAACCAAGTAGCTCGGAAGCGGCGCGGTAGACGAGCGAAGCGAGCCCCGGAGCAAGGGGGCACTGTCCACCGGGCGGCGGATGCCATCAAATGGAAGATAGAAGATGGAACCCAATCTGCTGCTCGCTTGCCTCTGGCGATCGAGCACATCATCCAAGACGGTGGAACCCCAAAGATCGCCACCCCATGCCCTTGGGAAAGGGCTGGTGAGCCTGCACGAAGTGCAGCGCCGAGGGCGAGACGAGCGGGAGCGAGCGAGGCAAGACTTCTTTGCGGTCAGGTGATTGCGTTAAATCGCTCTGCTCAACTTTGGAGTTCGGGTTTAATAAAGAAGCCGGCTTCATTCATCTCCAGACCAGGCGGGCTGATGCTGAGTTCCATCCCATGCATCAGTGCCTACATCCGCTCGGGGACACCAATTCCCAGCAGTGAAAGACCCGTCTTCAGCACCTCCGCCGTGACTTCGGCCAAGGCCAGTCTGGACGAGCGGACGCGATCTTCGGCCTTAAGGATAGGACAGGCCTCGTAGAAGCTGTGGAAGGAGTCGGCCAGTTCGTAGAGGTAGAGGCAGAGGAGGTTCGGGCGCTGGTCCTCGAGCACGGCGTGTAGTACCTCTCCGAACTTGAGGATCTGGAGAGCGAGGGCACGCTCGGCGGGAGCGGCGATGCTGATCGGGGATGAAGCATATGAAATTCCCTCGGAAAGTTCTGCTTCAGCCTTGCGGAAGATGGAACGGATGCGCACGTAGGCGTTCTGTAGGTAAGGAGCGGTGTTCCCCTGGAAGGAGAGCATCTTCTCCCAGGAGAAGAGGTAGTCGGTGAGCCGGTGCTGCATCAGGTCGGCATACTTCACGGCACCGAGGCCGATGACCCTGGCGACTTCGTGCTGCTCCGCGGCGGAGAGGTCGGGGTTCTTCTCCGTGACCACGTTCATCGCCTGCTCGATCGCCTCACCCAGCAGCCCTCCCAGCTCGACGTTCTCGCCGGAGCGGGTCTTCATCATCTTGCGGTCCTCGCCGAGGATGCTGCCGAAGGCGATGTGGAGAAGATCGGTGGTGATGCCAAGCTTGCGGGCCGAGGCAAAGACCTGCTCGAAGTGCAGCTGCTGGGGAGCTCCGGTCACGTACCAGACGGCGTCGGGATGCCAGCGCTGCTCGCGGTACTCAAGGGTTGCGAGGTCGGTCGTGGCGTAGAGGAAGCCACCGTCACTCTTGCGGATGAGGCACGGCTTCTCCTCAAGAGCCGGTGTCTCGGGGAAGAAAATGCAGACAGCTCCCTCGCTCTCCCTTGCGATCCCCTGTGCAAGCAGGCGATCCACGAGGGGCCCCAGGGCGTCGTTGTAGAAGCTCTCTCCGAGACGCTCGTCGAAGGTAATCTCGAGGAGTCCGTAAAGACGCTCGAACTCCTTCCAGGAGAGGGAGACGGCCTGCTTCCAGATCTCAAGGTTCTCGGCATCACCCTGCTGGAGCTTCACGAGCTCATGGCGGACAGTTTCTTTGAGAACAGGGTCATTCTCCTCCATAGCATTGACCTCGCGGTAGAGGCGGACGAGTTCGTCAATCGGAGTCTGCTCCAACGCCACGCGGTTGAGCAGATGCTTCCATCCGTAAATCACCTTCCCGAACTGCGTACCCCAGTCGCCGATGTGGTTGTCAGTAATGACGCGGTGGCCGAGATGACGGGCGATCCGGGAGAGGGAGTCCCCAAGGATCGTGCTGCGGATATGGCCGACATGCATCGGTTTGGCAACATTCGGGGAGCTGAAATCAATGAGGATGGTCTTGGCCTTCTGCACCGATTCCACACCGAGACGCCTATCGTTCCGGACTGCGTTGACGGCATCGGACAGTGCCGTGTCGAGCACCTTGAAATTAATGAATCCAGCTCCGGCTACCGTAGGCCGCTCGCAGAAATCCTCCACGTTCAGATGGGTAAGGATGGAGGCTGCAACTTCACGGGGATTCTTTTTCAGCGCCTTCGCCGCAACCATCGCGGCATTGGTTTGAAAATCCCCGAAGCGTGCGGCGGCGGCGGGAGCAACAGCGGCGAATCTCTCGTCGATCCCTGCGGTTCGCAAGGCATCGGCAACACGTTGTCGGAGATTGACCTGAAGAGACATAGAAGCCAAAGAATGCAGGATGAAGGGTATTTTATGAAAGCTGAAACAAGGTTATGGAATAACTGAGTTGTAGCCTTCGGTTTTTTACCTAAGGAACCGCTGATTAAATCCCATGATGGCCGCTGAAGAGCATTTGATTGTTTTTGAATGTCACCTTTCTCTCACAATGCAGTGCCGTCCCTTTAGGATCATGCTTGCCGCATGCTTTTTCGCGTCCCTTCCCAGGGACTTGATTCAAGGCAACACGGAGCGTGGGAACGCTACGGATAGATCCCGCGTAAGCGGGACCCGTCAAGGTGAGCCGAGAGGGAGCGAGCGAATCAATACCCTAGCGGTCTTGCCCAAGCGAGCAACGCAGAAAAACGGCCAAATACTCTCAGCCCACGCGGTTGCGGAGATAATAGAGCCGGAGGCTGTGTTGGCTTCGCGCTTACAGCCCGCATGGGTATGCGCGCCAAAACATCTATTGGGACGGCTGGCTTGTGCGGCCCATGGCTTGCCCGGTCGTTGCTTCGCATCCGCTACGGCTTCCCGCAACGGCCTCAAGGCGATTTAATCAGCGCTTCCCTAAGGAGCTGATGTGCAAACCTGGTAGAAGCGAGCGAGTACAATATCATGGTGCGGCTTTGCTTGCCTCGCTTAAGCGAGGTCAGTCGAGGCGAAGGCGAATCAGTCCAACGCTCAGCAACCGCAATCGGCCAGAGATATTACTTCCGTTACTTCTTTTTCCACGAAGCCGCGATGCTCTCCAGCGACCGGCCCTTGGTTTCTGGCATGATGGTCAGGCCGAAAATGAGGGCGAGAATATCGATCGCAGTGAAAAGCCAGAATACGCCGGCCGAGGAGCCGATGGCTTTGGTCGATAAATCTACAAAAATAGGGAAGAGCTGGTTGCAACTGAAGATCACGATCCAGAGGAAGGTAGTCGTGATCGCGACCGCCTTGGCACGAACACGATTGGGGTAAAGCTCTGACATCATCAACCAGGGCAAGCCTCCGAGCGCGATGCCGTGCGGCACGGTGCAGAGCATAAGCACGAGCAGCACGAAAACGCCGTGAATGTGGAGGTGAAATACCAAACCCGTCACGAAAGTAATGATCGCCATAAGTACTGAGGCGAAGATCCATAGCGGCCGCCGTCCTACCTTATCGACAAGCCAGATGGATATGATCGTTGAGACCGTCATGGCCACGTAAACGAGAAAGAATTGCAGGATCGCCATACTATGATCGTTGGGATTGCTGGCATGCTGGCCGTTTACGCCCGACATCTCGATCAAGGTGGGAATGTAATTGCCCATGGCCGACCAGCCTGTCCAGTTGTTGAAGAATGCTAGAAGCAGGCCAATAAAGAGTGCGAATCGAATACTTGGCAGCCAAAGCTCGCGCCATCCGCCTTTCTCCTCATTTACTGATGCCTTGATCTCTTTAAGTTCAACTTCGGCCAACTCCGGGCCGTGAACCTTTCTCAACACGCCGAGCGCATCGTCGTAGCGACCCTCGTCAGCGAGCCAGCGGGGACTTGGCGGCAACATAAAGACGAAGATCATGAGTAGCAAAACCACGACCAACTGCGATGCGAACATCCATCGCCATGCCATATCGGGCGTGACCCAGAGGGATATCGGGTAAGAAATCAAAGGAGCTGCTGCCGATCCTATGACGATGGCGAGTTGGAAGGTCAGGCCCAGCTTGCCGCGAATCTTTGGCGGTGCCACTTCCGCGATGTACAAAGGCGCCGCAATTGAGCCCAGGCCAATACCGAGACCGCCGACAATCCGAAAAATGTTGAAAATCTCCATGGTTGATGCAATCGCAGTCATAAGCGCGCCGACGCCTAGCAGCGCAGCCGAAGCCAGAATCGTCTTTTCGCGGCCAATCTTATCGCACATCCAGCCGCCAAGAAAAGGCCCGGCAATGCAACCTATGGTACTGCTGGTCATCACCAATCCGACTCCGGCTGGGTCGAGATTGAACTGGTGCTTCATGAAAAGAATCGTTCCGCCCAGGATTGAGCCATCGTAGCCAAACAGGAATCCGGCGATCGCCGCCGCTGCTGCTGTGGAGGCAATGTAGATATTGCGTGTTCTTTGCGCTTTCGCCTCGTTTTTGTTTTGCATAGCAGATTTTATGATTTTCTGGGCTAAATCTTATCTGTTTTTCATTCTCTCATCTCAGTCCATTTTTAAGAATCTTGGTATTTTTTTGGCTTTCGAGCTAATCCATTAGAACATTTTACATCATAATGTAAAATAAAATGGGGTTTTATAGTTTAGGGCACAAGCGTTCAGTAATAAGTCCGACAGCGTCGACTGGTTATTCTTGTTGGTCATATAAGACTTGAAGTCGACTTATGTAAGCAGTTCATGGATAGGCACCTTCTCAAAGGGATGAACGCT
>Ga0304729_1002604_pt1 | contig 10684 bp, 20 predicted proteins | sample C_131016_MF_Meta_FD_190475 | JGI IMG/M metagenome (GOLD analysis project Ga0304729, IMG submission 190475) | Freshwater microbial communities from Lake Croche, Canada to study carbon cycling - C_131016_MF_MetaG (v2) (version 2) | ecosystem: Environmental > Aquatic > Freshwater > Lake | place...
CAACCTAAGACTATTGCAAAGAAAACGGCAGGATTTAGATAATGGCTACTAAGAACTTTATTCAAGACGCAATCAAAAAGCCCGGTGCACTGCGTGCATCTTTGGGCGTAAAAGCTGGTGAAAAGATTTCTGCAAAGAAGCTAAACGCCGCTGCAAAACAACCCGGTAAAATGGGGCAGCGTGCGCGTTTGGCTAAAACTCTTAAGAGCTTTAAATGACCACTTCAGGAACCGCAGCGTTTAACCTTGACCTCACTGAATTAGTTGAGGAAGCGTTTGAACGCGCCGGTTCGGAGTTGCGTACGGGCTACGATTTACGTACAGCACGTCGTTCATTGAATTTGATGTTTGCTGATTGGGCAAACCGCGGTGTCAACATGTGGACGTTTGAGCAGGGGACAATTAACCTGACTCCGGGTCTGAACAACTACGCGTTACCCGTAGATACGGTGGATCTACTTGAGCATGTCATTCGCACGGGCGCGGGTAGCGCATCTACGCAAGCTGACCTGACCATCACACGTATCAGTGTTTCTACCTATGCCACGATCCCCAACAAACTGCAACAAGCCCGCCCGATTCAGGTGTGGTATCAGCGTTTGGATGGCCAGACTTCTTCGATTGGCACAACGCTTAACGGCGGTATTAGTGCCACAGCCACCACAATCACATTGACTTCAGCGTCTGGACTTTCAGCTACAGGGTTTTTACTAATTGAGTCTGAGACTATTCAGTACGGCTACATTTCTGGCAACGTGCTTTACAACTGCTTCCGTGGACAGAACGGCACAACCGCAGCAGCACACTCAACAGGCGTGTCTGCGTACATGCAGAATCTGCCCTCTGTGACCGTCTGGCCAACCCCAGACAATAGTACAACGTATCAGTTTGTTTACTGGCGCATGCGCCGTATTGATGATGCTGGCGGGGGCGTACGTACGCTGGATGTACCTTTCCGTTTCCTGCCCTGTATGGTGGCAGGCTTGGCCTACTATTTGGCGTTAAAAATCCCAGAAGGGGCGCAGCGTCTGGACGTCCTGAAACAACAGTACGATGAAGCTTGGCAGTTGGCCGCTGATGAAGATCGTGAGAAGGCTTCGGTTCGTTTTGTTCCGAGGCAAATGTTTATTGGTAGTGGCACGTAAATGGGCAATCGCTTTGCTTCTGGTAAAAACAGTATCGCCATGTGCGATAGGTGTGGTCAACAGTTTAAATTAACGGCTTTGAGAAAAGAAGTTATCAAGACAAAGCTTTACAATTTGATGGTGTGCCCTACGTGCTGGGATCCAGATCAGCCGCAGTTGCAGTTGGGTATGTACCCAGTAGATGATCCACAGGCGGTGCGTAATCCCCGTAAGGACACAACATACGTTACGGCAGGGGTAAGCGCCACTGGCAGTCTGACTGGCGGTTCGCGGGATGTTCAGTGGGGTTGGAACCCAGTAGGTGGGGCAACTAATTTTGATACATTTTTGACACCAAACTACTTGGTGGCAACGACATATGTTGGTACAGTTACGGTAACAGTTTCATAGGAGCTTAATATGGCAAAAGAAGACATGAAGTCAGACAAGAAGCAAGACGTTGCTTTGATTAAAAAAGCGTTCAAACAGCATGACAAGCAAGAGCACAAGGGCGGCAAGGGCACATCCTTAAAGCTAGCTAAAGGCGGCGTAACAACCGATCAAGCCATGCAGTATGGCCGTAACTTGGCTCGCGCTAAAAATCAAACCACAGGTTAATATCATGGCCAAAATTAACAACCTCCCAGCTTCTGCTTACGCCAAGCCACACACAATGGATGGCAAGCCTGTGGGCATATCTGAAAACCCCGGCATTCCCCCAAACCGTAGTAAACTTGAAAACTACGATGTAAGCGTTGGCAATATCAGCAAATCCGCTGGTAACGAGCCTACTAAGACATCTGGCATCGTCACCCGTGGTAACGGCGCGGCAACCAAAGGCATTACAGCCCGAGGCCCGATGGCATGAATTACACGCAACTCAGCAACGCGATCCAAGCGTACACGGAGAACACGGAAGCAGATTTCGTGGCTAATATTCCTGTGTTTGTTACGCAGGCTGAGCAGCGCATTTACAACTCAGTGCAGTTTCCGTCTTTGCGCAGTAACGTGACAGGGGTAATGACTACAAACAACAAGTACTTGCAGTGTCCTACGGACTTCTTAGCGGTGTATTCATTGGCGGTTATTAACGCCAGTGGTGAGTACGAGTATCTGTTGAACAAAGATGTTAACTTCATCCGGCAGGCGTATCCACAGCCCACAGACACAGGGATCCCTAAGTACTACGCACTGTTTGGCCCCCGTTCAGATAACGCAGCCGAGTTGACTTTTATTCTCGGCCCTACGCCAGATGCGGGATACAGTTCCGAGCTTCATTATTTCTTCTACCCGCCTTCAATTGTGCAAAGTCCTGTGGCTACATTAGGAGCTGTTACTGGCGGAAGCGCATACACAGCCGGTACATACTTTGATATACCTTTAACGGGCGGTTCTGGCAGTGGTGCGTTGGCGACAATTACCGTTGCTGGCGGCGTAGTAACAGCCGTAACCATTACAGACGGCGGTGCGCAGTACAGTGTTGCAAATACGTTATCTGCTGCTGCAACCAATATTGGCGGGACAGGTTCTGGTTTTTCCGTTCCTGTTGCTTCTGTAACTAACTCAGGCGGTACGTCTTGGCTAGGTGATAACTTTGACCCCGTGCTCTTGTACGCATCTTTGGTTGAGGCTTACACCTACATGAAGGGTGAGCAAGACATGATGGGCTTGTATAACCAGAAATTCATGGAAGCTCTTGCATTGGCTAAGCGTTTGGGTGATGGTATGGAGCGTCAAGACGCTTACCGTTCTGGTCAGTTCCGTCAGAAGGTAACTTGATATGTCGATTATTCAGACCCAGACTACCAGTTTTAAGGCAGAGCTTTATCAAGGTATACACGACTTAACGACTGACGTTATCAAGATTGCTCTGTACACAGCCAGCGCGGATTTAAATGAAACAACCACGGCGTATTCAGCTACAAACGAAGTAGCTAATACAGGCACTTACTCTGCTGGTGGGGCGACATTGACGCCTATTACAGTGGCATCCTCTGATTACACAGCTTATGTGGGTTTCCCAGATATAGCTTGGACTGCCGCATTAACAGCAAGGTGTGCGTTGATTTACAACTCTAGCCAAGGCAACAAATCCATAGCTGTTCTGGACTTTGGTTCTGACAAAACATCTACCGTTACATTTACAATTACCATGCCCGCAAACACCGCTACGGCGGCTCTTATCAGGAGTTCAAATTGATTACCACAACCAAAGGTGATATGGACGAATCATTGCTTGAAAAGCGTGAGGGAACCATTGATAATGATAACGAAACTACCACATGGGTGGAGTATTGGTTAGAGGGTGAACTAGTTCACCGTTCGGCGCACGTACAATTAAAACGTGCGGTTGTAAGTTTTGGTGAAACTGCTAAATTTTAAGGAAAAATCATGGCAAATACACAATGTATGACCAACTCGTTCAAGGTTGACTTGTTCAATGCGGTTCACGCTTTTAACGCTACAGGCATACCAGCACACACTGCGGCTACGGCTGATGTGTTTAAAGCGGCTTTGTATACGGCGGCAAGTTCACTGGGAACCACTACAACGTCTTACACGGGCGCAGTAACTGAAGTGTCTGGTACAGGATATACCGCTGGCGGTGTTACAGTTACGTTTGGTACGGCTCCAGCCAATACCACAACTACATCTTACTTAACACCTTCGGCAAGTATTACCTACACCAACGTTACTTTATCAACTTCTTTTGATGCCATGCTTTTGTATAACAATACAAACTCAGGTAAGAACGCTGTGGCTGTATTTACTTTTACAGCGCAGACGGTGACTGCTGGTACGTTTTCACTGACTATGCCCACTAATGATGCGACTACTGGATTGTTGCGGATTGCGTAATTGGTAAGTCATGTCCACAGCATGGGGCGCAGGCGCTTGGGGTGATAATACTTGGGGCGGTCAACAAGCGGCGCTCACAGGTGTTTCAGCCACGGGCGCAGTTGGAACAATTACCGGAAGTTTAACCGCAGCGCTCTCTGGAGTTAGTGCAACAGGCAGTGTTGGACAACTTAATATTGGTGTAGCACTCACAGGAGTAAGTGCAACCGGTAGTGTTGGGTCGCTTGGAGTTGGTAGAGCAATCACAGGGATAGAAGCTACAGGTAGCGCGGGTTCAGTTGGGGTTGGTATATCGCTTACAGGAGTGAGTGCCACAGGCAGTGCGGGTTCAGTTGGGGTTGGTAGGGCACTTGCAGGAATAAGCGTAACAGGCAGTGTGGGGTCGGTTAACGTTGGTAGAGAAGTTACAGGGGTAAGTGCCACAGGCAGTGTTGGAACCCTTACAGCTTTTACTTCTATAAGCGCTAATCTGACGGGGATAAGCGTAACAGGCAGTGTGGGTTCAGTTGGGGTTGGTAGAGCACTTACAGGAATAAGCGCTACGGGTTCAGTTGGGACGGTGGTTCATGGGCACGGGGTTACAAGCGTATCGGCAACTGGGTCAGTGGGATCAGTAGGAGTTGGTATAGCCTTAACAGGGGTATTTGCTACAGGTTCCCCCGGTTCTACAAGCGGTTCAACCATAGCAGCTTTGACAGGTGTTTCAGCTACTGGATCGGTAGGAACTTTTGGAATTGCAGTAGGACTTACAGGTGTATCGTCAACAGGATCGGTTGGATCAATCTCACAAGCATTTGCTTGGAGCGTAATAGATGACACGCAGACCGCAAACTGGCAAAATATCGGTAACACGCAAACGGCAAGCTGGGCTGCTGTTTCAACGAATTAGGAGCATTTAAATGGCAGCAACGACAACGCTTTTGGGCTTAGTTACCCCCACACAGGGAACGCTCTCTGGTACATGGGGCGATACGGTTAACTACGGTATCTCTGACTACGTGGACATTGCCATTGCAGGCACATTATCTTTTGCAGGTGATGGCGCTATTACTTTAGCTAACACTACAGGTAGCGCATCAGGCAACGCCATAGTTTCCACCACAGCCCAGTACATGGTGATTCGCATTACCGGCACACAAACTGTTACCAAGGTCATCACAGGCCCAAGTTATAGCAAGCTGTACATGGTGGATCACGCAGGCGCTACCAGCGCAGTAACATTCAAAGCTTCCGGTCAGACAGGTGTGTCAATCGCAGTGGGTGAAAAAGCATTTGTGTATTACAACGGTACAGATTACGTCAAAGTTTCTAGTATTGGCTCAACGGGTATTCTTAGCCCTGCTGGTGGCGGCACAGGTATTGCAAACAATGCGGCAAGTACGCTAGCTATCTCAGGGGCTTTTGCAACTACGCTGACTGTTTCTGGTACTACGGGCGTAACACTTCCTACAACGGGAACTTTGGCAACTTTGGCAGGTACAGAAACCTTTACCAATAAGACGCTGACAACGCCGATAATCTCAAGCATTAGCAACACCGGCACATTAACGCTACCAACAAGCACAGACACATTAGTTGGTAGAGCAACAACGGACACCCTGACCAACAAGACACTGACTTCACCAACGCTGACAACGCCTGTCCTCGGTACGCCGTCCAGTGGCACACTTTCTTCTTGCACCGTTGACGGCACAAACAAAGTTGGCTATCTCAACATTCCGCAAAGTGGATCAGCTAAAGTAGCTTCTTATACGCTTGTTGTGGGTGATGTGGGTAAGTTTGTTGTTCTTGGTACGTCGGGTCTGGTCGTAGTTCCAGCAAGTATTTTTGCTGTAGGCGATGCAATTTCTGTTGCTAACAATACGGCTGCGGCTATTACTTGTACTTCATCAGCAGTTACGGCTTATCTTGGTGGTACGAACACAGTAGTAACTTCTTTTTCATTAGCATCAAGGGGTGTTTGCACTATTCTTTATGTGACCGCTTCTGTTGTCTTTATTACAGGAAACGTGTCATGAGTGGAATGATGCTGGCCTTTGCTGGTGGTAGCTACGGCGCTGCTCCAGTCAACACCGTGGCTCCGGTAGTTTCAGGCACGGCTACCGTTGGACAAACGCTTTCAACAACCAACGGTACGTGGACAGGCGCACCAGCACCTACATTCACATATCAATGGCAACGGGTTACAACTGATATTAGTGGCGCAACTTCTAGTACATACGTGCTGGTTGCCGCTGATGTGGCTAACACAATCCGTTGCGTTGTAAAAGCTACCAACACCCTTGCACCTGCGGGCGTTACGGCTAATTCCAACTCAACAGCTTCTGTGGCGGCTTCAGTTCCCGGAGCACCAACGATTGGAACGGCAACAGCCACTGGGCCAACAACAGCAACAGTTACATACACAGCGCCTGCAAGTGACGGTGGTTCCGCTATTACGCTTTACACAGCCACTTCATCACCCGGCGGTTTGACGGGAACTTTGGCTACAGCAGGGTCAGGAACCATTACTGTTTCTGGTTTGACCACAGGAACAGCGTATACGTTCACTGTTAAAGCTACCAACTCTGTTGGGCAAAGTGCGGCAAGTGCGGCAAGTAACAGCGTAACTCCTACAATTGTTACAGGTCAAACAACTTACACTTCTGCGGGGTCATACACGTTTGTTGTTCCTGCTGGGGTTACACGAGTTTCTGTGTTGGCTGTTGGGGCTGGAGGGAAAGGTGGAACTGGTGTTTGTTGTGATGGCAACAGCAAAGCCGGAGGCGGTGGTGGCGCAGGCGGGTCGGGTTGGACAAACAATTACACAGTTACCCCCGGAGCTAGTATTTCCCTTAGAGTTGGCGCTGCAAACGGCGGTACTAGTTGCAACAGTAGCTTTTTTGTATCCGAGGCCGTTTTAAGGGCGTGTTCTGGCGGAAACGCAAATGGCCCGACTAACGGAAGTGGGGGTGGACGAACCGCATGCGCTGGCGGTAGTGGTGGTAGCGGCGGCGGCGGTTGCGGTTGCAATTTTCAAGCTGGTGGTGGTGGTGGCGCGGCAATGGGAGCTGCGGGTAATGGAGGGAAGGGGGGCGATGCTCGACAAGCAGGTGCGGCAGGGGGAGGTGGTGCGGCAGGGGGAGGTGGTGGTAGCAGTGCCCCCTCAAACACTTATGGTGGCGCAGGTGGCGGAGGCGTTGGGTTTTTGGGAGTAGGTTCTCCGGGTCTTGGAGGGGCGGCGGGTTCACCACCGGCCAGCGGTAAACTTGGATCAGGTGGCGCTGATGGTTCTGCTCCTACAAATCGTACCGGCGGAGCAGGTGGGCTCTACGGTGGTGCTGGTGGTGGTGGTGGTGGCCTTGGCATTTCCGGCGGTGATGGTGCTGTAGGCTTTGTGCGAATTATTTACCCCGGTTGTACACGTTCTTACCCATCAACAAACACAGGTAATTTGTAATGAGACTTTTTATACAAATACGCGATGGTCAGCCATTTGAGCATCCAATCTTTGAAGATAATTTTATACAGGCGTTTCCTCATATCGACCCTGATAATCTACCACCAGAGTTTGCGCCATTTGAACGGGTAGAAAATCCGAGGGTTGCCGGCACATACCAAGTTGATGAAGTTTCATACCAATGGGTTGACGGAGTTGTAAAGGATGTTTGGACTGTGCGTGAAATGACGGTTGAAGAAAAAACGGTAACACAGCAATCTGTTAAAGATGTGTGGTCTTTAAGAGGCAACCTAGAAAACTATGTTGCTTGGGTGTTTGACGAAGCTACGTGTAAATACCAACCACCAGTACCTCGCCCAGAAACGGGAGATTATTTTTGGCAAGGAACTACTTCGTCATGGGTTGAGCGTCCGCAACGTCCAGATGATGGTAAAGCGTATAGACTTGACATTGCTTCTGCTACTTGGGTGGAAGTAATACAGCCTTAAGGAATACATAATGTCTAAAACAGCCACCAAAAAAACTAAAGTAAAAGTCTGTAAAGCGGCTGAATCTGTAGCAGAAGTTATTCAGAACACACAGATTGAAGTTGCGCATCTCTTTCCTTGCCCAATCTACTTTGTTGAGCGTCCTGATTTTTTAAATGCAGTTAAAGAGGTGTCTGAAGAAAGCCTCGCAGTGCAGCGTAAAGAACGTAAGTTGGATGAAATGTACCCTGTGTGCATGAGCGGTAACTATTATGCTGACCCTCGTATAGCAGGTTTTTCTGAGTTTATAGGCGCTACTGCTTGGAACATTCTCAATGAGCAGGGCTACGCCATGCAGGATAAGGCGGTGTCTTTTATTGAGATGTGGACGCAAGAACACCACAAGCACTCGGCAATGGATGTTCACATCCATGCTAATGGGTCGCAAATTGTTGGTTTTTATTTTCTTGAAACCCCTGAAAATTGCTCACGGGCTGTATTCCATGATCCACGCGCAGGAAAATTACAAATTGATTTGCCAGAACAAAATACAAATATGGCAACACCCGCAAGCAAAATGATTAACTTTACGCCAAAGTCGGGCATGATGATCTTTGCTAATTCATGGTTGGCACATTCTTTTACACGCCACGCCGCTGACTTACCAATTAAATTTGTTCACTTTAACTTGACAGTGGTTCAACAACCGCAGACTTGCCCAGCGCCTGCTGAAGTTATATGAACACGTACCAAATTAGGTTTAACAAAACTCGTGGGCAAGAAGGTCGTGGGACAGCGGATCATGTGTGGCGCGTATTTGAAAACGGTAAAGAGTTTCTGTTTAAGAACCTTGACATCACGACCCCAATCAAAAGTGAGAAAGACGCTAACGGGGTAGACTACAACATCACTTGCCAAGGCTACATGACAATTGATCGAGACACATCGACAGCATTCATAACCGCCAAGGTCAAGAAGAAAATACCAGAGTTAGCATGATATATGCGTTGGCTCCTTCTGTTACTGCTGTTGGGGCTGGTTGGAGCCGTAGCCAAGAATGGCTGTCATGTCCGGGAATTTTACGGAATTGGCTACACAACGCACGATCCTACAGAGCGCCACAAAGAGATGATGGCGTGGCTAGATCAGAACGCAGCCTATTGCAAATCAACGGATTACTTGGTTATTTGGAACAACCTGTCCGAGTGGGCGGGTACAGCCGACTCCACATGGCTTAGAAACAAGGTAGTACATGGATATAAGGATGCACTTGAGCGTGAAAAGAAATGATTCCGCCAATTCACAAGTGGTATCCCATGGTACAACCGGGAGGCGAGCCGACTAAAACGGACGCACTTGAACGTAGGGCTGAACGTATGCAAGAAGAATACGCGCAAGCTTTAAAGATGAAGAAGGTGAAGGATAAAATTGATGATCTTGAGTTTGAGTTGTACGTAAAGAAAGCCGAACGCAATCAACTTAGCCTTGAGATTTTTACAAACCGCAAACTGGACGTGTACGTATAGAGGTTGAAATGGAACATAACCAAGATGTCGTGGGTAAATTAACCTATTCTGTAACCTTGATGGTAGCGTCTACGCTTTGCCTGTCGGTGCTTGGTATGGTTGCTGCCTTCCTGCTCGGTCTATGGGCCAAGGAAGTGGACAATGCAGAAATCTTCAGTATGCTCCACCCAGCTTTCCAAACCATCATCGGTGGCTTTATTGGCCTCTTAGCGGGGGTCAAGCTCTCGCATGGGGACAGCCATCACAAATGTAAACACTGTGGGGAATAACCATGCTTGATATTTTATCTGGGGGCTTGCTAGGTTCCATCTTTGGCGGCATCTTTCGTATGGCCCCCGAGGTGCTGAAGTTCTTTGACAAGAAGAACGAGCGTGAGCATGAACTCAACATGTTTGCCCGTCAGTGCGAACTGGAAACGCTGCGTGGCCAGCAGAAGTTGGCTGAGATCGGCGCTCAAAGAGAAGCCGCTATGGACGTAGGAGTCATGGATGCCTTCAACAACGCCATCACTCAGCAAGCCGAAATGGTCAAGGCCGCAGGCGGTTGGGTGGCTAGTTTGTCAGCATCTGTCCGTCCAGTGGTTACATACTGGGTGCTATTTGTCTGGTCGTTTATCCACGTATGGTTTGCATGGAACGCATGGCTTGGCGGTGCTCCAGCCGTAGAGGTGTTCAAGACCATGATGACACCTGACTTCTCAGCCCTGTTGTCTGGGACAATTAACTATTGGTTTCTTGATCGTACTTTAAAGCAAAGGGGTATTTAAATGGCACACGCAAACAATTGTTTAGTTCACGAAGACGGCCCATGCACCTGTGGGTTTGAAGAGATTCTTGAAGACGAGGCAAGAGAAGCCGAACAAGAGCATTTTGAACAAGAATGAACCTAGAACTAGCCGCAGAACTGTGCCGCCGGTATGAAGGGTATCGGGCCAAGCCCTACCTTTGTCCGGCTGGCGTAGCTACGATTGGCTATGGCTCTACCTACTACGCAGACAAACGCAAGGTAACGCTAGAAGATACACCGATGGATGAACCCACGGCTAGGGCGCTTTTAATGATTGAACTTGAGCATACGTACTTACCCGGTGTTTTACGTAACTGTCCCGGCCTGATTACAGACGTACGTAAGTGCAATGCCATCGTGGATTTTTGCTATAACTTAGGCACTGGACGCTTGCAAACAAGCACGTTAAAGAGGAAAATCAATGCCAATGATTGGGACGGGGCCAAGGAACAACTGATGCTCTGGACTAAAGGTGGCGGCAAAG
>Ga0304729_1002607_pt1 | contig 10679 bp, 8 predicted proteins | sample C_131016_MF_Meta_FD_190475 | JGI IMG/M metagenome (GOLD analysis project Ga0304729, IMG submission 190475) | Freshwater microbial communities from Lake Croche, Canada to study carbon cycling - C_131016_MF_MetaG (v2) (version 2) | ecosystem: Environmental > Aquatic > Freshwater > Lake | place...
TGCACTCTTCCTCGATCTCGATGCCAATGAAGAGCAGATTGAATTTCCTGTTGTCTATGCATCCGCTAAAGCTGGCCGTGCATCGCTGACACGCCCCGCAGATGGTGGAATGCCAGAGGAGGAGAACCTCGATGTTTTATTCGACACCATCTTCTCTGCAATTCCAGCACCTGTGTATCACGAAGGTGCACCGCTGCAAGCGCACGTGACAAACCTTGACTCGTCACCATTCCTTGGACGCTTGGCCCTGTGCCGCGTTCACGAAGGTGTTATCAAGAAGGGCCAGACAGTTTCATGGATTAAGACAGATGGAACAACAGAGCGCGTCAAGGTGTCAGAACTTCTGATGACTGAAGCACTTGAGCGAGTTCCAGCACTTGAGGCAGGACCTGGTGACATCATCGCTGTTGCTGGTATCGAGACAATTACATTGGGTGAAACCCTTGCAGATCTTGAAAATTCACATGCTCTGCCACTGATTACAGTGGATGAGCCATCTATCTCTATGACAATCGGTATCAATACATCACCTCTTGCGGGCAAGAGCGGCAAGATGCTTACTGCGCGCCAAGTTAAGGATCGCCTTGATAAAGAGCTCGTCGGTAACGTTTCACTGCGCGTTCTCAACACTGAACGTCCTGACACATGGGAAGTTCAAGGTCGTGGCGAACTTCAGCTCGCAGTATTAGTTGAAATCATGAAGCGCGAAAGTTTCGAACTTACAGTTGGTAAGCCACAAGTTGTTACCAAGATGATTGATGGAAAGCTCAATGAACCTATGGAGCACCTCACAATTGATGCACCTGAAGAATATTTGGGTGTTCTTACTCAGTTGATGGCACTTCGTAAGGGTCGTATGGAACAAATGGTTAATCACGGAACCGGTTGGATCCGTCTTGATTACAAGGTTCCTTCTCGTGGGCTGATTGGTTTCCGTACCGAGTTCCTTACTGAAACTCGTGGAACAGGATTGCTGCACCATGTATTTGATTCATACGAACCTTGGTATGGAGAACTTCGTACACGTGCAACAGGTTCACTTGTCTCAGATCGTATTGGTGCAGTGACGTCATATGCACTCGCTGGAATTCAAGAGCGCGGCTCAATCTTCGTTGAACCAGGTGATGAAGTGTACGAAGGCATGGTTATCGGTGAGAACTCGCGTTCTGATGATATGGATGTCAACTGTGTCCGCGAAAAGAAACTTACCAACATGCGCGCATCAGGTACCGATGATTCTGAAAAGTTGATTCCACCTAAGAAGCTGAACATGGAAGGCGCTCTCGAATTCTGTCGTGAAGATGAATGCGTCGAAGTAACTCCAGCCGTTGTTCGTATTCGCAAGGTGACACTTGATGGCCCAGAGCGCGCCCGAGCAACATCCCGAGCAAAGAAGAACAATCAGAACTAGCAGATAACTCTAGTTTCTTAAAAAACTAGAAATTATTTTGGCATCGCGCTGCGGTTGATCAGTGAGATCAACTGTCAGCGCCGCCACTTCTTTATACAGTGGGTCTCTACGCAGATAACGCTCGGATAAAATCTTTTCCGCATCATGGGCTAGCGCTTGCCTTCCAACACCCGTACTTCCTGCCCGAGCAATTACTTGATCAAGGGGGATACGTAAATAAATCGAATCCACCGAGGTGAGTAATTCACGATTGGCTGGATAGTCAACTACCGAGGCCGCAGCTCCTGTTATAAAGGGAGCATCGTGAGTTAAAACATCGACGAGATATCGAGATTCGACTTCATGGAGGGCAATAACTGGCATTGAAGCTAACTCTTCTTGGCTGTGCCCATAACGCTTGGTCATTTCAAAATCATTATCAAAGTACTCGCAGGAGAATTCGGCAGCCAATATTTTTCCCAGAGTGGTCTTACCTGCGCCCATAGGGCCAATCAAGACTACTTTCTTTCTGAAGTTCACTTCACCTCATCCAATTGTGAGAAATCTCGAGGAGTGATAATCGCCTTCAGAGCACTTCTATTTTCAACATCATGGAAAGCGCTCTTCCAATCATCTAGTGAGTAGATCGAAGTCAGTGGCGTTGGGTCATATGCACCAGATTCCATTAATTGAAGTGCACGGTTCCAACTGGAATATTCGGATGACATAGACATGTAAATGGATAGAGATCTGTACATTGCAATATTGAGATTAAATTCAACTTTATCAGTGCTGGCAATTCCCATTTCTAGAACGCGACCTTGTCTACGAGTTGCGTTGCAAGCAAGCGAGAAAGATTCACCGACTCCTGTTGAGTCAATTGAGATATCAAAGTCGTCGCCGATTGCTTCGAGCGTATTAGTCTCATTCATCTCATAGGTAGATAAACCCAATGATTGTGCAAGCTCTAGTCGTTTACGACTTGAGGCACGGCCAACTACAAGTACCTCACTCGCACCGGATGCCTTTGCAAGGAGCGCCGAGATTAAACCAATTGGTCCTGGACCAATGACTAATACTCGTTCTCCTGGTTGCAGAGATACGCGGTCTAAGCCAGTAATACAGATAGCAGTGGGTTCAGTAACTGTGGCTGCACGAGATGAGACGCCGTTAGGAACTTTGTGGAGCAACCAAGCAGGTAATAAAACAAAATCAGCGAATGCTCCATCAATACCCCACCCCGGGCTGCGCTTTGACGGGCAGAGATGAATTGCACCGCGGCGACAAGCGTCGCATTTTAAACAAGCTCCATGATGTTGCTCGCAGACTACGCGATCGCCAATATTCCATCCTTCAACATCGTTACCGATTTCAACAATACGACCTGTGTATTCATGCCCCAGCACAACTGGTGGCCAATTTTTATGAGTGTCTTCTTCAATATGAATATCAGTTCCACAAATTCCGCACGCAGTGACCTCAACAAGCACCCAACCGGGTTTTACTTGTGGTTTCGGCCAGTCAGTCTTGAGCTCGACATGACCTGGGCCTTTTTCAAGCTTTACAAGTGCGCGCATCATGAATCCTTTTTATTTGGTAGTGAAAAGAGTACACGGCTGGGAAAAATCCCAGCCGTGTACCTGTACTTCTCTTACAAGTGCTGGTTACTTAACGCCCCAGATCTTCTTGTATGCATCACGGTATCCGTTTTGTGGATCCCATACTGTTGAAGTTCCAGCGTTTGCCTTTGTTACAAGGTGAACAACTGGTACGTATCCGCTTGCTGGACGCTTAGTCAAGGCGCGGTTGAATTCATCAACAATCTGCCATCCCTGCATCGTCAAAGGCTCTGGAACAGTTACTGACTGGAAATCTCCAGCAGAGATTCGAGCATATTCATCAGCTGATCCGTCGCCGGCGCCAACGTTATGTGGGAATCCTGTTCCTGACTTGCCTGCCGCACGAAGTGCTGCAGCCATTGGTGTGATGTAGAGACCACCATTGATTGAGATTGAGTGTGTCCACTGATCGCCGTACTTTGCAACAAGCGCTGTTGTCTTAGCAGCAACGAGAGTTGAGATGCTGTCACCGATTGGAATATTTGCATAGTCCAAAATCTTCAGTGAGTCACATGTTTCAACTTCAGCTTTGATTTCCTGTGACTTTCCTTCAGCAAATGGAATTGAAGAGTCAGTGAAAATTACGACTCCGCCAGTTCCCTTTGAATCCGAGATCACCCAGTCAGCAGAGATCTTTGATACATCAGCACGTGTAGTTGTCACGTTGGAGAAGAGTCCAAGTGAAGGTTGTGGTCCTGATGTTGCTGCTGCGTGCCAGCCGATTACTGGAATCTTTGCAGCTTTTGCTGCAGCAACTTCAGCCTTTGTTGTTGCAGGATCGAAACCGCCAATGACGATTCCATCTGCCTTCAGTGTTACAGCTTGGCTCATCGCTGAAGAGATACCAGCTGGAGTTCCTTGACCGTCAATGACGCGAACTTTCCAACCGATAGCTGCTGCTGCTTCCTTCACGCCTGCTGCTGCTCCCGCTACTCCACCATTTTGCATGGTCTGCGCAACGAAGATAATGGTCTTTCCCTTAGCGGCCTTTGGTCCCACCTTTGGTCCGTCCCATGGAGCCTTGACTGCTACAGATGCTGCAACTGCCTTATCTGCCTTTGCAAGTGCAGCGGTACATACAGCTGCATGTGCTGATGATGCTGCAAAACCTGCAAGAGGTCCTGCTACGAGTGCTGTTGCTGAAGCTAATACAACAACGCGCTTTTTGATATTTCGCAATGTAGTTCCTTTCCTTACCTTATGGTTTGGTGTTACTGATTTTCTGGCGTAGACGCTTGCATGCTCTTTCGAGATGCTTCTGCTCCAGTTTTCAAGCGGCGTCTTGCCGAATAACCAGCAAGACCGACAGCGGCTAACAGAGTTAGACCGTTGAAGAGTGGTGTGGCCCAGAATTCAGCGCCGAGCTGCTGAATACCTGAGACTCCGATTGCAAGAATTGCAACCGCGACGAGGGTTCCGAGCGCATTAGCGCGACCCAATTTAATTGTTGTAGATCCTAAGAGTGCACCAACGAATGCTGGCAAGAGATATTCAGCTCCAATACTTGGATTACCAATTTGTTGCTGTGCTGCAAGTAAGCAACCGGCAAACCCCGTAATTGCTGATGCACTAACAAAAGAGAGAACAACGAAACGTCGTTTTGGAATTCCAATGAGTTCAGCCGCTCGTGGATTAGAACCAATGACATAGAGGCCACGCCCAGCAGGAAGGTACTCAAGCACAATCACCAAGACGATCACGAGAGCAATAATGTAGAAAGCGCTGATTGGAAGACTTAAGAACTTAGCGTCCATCAGATTAGTGAAGCCATGGGGAAGGCCTTTCTGAGGAGGAACAATGCGCCCTCCGTGAGTAATCCATCCGCTAAATGCGTAGAGAACACTTCCCGTTCCAAGTGTTGCAATGAAGGAATCAATCTGTGCAAACTCTACGAGCAGGCCATTTACTAGCCCTACAACTGCAGAGCCAAGCACTGCAATCAGGCAGATCACAATCCAAGATAATGTTGAATGTACTATGAGAAACATAACGACGATGTGAGAAAGCCCCAGTGTGTATCCCATAGATAAATCAAACTTTGCGGTAACAATCGGAATCATTGCACCGAGAGCGAGCAGAGCAGGAATGGATTGGTTGGAAAGGATTGCTCTTAAGTTTGAAGCTGTTGGATATGTATGAGGTAGCAGGAGCGAGAAGAGGGCGAATAATCCAACTGCCAAAGTAGGTAGACCGTAGGTACCAATCTTCGAACTTAAACTTGATTTACTTTTTCTCATTTAATGACTACTCACATTCGCTCGGGACGCATAGGTAACCAGGTTTTCAACTGTAATTTCATTGCGTTGAAGCTCAGCAACAATTTCTCCATCTGAGAAGACAAGAGCTCGGTGTGCCATTAGAGCGACTTCCTCAAAATCTGTTGATACGAGTAAGACTGAAAGATTATTTTGAGTAGTCTGATGAATGAGGCGATAGATATCGCCTTTTGCGCCCACATCTACACCAGCGGTTGGTTCTTCAAGAACGATGAGTGAGCGTGGCATAGAGAGCCATCGGGAGAGAATTACTTTCTGCTGGTTTCCTCCAGAAAGTGTGGCAATTGTTAATTCAGTATCGCGTGGCTTCACATTGAATTTCTCAGTGAGAGCGTGAGTTTCTACCAACTCTTTCTTAGTTTTGATCCAATTAAATGCCTTCAAGCCTCGAACTCGTAAATTGGGCAGAATGTTTTCTCTTACAGTCAGGCCCATTGCCAGACCCTCTTCAGCACGTGAACTTGTGATGAGGGAAATTCCTTGCATAACAATCGCAGCAATATTTCCAGTCACTAGTTTGCCCTTGAGATGAATAGTTCCATCAAAGCGTGGCATTGCGCCCGCAATCATCCGACCAACTTCTCTCTGCCCTGCACCGTTGAGCCCGATAAGTCCTAGTACTTCACCTTCAGCCATCGTAAATGAAGCTGTCCTAACATTTTCTCCAGAGAGATTATCTACCTGGAGAAGTGCACTACCAGAATTAAATTCATCGAGGTTAAATGCATTTGTTTCTCGACCTACGATGGCGCGTACAAGACTTGAAGGATCGAAATTAGCAATAGGGCCATCTTCGACAACAAATCCGTCACGCAAAACGGTGACACGATCTGCAACTTTGAAGATTTCATCTAATCTATGCGAGACATAAACAATTGCTACACCGTCATCACGCAATTTACGCAGAACCGTAAAGAGTTGTTGACAATCTTCAGCTGGCAGAGATGCAGTTGGCTCATCTAAAACGAGGACATCTGATCGCGCATAGAGAGCACGAGCAATTGCAACGAGGGATCGGTCAGCACGAGATAACCCTGAAATTAGTTCATTGACATCAATGTGAGGCGCAACATTCTTCAAAGCCTCTTCTGCCATTGTGCGAACGCCTGACCAACTAATCAAGCCATTTTGGCGGGGATAAGCTGATCCGAGTGCGACAGATTCACCGACAGTCATCCATTCAACAAGTCCAAGGTCTTGGTGGATAAAGGCAAATTTCATCTCATTGATTGGTGAATTATCTGGCCCTGTAATTTCACCCGAGTCAGCAGTATAAATTTTTGCAAGTATTTTGATAATTGTGGATTTGCCAGCGCCATTTGCGCCCAATAGAGCAAGAACTTCATGAGTCTTAATCTCAAAAGAAACGCTCGATAGCGCTTGCGTTGCACCAAAACGTTTAGAGACATTTCGTATCGAGATAATCGACCGAGGCTCTTTGGACATGACGCGACGCTAACTAAGAATGAGCCAAAGCGTGATATGCCGTCCAGTTGGCTGGGTTGCGTTATCCAAATGTTACCCAAACCTAGAAAGAAGGCCTTATGTATGCATCCTGCTACTTCCAGCGAGGGGATTGGAAAGCCCCTTGGCGATTGCGGCAAGGTCATTCAGGAGTAGAGATTTGAAGTTAGGCGTTATTCGTTGGGCTAGGAATGTAACGGATACCGCAATTGCAGATTGGTCTCCACGGAATCCAGTAATTGCTCTTGCGTAGCAGATGACACCAGGCGTCGCTTCTTCATTATCGATTGCATATCCGCGCTCTCTTGTCGCTTGTAAATCCTTACTAAGTTCAGCGATGTTCTTAATTGATTTGGAGGTCAATTGAATAAAGGCATCAGGCTTCTCTTTATAGCGTTCTTCGGCTTCACCACGTGGAAGATTCGCTAGCAGCGCTTTTCCGGTCGCGGTACAGATTGCGGGAAAACGATCGCCGATATTTGAAGTCAACCTAATTTGCTGACGTCCTTCGTAGCGCCCGAGATAGAGCACATCTGTACCCTCGAGGATTGCTAATCGAGAACCTTCGCGTGACATCACTGGGAGGCTTGTACAAAGATCGTAATACTCACGCAGCGCATCGATACTTCCTAAGTATTGGCCACCAAGTTCAACAAGTTTTCTTCCCAGCGCATACCCTGCGTCTCGACGGACGATGAGCCCTGCTGCTTCAAGCTCGAGACAAATATTTGCAGTCGATGATTTAGGTAAGTCGAGCCTACGAGCAATTTCATTGGAGGCTAGAGGACTACCTGATTCACCAAGAAGTTCAAGAATTGCTGAAGCGCGTGCGACTGCGGGCACAAGTTGAGGAGATGCATGGAGTGAATCATTTACGCTCATTGGCATCCACCCCTCTGGACGCTAGTCAGCATCCTGCTATTGTCCGACGTTATCAGGTTAGGCAGAGCGCCAACAAGTAATTTCTAGAAGAAGATTGTGAAGAAGTAGCTATGGCAGATCAGAAAGTTAATAACGGTCCATCCGTAACATTTAATGATTTCTCCTCACTCTTCCAAGCGATAAAGAGTTGGGATCAATACACGCCATCGACTCTCGAACGCGGTGCCCTGAATTACATCACACCAGAAATTACTAAATCTGCTTCACAATTGGTCACAACCGGTGAAGTAGTCATCATGGGATTACCGTGGAATACCGTTGTTGGTCCTGATAACCACAAGCCAGCCCTTCACTACATGTCTGAAATTGGCGATACTCAAGACGAAGAGCCAACATGTAACAAAGACTTTATTGGCGTTGACTACCATGGAAAAGCAGTCAGCCACCTAGATGCGATGACACATATTGCTTTTCAAGACACACTTTTTGGTGGCAAGAAATCAAGTGAAGTTGTAAATTCAACAGGCTCTGCTTGGGCAACAGTCGATAAGTTGGGACCAATTGTCACTCGTGGAGTAATTCTTGACGCAGCTCGTTTTGCAGGCGTTGACTGGATTGAACCAGGGACTGCAATTCATGCAGAAGATGTTTTGGCATACGAAAAGAAGTTTGGTTTTACAATTGGCACCGGTGATTGCGTACTTCTACGTAGCGGACATTTCGCACGTCGCCAAAAACTTGGCGTATGGGATCCTTCAGACTTTTCTGCTGGTTTCCATGTTGATGTAATGCAACTCTTTAAAGATCGTCAAGTAAGTGTCATCGGAGCAGATGGTGATAGCGATGTTCGACCATCTCCCGTACAAGGTGTCGGCTCTCCTATACATGTGCTTGCACTTCCTGGACTGGGAATTCCACTACTCGATAATCTTCAACTTGAGGCAGTTGCACAGAAGTGCCATGAATTACAACGATGGACATTCAATATAGTAATTGCACCGCTTAACATTCCACGCGGAACGGGATCTCCTGTAAATCCGATTGCAATCTTCTAATGAGCTTTAAAGTTGGGCTCTCTAGCGACCTTGCTGGAGAAAATTCTCGATTCAGTTGGGGAGAAATTTCCGTTGAAACACTCAATCCACTTCCTTGGGAATTTCTTCCCGAAGCTGGCAAGAATTTCAGACCAGAAACTTTTCAAGGTGTGCAAGCAGTTGCTTTTGCCGGACCTGGAGTAGATGCTGATTCATTTTCAGCCCCTGAAGAGTCTCCACTAATACTTGCTCGCTTTGGTGTCGGTTATGACAATATTGATCTTGATAGCTGTACTCGCGCTGGAACAGTCTTGACTATCACTCCCGACGGTTCGCAAAAGCCTGTCGCAACTGCGGCCCTCACACTACTTCTCTCCACAATGCATAACCTTGTTGCAAAGGATCACCTTGCACGTCGCCACGGATGGTCTGAACGCCTGCAAGGGCTTGGTCGTGGACTTAACGGTAAAACTATTGCAACCATTGGACTTGGAAATACAGCAACCGAATTATTCCGCTTACTTACACCCTTTGATGTCAAGAGAATTAGCTACGACCCATGGAAAACCCAAGCAGAAGCAGATCTCCACAATGTGAGGCTCGTAGATCTTGATGAACTATTTAGCCAAGCTGATGCTGTTGTGGTTATGGCAATTCTGACTCCAGAGACCGAGCACTTGGTGAGCGCCCAACGTTTCAATCAAATGAAGCAAAGTGCTGTGCTTATTAATATTTCTCGGGGGCCGATAGTGGATGAGCAAGCTCTGATTGATGCGCTTACATCTCACACAATTGCTGCAGCCGGACTCGATGTATTTGAAACCGAACCACCAGCACTCGATAACCCACTCTTTGCACTCCCTAATGTCACTCTTGCTCCGCATAATATTGCCTGGACAGATGAACTTGCTTTAGGGATGGGTAAATCTGCTTTTAGTTCCATCAAGTCAATGAGCAAGGGTGAAATCCCTTCGTATGTTGTTAATAAAGCAGTACTAGATACGCCACAATTTAAAGTGAAGATTGAGAAATATCGCTAACTAAGCTCGATTAAAACTTTTCCAGATTCTTCAGAGTTTTTAGCCATAGCAAATGCCTCAACTGCCTTATCCACGGGATAGGTGTGAGTAATTGTCGCGGCAATCCAAGGATTATCAGCAAGAGTCTCGATTGCTTGATCAATTTCATCTTTAAATCTAAATGTTCCTCGAAGTTGGATTTCCTTTGAAACAAGGGGTGCAATGGCAATCTCATGGCCACCAGCACCAAGCATTCCTACTTGAACAACAACACCACCTCGACGGACTGCAGTAAGTGCGCTGCTAATTGCTCGTGCCACACCAGAGCATTCAAAGACGATATCAAAGTAGTTTTCAGGAAGTGTGTCGGTTCCAATTTTTATCAAAGTTTGAGCTCCAAGGCTCTTTGCACGTGCCAATGGACCATCGAGTAAATCCGATGATGCAATTTCGGAAGCCCCCAGTGTTTTAGCGGCAGCAATAAGTAAGAGCCCGATGGGACCTGAGCCTGATATAAAAACTTTCTTGCCAGATACTCCACCTGCAACGTTGATTGCATGGAGACCTACGGCAAGTGGTTCAGCTAAAGCAGCAACTTTTGTGGAGAGGCTGGCAGGAAGTGCCCGCAACATATCTTTTCTAAAGATTACATACTCTGCGGCGGCACCTTGAGTATGTGGCCACGTTGATGCGCTGCCTAGATATGCGCCCCCTGGCCATAGGTGTGGCTGATCTTCAATTCCCGGTTCAGATTTTCCAAACGTTGCAGGATGGATAGTTACTGCATCCCCTTTTGAATACTCACCAGATGGATCAAGGTCTACATTTCCAGCAACCTCGTGGCCAGGCATGAGTGGTTCCTTTACGATAAAGGCACCATTGGCACCTTCGTAGTAATAGTGAAGATCAGAACCGCATATTCCAAAGTGCGAAATCTTCACACGTACTTCGTTGTTACCGGGCTCTGGCATAGGTTCTTCGAGAACCTCAATATC
>Ga0304729_1002609_pt1 | contig 10678 bp, 10 predicted proteins | sample C_131016_MF_Meta_FD_190475 | JGI IMG/M metagenome (GOLD analysis project Ga0304729, IMG submission 190475) | Freshwater microbial communities from Lake Croche, Canada to study carbon cycling - C_131016_MF_MetaG (v2) (version 2) | ecosystem: Environmental > Aquatic > Freshwater > Lake | place...
TTTTAGTATGCTCTGGAGATCCTTCATCATAAAGCATCTGTTGCATCCTAAGAGCGCGAACATCTGTAGTAGGAGCTTCCTTTGCTGGTATATTTATAGGAACAGGGGCTTCTGGAAGAGGGGCTTGAGCGTCAGCATTTGCAGTAATTGCGGCTTCCTTTTGGTTTACAGCAGGATCAGCAGATGGGTTAAGTTTGGTTTCTGGAATTATAGGAGGCTTCTTGCCTCCCTCCATTCCTCCCAATGCAAGACCAAATGCGGCTTGTTCTAAAAGACTCTTTCCAGTAATCGGCTCGGCTTTTTGATTAGTTAATCCCAATTTCTGTGCCGCAACATCGACTCCATATCTAATAGGCTCAAAAATTCCAGCACCAACTCCAGCACCAATTCCAGCTTTAGTTGCCAAAGCACCCAATCCTTTTGTTAATCCAGTTGTAGCATATCCAAGGCCAGACTCTATAGCCATTGGAAGCATTGGAAGCAGTCCAGAAATAGATGAGGTTTTGGGATATGCTTGTTGAGATGCTTTAATTTGCTCCTCAAGACCTAATCTTTTCTCTAGCTCTTTTGCCCCAAGTTCTCCAACTTTCGACCCTGCAAAGAATGCCCCTAACTCTACTGGAACTGCTCCAATACCAGCGGTAGGAAGGCCCACGGCTCCAGCTACAGGCAATGCCAATCCAGCGGCTCCAAGCCCCGAAAGCAATCCGATAGTTCCTTCAGCCGCACCAGAAAGTGCAGACGTTAATTGACTTGGCTGTGGAGGTTGAGATTGCTGTTGTCCTTGCAAATAAGGCTTTACTCCACCAAGCAATTGCTTTTGCTGATCAGTATATCCAAATTCCTTTTGGCCCTTTTGATCATATTGATTGAAGGCATATCCCCTAAATGCGGAAGGGATACCAACGATTTGCATCCATTGATCAAATGGACGTTTCTCTCCCTCCTTTTCTACTGCATGATCGTAGTCTCCACGCAGGAAATCTTGCTGTGCTGGTGTAATCGTAGAAGCAAACTGATCATATGTAGTCTTTAGAACTGGATCAGTCTTTACCAATTGATGAGAAACAATGTCGGCGGCAACATCATCAGCAGTCACATCAGGGCTGAGAATCTGAACTCCAAGTTGACCCTTCGGCAACGCCATCGGTCTTGGCCTTTCTTTAGTTCCCTCTTCGCCAGAAGGCCAGCTTTCTAACTTGTTTGCCCCATCAGGAGTATTGGTGGAAATCAACCCAACAGGATTAGCGTCCTGAAGTTTGGGGTATTGAGTCAACGCTTGTTCAAAAACATTAGGCTTCTGAATCGCTGGCAGATTAATTGGCTTGCCAGTTTGCTCTAGTGTAGGAGAAGGAGCAGTTAGGAAAGCGGCATCAGGATTGGTTTGGGCTTGTTCTGAAGTAGATCCCAAGAGATCATCAAATAGCCCTCCACTTTGAGGTGCTTGTTGCTGTTGCTGTGCAGGGGCTTGGCCTTCTTTGTTGTTATCAGAAAGCAAATCATCAAATAGCCCACCGCTAGAATTTTTACCAAGGCTTGCATAAGCACCCTCGCCTTCTGGAACCTTACCATACTTAGCAAGTAACTCACTTACTCCGCTATAGGATTTAGGTATCTTATTTGTTGCTATCCTATCAATTGGAACCAATGGCATTGTTCCAGATTCTTTTTTGTATGCAGATGGAGTCGAATATAAATCAACTACATTAGGGTTTTTGTTACCATGCTTATCTCCAGCTAGGAATACTTCATTTGTCTGAGTATTACGGAATATTGTTCCGTATGGATATACGGATGGATTTACAGCAACTACTGCTGGCCCTAATTCATTTTCTGAAATACCAACACCTCTAGCCGTGTCAGGATCAGGCATCTCATCCCCTTGCTTGCCGCCTAAAGCACTTTTAGGGATACTATATCGGGTTACAGGAATGCCTTGTGGTTTAGCTTCTCCCAGTAGGTCATCAAAAAGGCCCATATACTTGGAAATTATTCCTCTTCTTCAGTTTCTACATCATCTGAAGTTTGATTTGCGGCTGGAATCATATTAGATGCTTGCGGGGAACTTTGCTGTTGAGTTTGTTGTGATTTAATAGCTTGATCAAGCATGGAAGGATCAATTCCAGCCCCTTGCAATCTACTTTTTATAATATCAATCTTGTCTGGATGACGTTTTGCGGCTTGGACTGCTTGCATCAATGCTTGTGAATAAGTTTGTCCTCCAGCCGCAGGAATACCACCAACTTTTCCTTGTTTGCCAATATTGCGAATATTTTCAAGGTTATTAATAGTTTCTTCAAGGTTAGTTTTTACTGATAATAAATCTTTTTTATCGGGCCAAATATTTCCAAACCAAGCACTAGGAACAGGTACCTTAGTTGGATCTTCACCTTTTTTCTTTATTTCTTCAATCTTCTTATCTAAATCCCCTTTGGCAACAGTAAGGTGATCTTTAATATTATCATATGCTTTGTCAATGCTTTCATAATTAAGAGCATTCTTTCCATAATTTAATTGTTTCTGTTTATAATATTTATATCTTTGTGCAAAATTCTGAAGGTCTTCTGGATTAACATCTTTTCCCTCTTTGATTGCATCATTAATTTTATCAGCATATCCACCAATCCCTAAAACTTTTGTATTATCTTTTAAGGTTTGTCCATTATAAAGCTGACTATATTCATCTAATTGATCATTTCTGTCTTTAGCGGAATTACGATCAATTTGTTCTTGTTGATAGGGAGTATACGGTTTTGCAGGAGCCGCTTGACCTAATCGGCTTGTATTAAGAGTTCCATCAGAATTAAACATCTCTGGATGAGATGCCATGCTGGATATTTGCTGTCCTTGTAAATATGCTTTAGTCTTAGCGGCTTCTTGTACATGGAGATTTGCAGATTGTCCAGTTGTAATGGCGTTTTGAGCAAAAGACTGAAGCATGGGAATCTGTGAAGCGGTAGAAGCTGCACTGTAGATGTCTGACATTCCATTAGGATCACCATGGGCAATCTTTTGCATTCCTTGCTGATAGCTTTGCTGGAGGGCAGGAAGCATTGCAGTAGCGGCCTGAGTTTGAGCATGATTCTCAATTGAGCCAGCAATTTGCTGACCAAGGCTTGCCATTGATTTAATGACATTTTCCCCCCCTTGCTGAAGGGTTGAATAATTGTAGTATCCGATTGGCATAGTTTTATCCGTTAAATCCTTGATTGTAGTATCCAGATTGACCACCGCCAGAGTAATAAGCAGGAATAGCACCCCTTCCAAATGCCGCTTGTAAAGCAGCAGGTGTTTCATAAAATCCAGTTTTACTTTGCATATCAGATCCAAATTGATTTGAGTATGCTGATGTTCCTTGAGCTGGACTTGTCAAATTTCCATAATACTTTGCTTTATTTGCGGCATCTAATAATCCAGTACCAAAATTAGCACCCTGCATCACCATTTGCATCCCTTGTTGATTCTGTTGCTGTTGACCAGCCCATTGATTATATCCAGCTTGGTATTGATTTTCTTGGTTTTGCATACCCAATCCTGCGGCGGTTTTCTGTGCTTGTAGCTGTCCCTGCATTCCAATTTCGGGACGAACAACCATTTGATTTGCCAGTTGTTGCCACGTCGGGGCGGCACTCAATCCGAATTGTGAAAGTCCAAGGCTAGTCTGACCAATGTTCCTAGCAAAGTTTTGAGGGGCTTGCCCACCACCAGAGAAAAGATTATATCCACCACCAAGATTCTGCGCTACTTGACGATTGATATTTTGCTGAACATCAAGCGGAATTCGCCCTTGGATGTATTGGTTAATCTGGTTTTGCGCTAGTTGCCGTTGTTGGCTAGACCCCGGAGTAACCCTATCTTGATTGCGGATGTTGGCTTGAGTTCCAGCCCTAGCAAAATCAATTCCAGATTGTTGTGCTTGCTGGAATAACAAGCCAGCATTTTGCATTTGCTGTTCAGTAGTAAATGGTTGATATGAAGGAAATCCTCCTCCAGAGCCTCCAGCCCCTCCAGATCCGTTATTAAGCAATTTGTTTGCTCCATATGCCGCTAATGCACCAGCACCAGCAGTTGCGGCACTAGCGGCAAGCCCACCAACTGTAAGACTACCAACAAGTGTAGTCCCTCCAATTGCCATAACAGTCTCATACACAGGCATTCTACGATGCTGGTATTCAGAAAATGTCTGTGCTGGAATTAGGAAACGCATAGCAATTCAATGTCTTTGTTTTTATGGATCAAACTAGGGCTGACATCTTTTCTCCATTGGTTAAATTGTGGAGAATCGCTATCAATTAGTGGGTTTTTAGTTCTTTCGCAGATATTTAACACTATTTCATCTGGATCTTCAATGTTTTCTGCATTGGCATGGCAAGTTACCCAAGTTGTGTCCTCTATGTTGAAAAGGAAACGCTTAGTATCTGGCTTAGTAATACCCATATCACCACCCACATACAGGGACTCTTGCTCCAATTGACCATCGGCAGATTCTTTAAGAACGGCAACCTTACCTTTAAGAATGAAAAATGGATGCATTGTCTTATGCTTCATGGAAACAACATATGTGTTAGCTGGCATGAATATTTTTCGTACATATAAACCGGGAGGAAAAAAATGCTCAAGAGGAAAATCCACGGAAGGACAATTAGCAAGATCAGCTTCAACCCTATCCAAAATAGACACTTCAGAAAGTTCATTCATTTTAATAGGGCCATGCGGCTCCATCATCCCAAACATACGTTGGAACAAGGGCGTTTAATTGCATATTGTTGGAGAATTGCCTAATCGCACTACCAGTTGGTTCCTCTTGATCGGCAGTTTCACGATTCACCTCAAAGATAGCATTCTGTAGGGATGCGGCATAAAGTTGGTCGCTACCCTTATTCTCACGATATACAACCGCCATTACAGCAGAAATCATTGCCTCTGGGGTAAACTCAACTTGGTCAGTAAGGTTCAACAAGTCTTGGTAATTCTTCTTGCAATAAAGAATCACCGAATCCCTAACCCTTCCCTTTACTGCATACCTTCTAAATGATGGGTTTACATCATAAGGCTGATAGATGGACAAGAGCATTCTTGCCTGTGCGTCTGGATCATACGAATAAAGCCTTACTCTACCATTGGTAACGGCCTTTGTGCATTGGAAGACGGATTTGAAGAAGTTTACAGAGTATGTGAAGTCAGGAGCAGTACCAAGAGTGAGTGTTTCACTAATTCTCGTTCCATACGCATTTTCCCCAAAAAACGTAATTTGCGCTCCTGCATCTAGTGGAGATTCAGATTCTACACAAAGCTGATATGGAGCGACTTCATAATTCTGGAACGTAACGTGCTTCCCTCCAATCTCAATGAACTTCTTGTTTCCTCCACTCCATCCATACGCTTGACCCCATCCGTTGCCATTTCCATATCCACCACTAGAAGCATCACCCCATGAATCTTGAGGGATGCTTTGATACCATTCGTTTCCAAGGGATACAGGTTGACCATCTATCCACGCAAGACGTACTTGTTTGTAGAGGCTAGGAAGGGTCAGGAGCGTGTTTACGCAAGCAATGCATACATATTCACAGGTAGCGTCAGAATCAGTCTTATTCCAGAGCAAGGATCTTGCCTTGTTCATATATTCCAACTGCAATCTTTGACTGCAAGTTCCACTATTTCCGCAATAGGGACGAATCTGATTTAGAGTATATGCAACGTCGAAAAGCATAGTTTAACGCATTGATGTTCCACGGCCCATGCCCTTGCCTGTGGCATAACCACGCGCAACGGCTTGAGTTGGGCCAATCTTAGCTTTCCTGCTACCCATTTTAATTGAAGGAGAAGTCTTGGCCTTGAGCATTTTGCCCCTCATAGCCCCTAATTTTGGGAGCTTTGGGAGTGCCATATTAAAGGAAGTCGGACTTGAATGGTGTACCGCGACCCATCGCAGTTTCATTAGCAGGGCCACCTACAGAAAATGCAGTCTGTGTTTTCTCACCGATAGCTTTAATCCGAGCAGTACGAGCATCTTTGTACTCACGGATAGCGGCAATATCGTTCTTCAATGCCATCTTCTGCATAGGCTGTGGAGTGGCACGTTCAGAGACAATACCCCTTTCGGTATTGTCGTGGGTATATTGTACGCCGTGGGAAGCCATATTATTTCTTGGAAGATCCGCGACCGGGAGAGGAAGGCTCTGGCTGTTTAGCACCAGAATAGAAAATTCCAGTAAACTCGTTGCCGCGAGGGTTATTGCCAAGGTTTTCTTTAGCGTTTCCGCGAGTGCTGAAACCTTCGCTCTGTAGTTTAGGCTCTGTAGCCCTGTTGATGTCTTTTGCCATTGTAGTGTTTGTTTGGGGTTTTGTTTAGTTTAGGTTGAGGTTATAGATTGAACATACCAATTGACTGCTTTATAATTTGTAACTGCTGGAAGTAAAATACTAAATCCAGTTGTTAGTATGCTATTTTCAACAATAGACCAAGAACTAGTTGGGACAGCGGTAGTTCCTGACGCACTAACAAAATAAGCCGTAATATTATAATTTGTATTTGGCATTGCTTGTGAAAAACTAACTAAGTTTAATCCTGCTACTGGAGAAGAAATTGTTCCGCTTCTCACATTAACCGCCAAAGCATCGTATTCGTTTTGAAGATTCTGAATGTTCTGGTTAATGGTTGCAATCTGCTCTGGCGTTACAGCACCAAGTCCGGGAATATTTACAGTTCCATTATTTAGGAAAAGGGTAATGAAGCTATTAAGAATAGAAGGCCAATCACCTTGGGGGCAATAGTTGGGGGGAACAGTCGGAAAGAGTAGCTGTGCAGGGGATGATTGGTTTTGCATAGGTTCCTAAGATATAGAGATGTTTTATCTTTCTTGCAATGATTTTATCCTTGAACTAATGCAACCGATTCGGCAGGTGGAACTATCCTATAGTAGTCCAATGAATTAACTGGACAGCAAAAAATGGGATCAATTTCATCTCCTACGCAGTTTCCAGCAGGGAGATCCAGCTTGGCATTTAGAACTGAAGCTATTCTCAATCTGTCAACAATACATGAACCCACAATGTCAACCTTGATTTGAAATTCAGCCCCCTCTTCAAGTGTTATTTGATTTGAAGACTGACAATCGTTTCCATCTGGAGAGGGAAAACGAATATGAGAGTATTTAGGCTGAGAAATTTCTGGATTACATCCATTAACCACAGGAGTACACCCATTTGAAGAAATAGAGATTGTATTTCCTAGCTTGGTAAAGCAGGGATAGGAATCTGGAGCATAATACATTTCCAGACTTACTTCCTCTTTTATGTTGGAAACCCACATATCCCCACCAGCAAGTTGCTTTCTTATAAATTTGCTTGCATGGGGATTGGGAGTAAAATCAAACCTCCTAGTTATAAAGTATGACTTGATATGAACGCTTCCATACAATTGAGAGTAATCATCTACACCGCTAGACAATACGCTACTGCTTTGGAGTTCATAGATTCGGTTTACGCCATCAGCATCAAATGAGAAACAGAACCCCCTTTGTACTCCTTTAATCTGAGCAGTAGCAAGTTGCGTTGGCTGTGGCCCTTCCCACAATCCATTCCATCTTGTTGGCATGGATGCGCTAGGGTCAACTTTGTTTTCTGATTCCACATCAAGAACAATCATTGCTCGACTAGGACGATGAAGCCCATAAGCAGGATTAATGTTGGTAACAGTAAATGGGGAAACAGTAGCAATGATGCGATTATCAAAGAACATTGCACTCTCAAATTGCCTCATCCAAGGAGTGTCATAATTAACCCAAGGCTGAACCTCTCTACTAATTTTTCTGAATGAAAGGGCTGAATAGAAATCTACTTGTGCGTTGTTATAAAATGCCCATCCATCATCAGAACGGAAATAAACATCATTGTTTACTCCACAAATGCTCCAAGGGGAACGACATCCTCTTCCAATTAACGAAACTTTCTGGATGTTGTTCTGTTGCCAAGTTGTTCTGTTCTGTGAAAGATCAAGCGTAAATGCTCCATTCTCACAGCATACTACAAGCTCACCCTGTCCTCGCACATTGATATTGAGAGACGGCATAACTCTCATGCCTGTAATTAACCCAAGATTTGCTGGGGGGGTAAATGAACCACCTTCAGCCCAATAGGTTTGTTCGGTAAAGTTCTGAGTATTTGCCGTATTGGTAAATCCGTTTCCATAAATGATGTCGGAAACATAGATATTATTATTGGCATCACTTACGGCAACCCTTCCGTATGCATACGCCATGATTGTGCCAATAGGCATTTGTTGCTTAATTGGATTGAGCCTAAAAACTGAGTCTTGTTGTTCTGTGGTAATATTTAAATTTCCAGATGTAGTAGTTGCAATATTTGACCAAGGAGTTGAAGATCCATCTGCATATACACTACGAACTTGGAATGAATACGAAGTAGATGAAGTTAATGTTTGATAACTATATGAAGTTTCAGAATATGGAAGTATTGCAACAGTCTCAAAGACTGATTGATTATATTGAATCTGTATTTCATTAGAAACAGCACCCATTGCATTATCATTCCAAGTCAGGGTAATTTTATTTGAACCATTTCCTTTTGCTTGAAGGTTGGTTGGCTTTCCAGAAATATTTCCATCCCATGCAATAGGGTCTTGATACCCATTTTGGATATAAATCCAATTTTCAGCTTGCACAAACCATGTGTGCATCATGGTTGGATCATTGCCATCTATTAGTTTATACAGCGTTCCAATATTATTAACTATTGAAAGGAAATAGATTGTACCAGCAACGGATACTACAAAGCCATCCAATGACTCTGTACTTATTGATTTATAAGGCAACGCCCCTTGAAAATTTCCTGTTTGGAAATCGCTTAAAATAGAAGCGTCCTGACCAAATGCTACATAAATAGGGATTTCTGTAAAAGGAGGACGAGTAGAGTTAATTCCCTGACGGAACGATCTATTTACGCACGAAGAAACAAAATTAGGGGGAAGAATTGAAGGATGCGTTTCTGCATCCATTGCAATTGTTGCCGTTGATCCATCGTAAATTCTTCCATCCTGTGCCATGAATTACAAGAAGCTCAATTCGTAACCAGATATTTGAAGCGTGAAAGAATCTCCAGCCCCAAGAGCGGCAGTTGTGTAAACGTTATAATAGCTTATTGTCGGAGAATTTGGAATAACCGCAATTGCTGTGCCATAACTTGAGTTAGTAGCTGTTGCATATGCAGGGCTTACAGTTATAGCCGCATAGATTTCTGAAGTTTGCGCTAGGGGAGGTTGCGTTCCTCCTGTAGCCCCAGCCTGTATATTTGATATAACAACATTTGCATTTTGAGTTGTAGAAGCTCCCACAAGTGCAAACCTAAATAATGCTCTTCCAACATATTGATACGGAGCATATGTAATTGCTCCAGACCAATATTTATTTGTAGCATTAATTGTCTGAGTGGTTGTAACAACATTTGCCGTTTGACCAAGATTTACAATTCTTCCATTTTGGCTATAAAGCGCATCAATTTGAGATGAAGAATTTGTTCTAAACAATCCAATCAATCGGAAATAGGTATATCCAGTTGGAAGCGTTGGGCTAGTTGGGCTTAACGATCCAAGAGTTGCTAGAATCCCTGTTGTTGGATTATAAATGGCAAACACATAATAATAAGTGCTTCCAATCAATGAAGGCCCAACATCAAGTGTATTGGGAAGACCGCTATTGCCAAGATTAAGAGTATAAGTTGTAGCATTCTTTTGTGAAATGCTACCTCCAGCCACATTATTAAGAACTAATTGACCAAAAGTAACACTTAATGATGCCACGCTTGCATAAGATATATTTACGGAACGAGCATCAATAAATGCCGCAGGTGCAGAAGAGTTTGCAAAAGCTGGAACACCACCAACCATTGTCAGAATCTGACCAGCGGTTCCAAGAGGGGCTTGTGCAACCACATTAGAAGCATTCTTATAAATAACACCCTGATTAGGAACGATATTCTCAATTGTTCCCCAATTAGTAGAAGTTCCACTTGGATTTACAATAGGGAATTGGGTTTCAGTAGAAACAGAAGGCGCGAAAGCTACAAGTTGACCAGTAGGGGTAGTAGCTTGAAGTTGGCAAGATGCAGATGCAGTAGCTTGACCTGTTCCATTTCCAATAAACAAGGGATTAGCGGAAGTTCCATTGCCCCAAGTAACAAGGGCAGTAGATGCGTTATAAAACAAAAGGCTGTTAGATGCCAAAGTAGCAACAGTATATTTGCAAGAACTAGAATCTTCACCAACTACACGCTGGATTGTTCCTGTGCCAAGTGCTGTGCAACTGGTAGGGAAATTAGGATTGCAAGCGGGGGGGGCATATTGGACTGTATTGGTGCATCCGCACCCACCCCACCCATTGTAGTTATTACAGCATGACATAATTTTTAGTTGTTAAGAAATAAAGTTACCATAAGTTATAAAAGTATGCACACAAAAAGTTAATGAAACAGAATTACTTTTGTTTTAGGAGTTCAATTTCGGCTTTAAGCTCCTTGATTGCATTTACAAGGACAGGGATTAAATTCGTTGCGGCAAATGTAAATTGATCAGGGTTATTTGTATCAACAAGCCCAAGATAATCGGCATTGGCTTCTTGAGAAACGGCAAAAACTTCTTGAGCAATAAATCCAGCGGCTT
>Ga0304729_1002620_pt1 | contig 10646 bp, 12 predicted proteins | sample C_131016_MF_Meta_FD_190475 | JGI IMG/M metagenome (GOLD analysis project Ga0304729, IMG submission 190475) | Freshwater microbial communities from Lake Croche, Canada to study carbon cycling - C_131016_MF_MetaG (v2) (version 2) | ecosystem: Environmental > Aquatic > Freshwater > Lake | place...
GTTGGGCGCACTGCTGTTGTTTATGCGTGAATTAGCATTGGACATTAGGGAAGCCAATCCTTTCCTTCCGTTCCGAAGTCATTCCGTTCCGTTCCTTTGACATCCCACGGAATCCATGAGGAATTCCCGACACGATGCCGCGCTGATTGAAGAGTGCGCCCAGGCGCATTCCGTTTCCGTCCGCGCCGTGAGGAACTGGCGTACCAAGGAGGATCCCCGCTGGAGGGAATTCATTCGTTCCAGGGCGCATGATGCCACCTTTTCCTTTGCCAGACCCGAGGCCTCTGCCAAGCCAATGACCCCGGATGAAGCAGAGACCGCCGCTGCCATCAGAGTTTCCAGACTCTCATCTCTGTGCGATCAGGCTGAAGCCAATGGAAATATCAACTCCCTCGGGACACTCATCAAGAATACGACCGATGCTCACAAGCTCTGGATCATCGCTGCCGAGAATAACCTGAAACTCGCGACCGCCTCCGGTAAGCTAGTCGAGGTTTCCAAAGTCAGCGAGTTCATCCTGGGTAACATGGCCATGGCCAAGGGACTCATGGAAAATCTTCCTGATGTTCTAGCTTCACGGATCGAATCTTCCGTCGATGTCGCCGAGATCACGCGCTCTGAGGTCCATGCGATCCTGAGAGAGTTGGCTGTCTCGGCACGCGCCACCCCTTGGTCAGATTCTTCCTCATCTTCCGATGTCACCGGCACTCCTGGAGCTTGAAGAGGAGCTCTCCTCGATGTGGGAGCCGCGCGTCCGGCCTGACCCGCTGACATGGGCTGAGAGCGAAATCACACTGGATCCTCGCTTTTCCCCACGACCTGGACGGTTCAACTGCAATTTCACCCCATATCTTCGGCAGCTTCATCTCTGGTTCGGAGATCGGAAGATCAGACAGATCACCTTTGTGAAGTCCGCCCAGATCGGCGGGACGACACTCCTGGCTAACCTGATCCAGTACGCCATCGCCGAAGACCCGGGCCCGATCCTGTATGTCACCTCGACTGCTGAGAATGCTAAGAGCTGGAGCGAGCGAGAGCTCATACCTCGTATGCGCTCCTGTTCAGCGATCCGTCCCTTCATGCCCGAGGATCCCGATCTCTTCAAGAAGACCGAGATGCAGTTCAAGTCCTGCACCGTGAAACTTGTCGGGTCGAACTCCGAGGCAAATCTAGCCTCACGCCCTACCCGCTATCTTTTCTGCGATGAGGTGGACAAGTGGCCTGATGCTTCCGCTACGGAAGCCCCTTCCCTAGAGCTCGCCATGGCTCGGACGAACTTCTACCGGACCATCTGCAAGCGAGTATTGGCATCCACCCCGACGGTCGAGACCGGCGCGATTTGGAGTCAGTTTCTGCAAGGCAGCCAGCACCGGTATCATGTCGCCTGCCATTCGTGCGGAACAGAACAACATCTCGAGTTCGATCAGGTCAAGTGGTCGGATGAGCTTCGTGGTCCGAGCGGGGCGTGGGATCTGGATGGAGTAGCTGAGTCGGCCTGCTATCAGTGCATCGAGTGTGGCGACTTATGGCCTCAGGAGATTCAGCGCGAGCTCGTAGATTCAGGCCGATGGATCGCTGGTAATCTTTCCGCTCCACGCGACCATATCTCCTGCCATATTTCAGCGCTCTATTCTCCCCAGATGACCTGGGGAGAACTTGCCAAGCTCTTCCTTCAGAAGTCCTCATCCCCAGGAGGGCTTCATGATTTTCGCAATACCTACGAGGGGCTCCCCTTTGAGAATCGCGCTGCCTCCGTGAAGGAAGATTCCATACTCGATCTGCGTAGCGACTATCGACTCCGAGAGATACCTCCTGCGGTAACAGCCGATGGATCGGCAGCGATCCTCACCTTGTGCGCTGATCCCGGAGAGAAGCAGACTCATTGGTCAGTCGAGGCACGGAATCAGGATGGAGAGAGCTGGGTTCTAGACTATGGGACCGTCCTATCTATCGAGGATCTGATCTCTCCTGAGTTCCTTGCCGCGCGTCGGTATCAGCTCCCTGGGAGTGATGAGATCGTCTCGCCGGTGGCCGGACTGATCGATTCTGGATTCCTAACCGAGAGAGTCTATTCCGTGTGTGCGAAATCGAACGGCCTCTACTACCCCTCGAAGGGATCGGAGAGCACCTTCGGGAACTACGCCGTCACATCCATCAAGGGACTGAATCTACTTCTCTACACCTACGGTGACTTTGCCTGGAAGACGCATCTGTATTTAGAGCGCATCAAGAAGAAGTTGCCTCCCCTACTTCACCTCCCCTCTGATATCGGGCGCGACTTCATCGAGGGGCATACCGGCCAGCAGATGCTGGAGAACAAGAACAGCCGGGTCAGTCCCTTTTATTGGAAGAAAGTCACGTCCGATCACTACGGAGACTGTACCAAGTTGCACTGCGTGGCGTGGGCAATCATGCGGAATAATTTTGGCCGGCAGCCAGCCCATCCAGTCGAGACTGCTTTGGAGTCATGACCTTTGACAAGTCGGTGGAGGCATGAGCCTCAGCACCCTCGATCATGAAAAGGTTTCTGGAATCAAATCCTACCTTCGGTATAAGAGTCTTGAGGAGCTTCAGGCCCTCGCTGATACGATCTTCGCTTCGGCTACTGAGGAAGTTACCATAACGGGAACCGCTGCCGAGGGTGGCTCGGCAAATGGCGAGGTGGCATTTCCTAAATGGGTCTATCTAGAATGCGTCATGGACGTTCGCAAAGAGAAAGGAGATGTCCCGCTCAATGACGATGGCACGATCACAAGCCGCCAGCTCGGAACCCGTCCTGATTACTCGCGAACTTGGTCGGTCACTTGATTTGATTTCCGTTTGATTTTTTCTTTTAATTGGGGTAGATTTGGACACAGTTATTATATGCAAATTTCAACAGAAGATGCAGTCCAGTTTGGGGCTAAAATGAGAAAGTTCATTGACGGGGAAATGCGCGGCGGCGAATCAAGCCGTGATGAAATTCTAAAAACTATAAGGGTATCACTTTGCGACCTAACTGTTAGTCCAGAAAAGGTTTCATTCTTGATACTTCTTGATGCCCTCCGCCAACTATCTCCTACTTATCGGACTATTTTATCTATGGCTATTTTTGGAAAAAATGCTCATACCCTTTTTTTAGATTCAACGCTTCAAGATCCACGACTTTCTCCACTATTTGCCGGGTAAGATTCTCCATTTGATTTCCGTTTGATTTTTGACAGAGGCCGCTCGGTATGAGCGAAACCAAATCAAAGCGGGGTGGGGCGAGAGCTGGAGCCGGTCGTCCCAAGAAAGCAGAGCAGACTGACCTAGCTGCCTACGAGGCAAGTTACCGCTATAATCCACAGCGGATGTGGGTTTATTCCCCGACGCTCGACGCTCAGAAGGAACTCTCCTCTGGATCTCGCCAAGAGCTGATTAAGAAAGCCCAATGGCTATATAATAATTCCGGTCTAGCCGGTGGAGCAGTAGACAAGATCGCTCGACTCGTCGGACCACTCATCCCGCAGGCTCGCACTAAGGACGAGGCATGGAATAGACAGGCCGAACAAGCCTTCACCGACGCCACACGCAATGCCGCCTTCGGCGTCGATGTCTCAGGATTTGTGAACTTCGATCAGGCAATTCCGCTTCTGGTTCGCCAGTGTGCCATCGCGGGTGATGTCTTTTGGCAACGCCTCACTAGCAACTCAGGCCGTGGCCTCTTCCGCATCATCCCTGGAGAGAATGTCGGATCTCCTGTCAGTCAGCCCGTCGGGAAAGATGACGAGGGATGGGTGGATGGTGTCCAGATCGGAAAACTCGGCAAGCCTATCCGCTACCGTGTTCTGAAAGCCCCCGCCTCCTCGGACTACAACGATATCCGCGCCGAGGACATGGGAGGCCATATCCGCCGCGCCTACCGAGTCGGCTATACACGCGCCCCATCTTGGTTGGCACGTGCCGCCAATACGCTCCAGGACATCGCCGAATATCTGGCCTTTGAGAAGCAGTCGGCAAAGATCGGTGCATCAATGGCGATGGTCATCACCTCGCCAGAGGCTGGAACAATTGGCCTTGGGTCTTCTCTCATTAAGGGGAATTCCTCCAGCTCCGCGCAGCCGATGACCGTGGACGCCATGACGAATGGCTCCATCATTCCGCAGCTCAAGCCGGGAGAGAAGGTGGAGAGCCTAATCAATAATCACCCCTCGGGCAATATGCAGCAGTTCCTTGGAACTCTGAAAGAAGAGATCGCCGTCGGTCTCGGTTTCTCTAGCCAATTCCTCTTTGATGCCACCGATGCCGGGGGCGCAAATCAACGCTGGATTCTCGAGGAAGCCGCCAGCGCGATTGATGAAATCCGCGACATCATCACTCAGTCCTTTGCGGCCCCTTTCTGGAGGTTCTGGATCTGGCAGGAGATCCAAGCCGGTCGCTTGCCGATGCCGAATGATGGTGAGGATTGGTGGAGAGTAGACTTCACGCCTCCCGCTCGTCTTTCCGTGGACTTCGGTCGTGACGGACGCTTGATGAGCGATCTCCTACTCCGAGGTCAGATTTCCCCGCAGCGGTACTACGCATTGCAGGGACTCGATGCAGATACCCAAGATTCCGACATCATCCGCTTTGCCGCCCGTCGCAAGAAGCTGGTGCAAGAGATCGCCAAGGAAGAGGGAGTCGAGTTGACACTTCAGGAAGTTTTCCCTCCAGCCCCCGGATCTCCCGTTCCCGTAGTCGCCGAACCCTCGGCAGATTTGACAGCCACGAAATAAGCAACACATGGCGACTCTCTCCCTATTTGCTGCCGCAACCGATTCCCGCGTGGATGCCGAGAACGGCATCCTGCGTGGAGTCCGCGTCATCACGAAGGGGGAGGCCAAGACCCACAGCTTCCTCGGTTGCCCGATTATCTGCGACGACATCACGATTTCAGATGTGGTTCGTGAGGCGGCTACCTTTGCGGACGGAGTGCCGGTCAAGCTGGCTCACGGAACGGACATCGAGGAGCTGGTCGGTTCCATCCGTGGCATCTACGCCGACGGGGACTGTGCTAGAGGTGATCTCTACCTGCTCAAGACGCATGAGTCTTACCCAACGCTCATTGAGATGGCTCAGACCATGCCGAGCAATTTCGGAGTTTCCATCTCATTCCTGAATCTCCCCGAGCCGGTCATGAACTCAGTCATGGGAGATGACGGGGATGGGGATAACGACGCCAGCGGAATTAATCCTGACTACCAAGACGACATCGTGGCCTATGCCGCACGGGTTGTTGAGGGAGGTCTTTTCTCCGCCGATCTGGTCAGCAACCCAAGCTGCAACCCCTCCCTCTTTTCCATTATGAGCGAAACCCCAACCCCTGAAGCTCCCGCCCTAGAGGTTGTGGAGATCCCAGTAGAAGCCCCGAAGGTTGAAGAGACCATCGCCGGTGAAATCAAGCACATCGCCGAGGTTATTGCCTCCGAGATTGCTGATCCCGAGGTCATCGAAGAGACCGCCCCTGTCCCTGCTGATGAGTCTCTAGTTTCAAAGGAAGAGCTTGAGGTGAAGGGACCAGATGGAACGCAGAACGATCCTGAAGGTGGCAAGGAAGTCCGTGGACCTGAAGGCACTCAGAATCTGCCAGAGGATGTGAAGCCAGAGATCGCATCTGAGACTCCTGCCAAGGACGCAAAGAAAGAGATCCCTGCCCCGGCAGAACTCTCCCGCAAGTGGGGAGCCGTCACTACGGATCTTGAGGCTACCCGCACCGAGCTTTCTGCAACTCGCACCGAACTCTCTGCCGTGAAGTCGGAACTCACCGCCGCTCAGACCGAACTCTCCAAGAGGGATTCCGAGCTTGTGGATCTCCGCTATCTCCACCGCTCGGTTCTCTCCGTCATGGGACTCTCCGCTTCGGATGTGGTTCCTGAGATCGCTAACAGCGAGTCCGCCCTTTCCGTGATCGAACGCTACGAGGCCATGCCGGCCGGTTCTGATCGCCTCTCCTTTTTCCAGTCCAACCGCCGCGAGATCGAAACCGCTCTCTCAGCACGGGTCGGAAAGTAACAAGTCAACCCCAACACACCCCAACTAACTCACCAATATGGCTAACACCTATTCCTCCTCCCTCGTTACGGACATCGCAACGCAGGCATCCATCACAGTCCTTCAGCCCAAGCTCAGTGCGCTCAAGGCTTTCTCCAGCGATTTCACATCCGACACCGTTTCCGGTGCTGGTCTTCGCAAACTCCAAGTCGCCGTTGTCGCCAACGCTGCATCCGCTGTGACCAACCCAACATCGTTCACCAGCAACGGTGATTCAATTTCTGCTGCCGGTGTGACCATGAATCATATCTCGGCTCAGTTCGGACTTACCTCCGCACAGCTTAACCAAGGCTTCCGTTTGGAGAAGGTTCTCAAGGCCAATCTTGCCGCTCTTGGTAACGCCATCATGGATGTGGCTTTCGCACCCATGACGACCACCAACTACGGCACGGCTGCCTACAACACCGCGATTGCTACGGCAACCGGCGGCGTTCTTGGAAACGACCTTATCACCAAGGGTCTTCCTGCTCTGTTTGCGGCTATCGCTAACGGCAGCGAGCGCAACCTTGTCCTTGACGGTCAGTACTTCTCGTACTTGCTTCCTCAGAGTGGGTTCAGCCTTCCTGTCACCGGAGGACCGGCTTACGGGTTTGATAACGTGTATCTCAATACTCGTTTCAACGCCATTACCGGCGGTTCTGATTCGTTGCTCAACGGCACGACCAAGACCTGTCACGGTTTTGCAGCCAGCCCCGAGGCTCTTGCAGTTGCTAGCAGCCTTCCCTATGTGGATCAAGCAGTTGCCGGTCTGCTTCAGCAGCAAGAGACAATCCAGATTGAGGGTCTTGATGGCCTTGCAATCCAGATGTCGATCTGGGGCGATCTCGCCACTCGCGGTCTGTATGGTAGCTTCGATGTGATCTTCGGCGCAGCCAAGGCTGACGGTTCAGCTCTCAAGTTCATCACCGCCTAAGTTTCGGTTTGGTTTCATTGCCTGAAGGGGTGGGGTCGAAAGGCTCCACCCCTTCTTGCGTCTAGGCATCACGTTTTGACAGCCGGTCAAGGAGGTGAACCGGAACTCCATCGCAGCCTTTCATCGTAAAGGCGCTGCTGCTCTCGCCGATGCTCTCGGCACTCAGGTCACAATTTCTGGCAAGACCTTCTTTGCCCACGTCTCGACACCGCGCCCGACGATGAGCCTGGAGACCGGGGGATTTTCTACCGACCGATCCATCACCCTCCGCTGGCCGGTGGGCCGCGCACCGAAGCCAGCACTCGGAACGGCAGTTCTGCTTGTCAGCGAGAATCTCTCCTTCCGAGTCCAGACCGCGACAAGCCTCATCGGATCACCTCTGGGTCAGGAGATCCAAGTCACCGCAATCAGGGAATAGCTCTCGACCCTCGACCCTCGTCTCTCGACTCCGCCCCCCATGAACCCTCTCGCCGTAGAAACCGCTCTCAAGTCGGCACTTGCCGCCTCCGCATTTCCGACGACGACGATCTACACCGGCACGAGTTACGCCGAGCTTACCCCTGAGAGCCTGAATCTCATCGTATCGGTAGACTCGCTTCAGTCAGTCGGCAAGGGCCTCTATACGGCCACTGCAATGGTGAAGCTCACGGCCCCGGCCCTGCTCGGTGATACAGCATACACGCAATTCTCCGCAGCTCTGGAGAGTCTGAAGGTCGCGCTCTCCGACACCTACCTCCTTGCGAACTGGCCCGTGGCAGACGCGCCGAGCTTCTGCGGCAGTTCTCCATGCCCTTCGAGCATTTCCACCGGACAGGACAACCACGCATGGACGGCGGATCTCCAAATGACGCTCGGCGTCATGGATTGAAGAACAGAACAGCAAACGATTTGACAACCCCGCATCTCCAAATCCTCCAACCCGCTACCACCGCTAACCACCTCATCCTATGGCCGCTACCCTTCTCGGAACCTCCACTGGCACAGTCTTCGGCTGCACTGCCGAAACTGGCATCCTCATTGACGCCTTCTCGATTTCCACGACCAGCGACAAGCAGGAGGTGAAGAACGAAAACGGCGAAGTGAGGCTCGTGGCCGTCTTTAATCCTAAAGCAGCAATCTCCGTTTCTGGAACGGTTGCCGGGACAACTGGAGTGGTCGCCGCATCAGTCGGAACCGCTCTGACACTTGCCAACGTCGAGGCAGTTGGTGGTGTGTCCGCAGGACTCGTCATTGTGGATGGAGTTTCGATCCAGAAAAAGCCTGATGGCTTCAAGACTATCAGCATCTCCGCCTCCCGCTACCCGCTGATCACTGCCTAGTTTCTCCCACGCCTCGGCCCCCGGCGAATAGGGGGCTGCCAATTCTGATTAACTGAAAAAAATATGACTGAAGAAGATTCTCTCAAAGGAAGTTGGTTTTCCACTTCCGATATGAAGCTGGCGATTTCGCTCCACGCTGCCGGTTTCACATTCAAAGCCAATGCCGAATGCACCCGGCTTACGACCGAAGGCCGCGAGAGTTTCACTTGGCACTTCAACACGACGAATACCGATGGAGAGGATCTGAGCGACTTTCTCCGGGCATGGGAGAATCCCGTCGGCGAAGGCATCCCGCGCCCCTCGAACATGGTCTGCTTCCTCCTGGCACGCGAGGCCATGCTTTCACGGACGCACATCATCACGGAGAGCCATCGCGTCCCAAATCAGATGCTGCGTAACAGGGGAGACAAAAGGCTGGCCTTCACCCCCCGGCTGGGAACTGCCGAGCGTCAACACCTCGCCCAGCTCGCAAGCTGAGATCCATTTTATGAACAAGAAAAACCCAACGCAGAAAGAATCGGTCAATGAAGTCAACGACTTCTCGGATGATCTGAACGAAATCAACACCGATGCTCGCAACCGCGAACTTGACCAGGACATCCTCCGCAGCGGTGAGGAGATCGCAGGCATCACGTTGCGCCGACTCTCGGCTGGAGACCTAGCCATGCTGATTGAATGCGGCGTCGGCCTTGCTATGGGGAGGATGAATAATATCGCCTTCGATGTCGGCGCGATCCTCTACTGTCAGAGCATCGACAAGACAAAGGCTCGGAACATCAAGCCTTCGGAGTTTCGATCCGATGTGTATGAGTTCCTTGATGCCTACGAGCCTGACGTGTTCCAAGAGGCCACTCCTAGAGTTCTGGAGCTGATTGATCGGGTCAACAAATCGAAGACTGCGGTTTCTGGAACAGCAACCGGCGGTGGAGAATCACCAGACCCAAAAGCTGGAGGCCGGGCTGGCTGACATCATACGTCGCTAGGCTGGCCGAGAAAACGAGCTGGAGTCACGACTTCATCCTTTGGGAGTTACCTTTTAGCGAAGGGATGAGGATCTTGGACTATCACATCTGGTGCGGTGGGAAGACCCTGCGCTGGGCGGATGATCTGATTGACATCGAGGACTTCTAAGATGGCAACTCCCAAGGTCCAGATTGATAACGTCCAGCTTCTCAAGAAAATGAAGCGTCTGGAGGAAGTGACCGGCAAGGAGGTGGCATCATCCCTTCGCCGTGGGGGAAGGCTTTTAGCGGTGAATCTTGCTCACAATACCCCTCCGTTCGGAAAGTCATCTAAAGACAAGATGGTGGATGATGAAGTTCAGATGTCATCCCTTCATGTCGGAGAGAATGCCTTGATGCGCGATCTGTTCCGGGTCTTCTACGTCATGAGCATTGGCCGCATCCGTGGCATCATTGATTTCCAAGGCCGTTCAGCCACGATAAAGTACGGACATAAAGGTGCGCAGCCACTTGGTAACATCACCGAGAAGGTGCTTACTCGCGGTCAGATGAAGGCATGGCATGATAAACGCCGTGGAGCGAATGGAAGAGTCAGCAAGGTTCGCCGTGGAGTCACGACGGGTCACAGGATAAAAGACCTTCAGAATCTGGATAAGGGCATCGTCACTCAGGAGTACGTTGAATCTTACTACAAGGAACGAGTGAAGATGGTGGGACTTTCTAAGGCGGGATGGGCCTCCTGCATAGCCAAGATGGATCTCACTGAGTCAGGAGTGAAGAACATCTGGGCAGGAATCCCGGCATGGGTGAAGCGTCATATTTCCAAGGCTCCATCAGCGGTTTCCGACCGCGCTACAGCAATGCTTCCGCAGATCAAGCTGACCAGCAAGATCCCTTGGGCTGATAAAGTGATGAGCGAGAGCGATTACAGGGAAGCGTTACGGATCACCCGCGAGAAGTTCCTTGCTTCAATGGATAAGGAAATAAGAGCCACGCTCAAGAAGGCCGCAGAGCAAACGGCATAACGCTTTTGACTCCGCGCCTTCTGATATGCATAGCCCGTTTCCCTTCAGTCTTCAACCTAACAGCCTAACAGCCTAACAGTCCAATAGCCTTTCTTCCCCATGAGCGATGTATCAGTCAGTTTAGGCGTAACCGGCAAGGATGTTGTCCTGGGCGCATTTTCCGAAGTCGGGAAGGCGGGTCATGCGATGGGCGAGACCTTCGGATCTATCGCTGGCAAGCTGGCAGGGCTGGCTGCTGGCTATGTTTCTATCACGGCCACCATTGGAGCTTTTCACGGAGCTATGGAAGAAGGTGGAAGGCTTGCAGATTTCTCAGATCAGACCGGCATTGCCGTCGGCAAACTTGTCTTGTTGGAGAGGGCATTTGAAAACAATG
>Ga0304729_1002621_pt1 | contig 10644 bp, 4 predicted proteins | sample C_131016_MF_Meta_FD_190475 | JGI IMG/M metagenome (GOLD analysis project Ga0304729, IMG submission 190475) | Freshwater microbial communities from Lake Croche, Canada to study carbon cycling - C_131016_MF_MetaG (v2) (version 2) | ecosystem: Environmental > Aquatic > Freshwater > Lake | place...
CGTAGCTCAAAGATGATTTCAGCCAGAGATCTCCATTGGTGTCGCGATAAATATCTTCGTAATAGTAAGTGTCATCGTAGTAGGAGTAGTAAGCCCTGTTGCCATAAGGTGTTACATAGCCGCCGCTACAAGTTGAAGTAGTGACATAGTTTGGAACTTTCTTTTTGGCTACCGCGTAGTAATCCCGATTAAATGTGACTGTGGCTTTGCACTTGCTGGAAGACGACTCCTCCGTTGCGGTAATTAGAGAATCCTCACGTTTCTTATCGTTACAGCTAATAGCACTGGATTTGTAGTTGTAATCTCTAAAGTCAAAGTACTTAGCAGGGGCTTCTCCGGTTGAAAATGAGTATGCGAGCTTTTTCACATTTACACATTTCGAGGTCCCGGACGATGAAATATTGAAACAATCTTTTGCCCTGGCTAAAAGTGCATTGTTTAATTTGTCGCTTCCTCCATCTGGCAACTTGACTTGGTATCCGATTTCGGGGCTGTCAAACTTACTTGAATAGAAAGTTTTGTCAGTGGGAGCAACCAGTTTGAAGCCGTCTGCCTTAACGGTGTAAGCACCAGGAATAGAGTAGTAAGAGCCAACCTTGGTTTTCTGCCCATTCACCATAATTTTGGAGCTCACGTCTTTGGGCAGATAGCTACTTGCTACAACTTCCAAAATGCCTGGAGTCAACACAGGCTTGTACTCAACGTGTTTTAGAAGCCAAGAAGGTTCCTTATAGACAGGGAATGTGCTGAATGAGTACACGAAAGTCTTTGTACCTTTGCTGAAGGTTACCTTGATGTCTGCATCTAGGTTTCCTGGAGCCCAGGCTTTGTAGGATTTTGATCCTGGTATTCTGAGGAAATTTGTAACTTTCACACTGGAGTTAAATCCATCTTTAGGCTGAGCAGCAGAAAGTATCTTGTCGCTTAGCCACTTCAAGCCAGTGCTCTTGTCGGGATTCAAATAAGTTTTCAAATCCTTGATTTTCATGTGCTGCAAGTTATCAGCAAACTTCTGACCTACCTGTACAGGGCCATCTGTGTAAGCCCAAACGCGGTTGGTTGTAGCTGCCGTAATAGGAGTCAAAGCAACTGCCAATAACAAAAGCTTTGTCGTTAGTCCAAAAATCCTGCCCGCTGAAGAGCGAACTTCCACTTTCTCACCGCGTGGAATTCTGAATGTGAGTATTGGGAAAGCCGACACCACAAACTTCAAGAATTTTCCGCTGGCTAGGAAGGCGAGACTAAGTACGAGTGTAGAAATTACCAGCACGCTAATAAAGGTTGAACCAAGTGTTACGGCTGCTGACATCGAACTCGCAGCAGATCCCTCTCCGCCAGTCATTTCACCAGAGATTTGGATATTCATCACATAGGTAACTCCAAATGCAACCAATAGTCCGTAGCCCAGTGCTTGCAAATAATTGTGATTGCTCTTGAAAGTAAGAGAAGTTTTAGAAGCAGCGGCAGCTCCAGATATTAGTGCTACTACAAGAACCAGCACTAGAACTCCTACGAACGCTACGATTCCAACATCGCTCAGCAACCAGAAGCTCGTCTTAGCTGAATAAACGCCTAAATTGCTTAGTGAGAACATTCCATTTGCTGTCTGATCCAAGTGCATACCAATGTTCAGTCCCATGGCTGCAAGCAATCCCTGGAAAATGGCATTCAAAAGGAACAGTAGTGTTCCGGCTAGAACTAGAACAATTTGACCTTGAGGTAAGTCCATCTTGCTTGGGGCAACTGGCTCACTTGCGTAAGCAAAAATTGGGTCGATTGCGTACGTAATCGCTGCAATTATGATGGCGGCAAGAGTCAACACTGCATACATGATCATGAAATTACTTAGGGCTTTGCTCACCCATTGCGTTACCTGGCCAAAACCTGATGCATTCGCATGGTTAGCAGAAACTCTGCCTCTGTAGGCTGCCAGCCAAGCAAAGGCAAATAGAGCAAAGGTTGAAGTTAGTGATAGCTGATGAATTTCGAATGCGCCAACTAGATAGTTCAGTGTGCCTTGGGACACAAATCCTGTTAACCAAGAAAAAGCTGCAAAACCTAAGGCAACGTGAATCGGGCTTAGCCCAGCTCCATTGTTCTCGTTGTGATCAGAGCTTCTTCTCACCATTCTTCTTATTGTCAGAAACGCGATAATGAAAATCAGTCCAGAGTGGGCACCAATGCTCACAACTGTGTTAAGACCTCCCATACCTAGGTCGAGTTGGCCCCCTTGTGCCGTGACTGAAGCTCCAAAACCAGATAGAGCCAAAGCAAATGACCCTCTGATCAATGAGGAGAAATCAACCTGAACTCCAGCTAGTTGGCCGTAGAGAGCACCAACTATGGAGATAAACAGAGTTACCCCAGCTATCAGGAATAATGCAACAGAGGCACCTTTGGTCAGGCTTCGAACAACCCCTTTGATGTTCTCCTGCTTAGGCAGTACCACTTCACGCAACTGTCTTAGCGTGCGCATGTATGTTTCGTAATTTCCGTTTATCTTGGCCATGATTCCCTTTCGTGGTTTCCCCTCAACCTTAGTTTCCAGTTGAGAACAAAAATGACCAAAGGCATAACGTTTAGATGAATTTCTACCCTTGCGGGAACCACGAGTTAGAGAAAATTGAGGGACTTGAACTAAGAATGAATCAAATACTCTCCAGCCACCTGATCTCTGAAGAAAAACGAGGAGCACTACTCCTAGCCATCGTTCAAGCAGCTAAATCCAAAGACCTAGACCCAGAACGAGCCCTAAGAACAGCAGTCAGAGACCTCTCAGACGACATTAGAAAAGCAGAAGTCCTAGCTGCTAGTGATGCTGGGGTTATTGGGGTTGAGGAGGAATAGGAAAAAATTCTGAACCTGAGGCGTATCTCCAATTGTGCTTTCGAGAATGTCTTGCCACTTGAGTAAAGTCTTTTATAACGAACTGGTAACTAGGACACTCGGACCCACTCGGGAAAGAAAGGATAGTACAAATAGAAACAAGGAGCACTTGGGTAAAAATTGGAAGCTACAGAAGAACAAATTGCAGATGTCCTAAAGTCGCTTCAGTCCAAGGGAATTGCTTGCTGGCGACTTAGAAGCCAATTGTTCCCGGACATAGTGATCGTGGACGAGCATTACGGCGTTATCTGTCTTGATATTCTCATAGAGGGTTACGAACAGGAAGAACCAGATCTAGTAAATAAAAATGCTAGAAAAAAAATTTATAGCTTAGTTAAGGAATTTGAGTTAAGAGTTTCAGACTTTAAATTTAATTACCAGAGACATGTTATTCCTGCCGTTAGACCAGAAAAAGGATACCGAGTCAAACTCCAACAAAGAGAAGACACCGAGCTCAATCACTCAGAGAAAACCCTCGCTTTTTCTCTTGCGATTTCCTTTGGAGAGAGAATCGCCGTCCAGAAACAAGTGGAACCCATATACGATGCCAAGGCAGCTGATACTAGAAGATTAGTTCTAGATGAAGAGCAATCAGCGATTGCTAAACTAGCCGGCACCGGAGTAACAATTGTAGAAGGACTGCCGGGAAGCGGAAAATCATTGGTTTTAGCCGCCAGGGCCAATTACTTAAATTCTCTTCATCCATCTTGGAAAATATACGTTGTTTGCTTCAATAACTCACTGAAGCCCTATTTGCAAAAACTAGTAACGCCTAAAACCAATATAGTTGTTGAGACTTTTTATGAGTTTCGAAGCAGAAATGTCGACCGATTCAGCATGAAGAATGCAACTGAAAAGATAGCTCTGGATCAGCTGAACAAAATTCTGCACATTTCCAAGGATTCCGATGCGATTCTCGTTGATGAAGCACAAGACTTTCTAAGGGCTTGGATCTACTACTTGGCTAAAAAAGTCAAAGATGACAGAGGTGGGTTGATGCTGGTAGCAGATAAAAATCAGTCCATCTACAGAAATGCCGAAATCGAAGAAGATTTCCAAGACTTGAACCCAACTTATTACTACCTAAATAAGACATACAGAAGCACTAAGCAAATAATTGAATTTACCAACGTTCTAATTCCTGAATGTGCGATACCTGAGGAGGATCTAGAAATTGAAGGGCCAAAGCCTCGGCTGGTTTGGGTGCAAGGTGGGCTTAAAAAACCGGATGTCAAGCGAGCAATTGCATTGGACATCACCGAGATATTGAAAAACGATAGAGAGGTTAAGCTTTCTGATATAGGCATACTTTGTAGCCGAAGATTCACAATGATGGGAAGTGTCAGAGAAATCTCAGAATCACTGACTGAACTGAATGATTTTGTTCCTCAGGATTGGATATCCCCACTTTTTGATACCAAGAGTTATGAACCAGATAGGAACTCAATCAAGATGATGACTATACATTCTTCAAAAGGATTAGAGTTCAAGTATGTATTTCTACTGGGTTTGGAGGAACTCGCTAAAGAATACCATGAAGAGATTAGCTCAATCGGCAACATCTCAGATGAAAATTTGGAAGTGAGACTCAATTTTGTGGGACCCACTAGAGCAAGTCGAGAACTAAATGTGTACTACTCTAGGCACAACTTGTTCTTGGATCGATTATTAGCCAACCGAAGTGTTTTCAAAGAAGTGATTTATCCAGAAAGTTACGAGGTACCAGAGCAATGGCAAGATTAACCAGTCTTGGTGAATTTGAGGGGCCAGGTGAGAAGAAGACTGCACAATACCTCGCACAAAATCTACCAGATCACTGGCACGTGATTCATGGAAGGCAGCTTCCAAATCGAACACGCACCGAAATTGATTTCCTAATAGTTGCTGATAACCACCTTTTCGTTGTCGAAGAGAAAAGTTGGGGCCCTGAAATAGCAATTGAAGACGTGGATTGGTACGTCATCAAAGGATCCAAACTAGACAGACGTAGTTCACCAGCATATCAAGCTTCGCAGGCAGCAAAAAAAGTTGCGGGCTGGCTCAAGGAGCGCCGCCTCAATTTAGAATTCATGACCTGCATTAGCGTGGTCATCATGTCATATGACGACGTAGTATTACGTGTTAATCCGAATCAAGTGGTGGACGATTCAGTTCTTAAGCTTCAAGGGTGTGAAGAGTATTTCACTAAAGTCGACAAGCGATCCAATCCCAAATTTAGAGCCAGCAAAGAGTCTGTTGACACTATTATTTCTGGGCTTTCTGGTAAGAGTTCAGACCTAAGCCAAATCGGGGACTATGCGATTGTGTATGAAGTTCCGGAGCCATTTTCTGGAGTCCGAACTTTTTTCGGAGAGCACATAAATTCAGGTGAGGAGGCTCTCCTAACTTGCTTCGATCACAGTTATTGGAACTCTGATGATAATCAAAAAGCCGACTTTATAAAGAGGGAGAGAAATGCCTATAGGGCATTGCAAGAACTCGGGAGCGCTTGGGTTGTTTTACCAGATTTCGTATTTGAAAGAAAGCAATGGTGGGTCGTTCCTAGCTTGAAACCACACCGTTTCGTGTCGTTAAGCAGTATGTCATCTGAGGACACGATACAGGACTTCAAGTTAAGCGCAGAACGCATGTTCCTAAATGCGCTTGAAACCTTGTCGGCCATCCATTCAGAGGGAGTAGTTCATAAAAACATCACTCCAGAGAGTGTCTGGATAGGCCCTAAGAATAGAATTAAATTCAGTAACTTTAGGCTTGCTCACATCGATGGGCATGCCACTCTTCGAGCAAATTCAAACGCCAAAGAGAGAAACCCATTCTTAGCGCCAGAAGTCCAAGATCCTGATTTCTATTCAAGCTACGAGGCAGACGCTTACTCTCTCGCATCCAGTTTTAGTTTCTGTCTTTTCGGGTCAGTTGACGTTCCGAATGAAGCAGATGGTGTCTCAGATAAACTCATTGAAATTCTAGGAAGAATGCTCCACCATAGCCCCGATTCGAGAATTTCTCTTAAGGATGCGATTGAGAACTTGAACCTAACAGAGGTCTCTAAGCGCGAAGGGGCAAATTCACTTGAGGTCTCAGATGAATTCATTGAAGGAGGGCTAATTTCCAAGCGTTACAAATTATTGCAATCGCTTGGAGAAGGTGGAATGGGTGTATCTTGGTTGGCTCAGGACACTCTTGATGGCGGAAAATTGAGGGTGGTCAAAGCTCTTAGACGCACCGAAGACTATGAGCTAGCTATCAAAGAATATGGCGCTACCAGCGCGCTAAAGGGCATAAATTTTTGCAGTACGCCTCGTGCATCAAACGATCTGCCAGCTCCTGGTTATTTGGTTTACGATTTTGTACCCGGCTCAACCCTAGAAACCTATTCAGACTCAGACGAATTTAAAATTGATAAGGCCAAGTCTCTTTTCATCGACTCACTTAGGCGGATTGGGCAAGTTCATGAAAAAGGTATGGTGCATGGGGACCTGAGCCCCAGGAACATTCTGATCGATGAACAAGAAAACCTTTGGCTCATTGACTTCGGACTCGCTGTTGAAATCGGGAAAAAGCAGTTCGGCGGTACACCATCCACGATGTCGCCAGAAGCTTCAAAGAAGAAAGAGCTCTTTCCACATTCTGATCTTTACAGCCTTTGCGCTAGCTTTGTTTTTTCCATGCTCGGTAGGGCTCCATACACAGGAGAGAAACAGAACTTGTCAGCTAGGGATTGGAATATCAGATATTTGACTGATGCCGAGAGACAACAGGTTGGAGACGAAGGAGCAAGTTTTCTGACGGTTTTATTAAATAACTGCGACGAAGATCCGAGTAAAAGGGCTCAATCTGCAGAGGAACTGTTCGAGCAAGTTGATGCTATTAGAAGGCCCCAAGTTAATGAATGGCCAGAACAAGATGCAGAGCAGCTTATTAATTCGTCGGTGAACAAGTTACGCAAACTCTATATTCAGAGTAAGTCTGGCGCTAGTAATTCAATGGGTAAAGATGATACCTATGCGCAAACTTTGCTGGACACAAAGTTAATTCCAGATGTCCTTTCCGGTAAAGCGAGATTGGTCTTTCTAACTGGCAACGCAGGTGATGGTAAAACCTCCTTCCTTCAGACATTGCAAGCCGAACTAAAGAGTCAAGGTTTCAAAGAACTAGAAGCAGACCGATATGGCTGGACTTATGAGCAAGCTTCATTAACCGTGAGAGCTATCAATGACGCGAGTGAATCGAGGAACGGGTTAAGCCGCGATGAACGAACAAAGCAACTTCTTAATTCTTATGTAACCGATGGCCACACAGTTCTACTGGCGATAAATGATGGACGAATGAGGGAATTCTTTGAAGACTACTCCCTTGAATATCCAATTATCGCACAAGTCATTCAGGACTATTTTGAACAAGGGGATTCTCAAAGTGGCGACGTGGTAGTCGTAGACCTCAAAACGCGCAGTCTGGTTTCTGGCACTGACGTTCCTATACTTGATTCCGTAATTGAACAGGTAACTTCTCCACAGCTTTGGGATGCCTGCCATGGCTGTGCATCTGCGCACAAGTGCCCAATTTTTCAGAATTCAAGAGCGCTCGCTGGATCAGCGCGAGAATCCGTGAAGGAGCTTTTCGAGATAACTCATCTAAGACGTAAGAAACGCATTACTCTTAGGCAAATGAGATCTACACTATCGTGGCTCATAACCGGCGACCTCCAATGTGAAGAGGTCCACGAAATGCTAGATAGACCGACGCACTCTTTGCAAGATTGGGATATCAGCCAACTTGCTTTCTCGGATGCAACAACTGACCTTCTAATTCAAACTTGGAAAGATATAGACCCAGCTGGCCTCAATTCATCAAAAATGAGCAAGTTGCTAGAAGATCCAGAAATAAGGAACCTCGGTTTCTCGGCGAACGAAATATACCGACGTGGTATGAGAATGAGTTTTTTCAGGCAGGCTTTAGTCGATAACAGTGAAGTCTCGCAAGACCTACTGGATGATTCTAGAAGCTACAAGTTCCTCACTAAGTTTGTAGATTCTATGAAGGAGCCTGCTGCTGGGGTTGTTCCAATTATTCTTCGGGGAATGAGCAGGCTAGTTGGTTCGATTTTCTATGAAGAATCAGACTTAGTTATCTCTAAAAGAACAGATGGTAATTGGATACCCCTAAGAAAATTTCCGCTGGGGGAGTTCAAACTCGATGTACTTCACCCTAAGAATGAATACATTGAAACCCAATTTGAAGCATTGTTATTGACCCATGTCCCAAGCTCAAACCGCTTTTTGATTAGTCTTGACATCTTCGAGGTCTTATGTAGGTCTGAAGGTGGTCAACTCATGAATGATCCCGCATCAGATGCAGTTAGACATGAGGTCCAGAGGTTTACAAATTCACTAATTGGGCAGCCCATAAATGAGATTTATGTAGTCGAGCCGTCTGGTAAGCAAAACCTAGTTAGGGTGTCCGATGGTCTCATTCACCTTGGAGTTGAAATGGAGAGTATTAATGGTTAATTTAATACCTCGTTCTGGAATCTGGAAAAACTTAGCTTCTGCGAAAAACGATACTCTTGTTCCGGTTCTTCTGAATGAGACCGACATGGAAAGGCTCATAGTTCGCCTACTAGAGAGAATCGTGAAACACGGTCGAGTTTCAACCCCAAATGGAGTTCCGGGGCTAGAAGGCCTTGACAAGATAGTAGACAATTTGTCATCAAACCCAAAAATTTCTGGCTTTTCGAATGCTAGAGGAAAGCAAATTTTGGAAGGATGGCTTCGAGCAAGCGTCCTGTCCATGAAAAGATCAGGGAGAGGGCGATCTGGACAAGAGAACATCGACTATTTTGTTCCACACTCTGCCGCTGTGTATCGAAGTGGATACCCAAGAACTACGTCACGCTACAGAAAAGCTGATTTATTCGCTTATGAGTCCATGATTGCCGTGAGCAATGTGACCCAAAGTTTCGACCGATTCGAGGTCGCTAAAGGCATTATGAATCTAATTGCTGACGAGGAACGTTTGGAGTCCAGATCTGTCCTTGGAAAAGGGGTTGAATTTGGAGCTTTTCCTCGAACAGCGCCTCGTTACCAAGAAGGCACAACTGTAGATATTGAGTCACTTCTTCAACTTAGAGCACTTGAGGGACTGACGGGGAAAGATCCAAATTCAGATCCAGTAGTTGCCAAACTCGGACCATTCCCAGAAACCTATTTAAAACTTGGCCAAGATTTAGTAGCTTTTATTGAAGCTTCTCGTGACCGAACATCTCTTGAAGTTACATCAGGGCTGGAAGCTATTCTTGGATTCCATCTTTATTGCCTGCCACTACTAAGCTCCCTCGCAATCGAGAGAGAATTTGAAATATACAAATCAGGCGATGAATCTTTTAACGCAGAGAAGTTAGATTTGTATTTTGACTTCACGAATGATGCTTCTAGTCGGTCCTCCGAAATGGCAAACTTATCAGTAGCCCGAGACTTTAAACGCCTACGAAGGCTCTTTGATTCGATGATGATTCTTCGGGAGACTGAGACAACAGTGTTGCAGTCACTTAAGGCAACTCAGTATCAGGCGTCTGTAAAAGATAACTACCAGGGTCTAGTAGCAGAACTAATCAAGTTTTACAACGATCCGGAAATTCACACTGTGGCGACAGTAAGACTCTCGATGTTGATGGCTGAAATGAAAGAAGAGCAACGAGAATTAGCTTCGCGTTTAATTGAAGATTACACAAACCCAGTGGAAAAAGTTTCAAGGATTGTGATCGAAGACCGACAGCGAGAAGCTCTTGACGGTATGCGTAAGTGGGCATATTCAACAGGCGGCCTTGAGCCTGTTTCGAGAGAAACAGCAAATTCTCTTTTGTCGGGAACTAAGCGAGCGCCCACAACTTGGAAATACAGACTGTCAGACAGCATGTTGACAACGCTCATTCAGATGTGTTTTATTCATGAGGGTAACCCAGCAGATGCCACACGTCCTGTTCGAATGCCGATGCCGATGCTTATTCGAAAACTAGAGGAACGCTATGGAATCGTGATCGATAGACCTCCATTAGGCATGAATTCCATTGAAGATAACAAGGCTGCTGCAAGGAATAAGGCGGCATTCAAAGACAAACTCAAGATGCTAGGACTTTTTGATGGGCTTTCCGATGACTCTAACGCCCAAATTGTGAGGAATCCGTTAGGAGGTAGAAATGCTTGAAATTCGCACGGTTGAGGCAATTCGAGAGGGTGTTGAATTATTTGTAACTGAATATTGCTCAGAACAAGTTAAAGGAAAGTTCATCCGACTTTTTACTAGCACGGAGACAATCGAAGTGATTTCCAAATTTCTTGATGAACTTCTGCCAATACAGCACTCATACCTGGTTTCCAATCAAGAGGACAATCAGCTTGGTACTTGGAAATCAGTTCAGGTAAACCAAAGGCCTTTTTTCCAACATAAAATTCTTGGTCTAAATTCAGATACGAGTCGAAATGTGTTAGACGATCAGGGATGTATTGACATTCGGAACGAGGTCGAGGAGAAAGCCAAAATAGGCGAGCCTGAGTTTGCTGATTCACTCAATTTCATTTATCTTTTCGACGGCTCAATAGAAGTAACAGGGTCTCTTGGTCCCGACACTTTTTCCCAAGTAGATTTCGACGATGTTCTTAATTCCTTACTTTCAAAAAAACTAAGCGAATTAGACCAGAGCTCCAAGATTAAGAATCTTCTAGGTATCGCGGAATCTTCTGGCTCAAGTTCAACTGGAATACT
>Ga0304729_1002623_pt1 | contig 10636 bp, 9 predicted proteins | sample C_131016_MF_Meta_FD_190475 | JGI IMG/M metagenome (GOLD analysis project Ga0304729, IMG submission 190475) | Freshwater microbial communities from Lake Croche, Canada to study carbon cycling - C_131016_MF_MetaG (v2) (version 2) | ecosystem: Environmental > Aquatic > Freshwater > Lake | place...
TCAACCGCAACATCCGCTGGACCTGCGACCGCTCAGAGGCTTTTCTGTCAGACGCCCATGGCCGTGACCACGCGAGCCACGCTGAGATGGCGTTGGACAAAGACGGTCACTTCTTGGCATTGAAGGTACACACCAACGCCAACTTAGGCGCCTATTTGTCAACCTTCTCTACGGCCGTTCCGACGATTCTGTACGCCACACTTTTGGCTGGCCAGTACAGCACTCCGCAGGTGTATGTCGAAGTCGATGCATGGTTTACCAACACTGCCCCCGTCGATGCCTATCGAGGCGCGGGTCGCCCTGAAGCCACTTATTTGCTCGAGCGTTTGGTCAGCCGCGCGGCTTGGGAAACTGGTATCGGCCAAGACGAAATTCGCAAACGCAATTTCATCAAAGCCTTCCCCTACCAAACCCCGGTGGCTTTGCAATACGACACGGGCGACTTCCATGCCTGCATGAACGAATCGCAAAAACTCGCTGATGTAACGGGCTTTGAAAAGCGCAAAACTGCCAGTGCTGCCAAAGGCTTGCTGCGCGGCATTGGTTATTCGAGCTACATCGAGGCCTGTGGCATTGCCCCTAGCAATATCGCCGGCGCATTGGGCGCGCGCGCAGGCTTGTTTGAGTGCGGCGAAATTCGCGTGCACCCCACTGGCAGCGTGACGGTATTCACCGGTTCACACAGCCACGGCCAAGGCCACGAAACCACATTTGCGCAAGTAGTAGCAGCGCGTTTGGGCATCCCAGTTGAGAACGTCGACATCGTCCACGGCGACACCGGTCGCGTGCCTTTCGGCATGGGCACCTACGGTTCGCGCTCTATCTCTGTGGGTGGTGCGGCCATCATGAAGGCATTGGACAAAATCGAATCGAAAGCGAAAAAAATCGCTGCCCATTTGATGGAAGCCGCCGACACCGACATCGAATTCGCCAATGGCGAGTTCTCTGTCAAAGGCACGGACAAAAAAATCCCCTTCGGCCAAGTGGCGCTCACTGCTTACGTGCCCCACAACTACCCACTCGACAAACTCGAGCCAGGTTTGAACGAAACCGCGTTCTATGACCCAACCAACTTCACCTTCCCTGCCGGCACTTACATTGCTGAAGTGGAAGTCAACCCCAACACGGGCGAAGTGAAGTTAGACCGCTTCACGGCAGTGGATGACTTTGGCACCATCATCAACCCGATGATTGTGGAAGGCCAAGTCCATGGTGGTTTGGTCCAAGGCATTGGACAAGCCTTGATGGAGCGTTGTGTGTACGACCGAGAAACCGGCCAGTTGCTCACAGGCTCGTTCATGGACTACGCGATGCCACGTGCGGATGACTTCCCAGAGTTCAAGATTGGCCATGTCTGCACGCCTTGTACCCACAACCCTTTGGGCACCAAAGGTTGCGGCGAAGCCGGTGCAATTGGCTCGCCCCCTGCGGTCATCAACGCTGTCCTTGACGCATTGGCACCGTTAGGCGTCAAAGATTTGGATATGCCAGCCTCTCCCCACCGCGTGTGGGAAGCGATTCAGGCGGCCCACGCTTAAACAAAATTAGAAGGAATCAGATATGTACGCATTTACCTACGAACGCCCCACCGCCACAGCGGACGCCGCCAAACTCGTCAAAGCGGGTGGCCAAGCCTTGGCGGGCGGTCAAACCCTGCTGGCCTCGATGAAGCAACGCCTGATGCAGCCAGAACAGCTGGTCGACTTGGGCAAGATTGCTGAACTCAAAGGCATCAAAAAAGACGGCAACAACATCGTCATCGGCGCCATGGTGCGCCACCAAGATGTGGAGAACAATGCTGACGTCAAAAAGCATATCCCTGCACTCGCAGCGCTGGCCGCCGGGATTGGCGACAAGCAAGTGCGTGCAATGGGCACCATGGGTGGCTCGGTCGCCAATAACGACCCTGCTGCTTGCTATCCCAGCGCGGTGATGGCCTTGGGCGCGACCATCCACACCAACCAACGCACGATTGCGGCAGACAAGTTCTTTAAGGGCATGTATGCCACAGCACTTGAAGCCGGTGAACTCATCACGGCCATCAGCTTTCCGATCCCTAAGCGCGCGGCCTATGCCAAGTTCAAACAGCCTGCCTCGCGCTTTGCCTTGGTCGGCGTGTTTGTGGCGGACACCGGTAACGGTGTGCACGTCGCGGTTACGGGCGCTGGCAACGGCGTGTTTCGCCATGCAGGACTTGAAGCCGCGTTGAGCAAGAGCTTTACACCACAAGCGGCAGAAGGCGTGAGCATTGATGCCAGCAACCTCAATGGCGACTTGCATGCCTCTGCGGCCTATCGCGCCCACTTGATCAAAGTACAAACCCAACGCGCGGTACAACAGGCGATCGGATGAGCGCAAGCCCTGCGTTAAATTCCATCGACGAAGTGATCCACGCCTTAGCGGGCGTGGGCTATTCAGCAGAGCGGCGGCTAGCAACCGCCGTTTTTTTGAGTCTTAGGCTGCAACGTCCTTTGTTGCTAGAAGGTGAGCCTGGCGTCGGTAAAACCGAACTTGCCAAAGCCTTGGCTAAAGTGTTGGCGCGTCCTCTCATTCGGTTGCAGTGCTACGACGGCATGGAGCAACGTGAAGCCTTGTACGAATGGAACCACGCTGCCCAACTCTTGCACATGCGTGCAGCGCAGTCGCGCACCGATACCGATGCGGTGGAGCAAGAGGTCTACCAAGAAAAATATTTGATCCGCCGTCCACTTTTACAGGCCTTGCAAGCGCCAGCCCCTGGTGCGGTCTTGTTGATCGACGAGGTGGATCGTGCAGACGAGCCTTTTGAAGCTTTTCTACTGGAATATTTAGGCGAGTACCAAGTCACCATCCCCGAACTCGGTACCCAACGCGCCACCGCCTTGCCCGTCACCATTTTGACCAGCAACCGCACGCGTGACTTGCACGACGCGGTGAAACGCCGTTGTCTTTTCCACTGGATGGATTACCCCGAGCGCGAGCGCGAACTCGCGATCGTGCGCGCCCAAGTGCCAGAAGCGGGTGAAGCATTGGCCAACCAGATTGCCACCTTTGTGGGTCGCTTGCGCAGCCAACCTTTTGCCAGCGCTTTTCAACGCGGTCCCGGCATTGCAGAAAGTGTGGAATGGGCCAAAGCCTTGGTCTCACTGAATACATTGGAGTTGGACCCCGAAGTCATCCACGACACCGCGGGCATCTTGTTCAAACAACGCGAGGACGTGGCGGCATTGGCGCCACTGGTCAACGACTTGTTGGCTCCAGAAGAAACCACATAAACCCCGTTAGAAGTCATGCAACTCGGTGACGTACGCAGCGGCAAGATGGCCGATAACCTGACAGGCTTTGCCCGTGCCTTGCGCCGTGCAGGCGTGCCGGTGGACAGCGCGCGCATGGCTTTGGCCACTACCTCGTTGCTTGAAGTAGGTATTGCACGCAAAGACGATGTGCGTCACGCGCTAGAAGCCGTGTTTGTCAGCCGCGCACAAGACCGTGAGGTGTTTGGGCAATTGTTTGACGCATACTTTCGCAATCCAGAAATTGCACAGAAGCTGCTCTCGCAAATGTTGCCCAAAGCCGAGGGCGCTATGCCTCCGCCCAAACGCCGCGCTCGCGTGCAAGAAGCGCTCACCGCTGTGCATAAAGCTGCAGACACCGAGAAGAAAAAAGACATAGAACTCGACCTTGACGCTGCCATGACAGCCAGCGACAGCGAACGCTTGCGCCATGCCGATTTTCAAAGTCTGAGCGCCAGCGAGTTTCAATTGGTCGAGCGTTTGGCTAAGCAAGTGCCGCTAGATTTACCCACTATCTTTGGCCGGCGTGTGGGTAGCCATACGCGTGGCCAAAGATTGGATTGGTCGCGCGCTTTGCGCGACACGCAGCGCTTTGGCGGTGAGTTGCTGTATTTACCTCGGTTACGTCGAATGCCACAGCCCTTACCTTTGCTGGTTTTGGTCGATGTATCGGGTTCTATGGAACGTTACGCCCGCTTGATGCTGGCTTTTTTGCACCAAGCCACACGCTCATCTCCACGCGCGGTGTTCGCTTTCGGCACGCATTTGACCGATTTGCGCCCTGCTTTCAAACTGCGAGACAGCGACGAAATGCTTGAACTCGTCAATGCCACGGTCGATGACTTCGCGGGGGGTACCCGCTTGGGCGACGCCTTAGGTGAACTGCAACGCGACCATAAACGATTGCTTATCGGGAGGCGTACCGTAGTCATGTTGATCAGCGATGGCTTAGATACAGGCGCACCCGAGACCCTGAATAAAAATTTGCAATGGCTCAAACTCCACAGCCGCCGTTTGATCTGGCTCAACCCCCTTTTGCGCTTCGACGCGTATGCTCCGTTAGCGCGAGGCGCGGTGGAATTGCACCGCCATGCCGACGCCATGCTGGCGATCCATAATTTGTCCCGACTCGAAGATTTGGCTCAGGGCATTTCGCAGTTGCTAAAAAACAGAATGTGACTTAAAACCGTTTTTGACTTTTTAAACACGACCACTCATAAATCACCAAGGACAGACCCATGGACATGCAAGGCTCCCGCGTTTTGAACGCCACCCAAGAACAGGCTTGGCAAGCGCTCAACGACCCTGACATTTTGAAAGCCTGTATTCCAGGTTGCGATAAATTTGAACTCGCTGAACCCAATGTCTACGCAGTAGGCGTGGCCATCAAGATCGGCCCTGTTGCAGCCAAGTTCACTGGCAAGGTGAGTTTGATGGACATCGTGCCACCCAATTCGTACGCATTGCAATTTGAAGCGCAAGGCGGTATCGCAGGTTTTGGCAAAGGCGAGTCCAAAGTTGAACTCAAACCTGTAGATGGTGGTGTGGAACTGCACTACACCGTGCATTCACAAGTCGGCGGAAAAATCGCGCAACTTGGGCAGCGCTTGATCGACGGTGTCGCAAAAACATTGGCAGAAGACTTCTTCACCCGATTCGAAGGGCAACTCAAAGCACGACATGGTGGTGCAGAGGTAAGCACTGCATCCGATGCCAATAACGCAAGCACTGAGGCAATAGGCGCAACACCCACTTGGGTCTGGGCATTCGCCATCGTGATTGCCGCCAGTGCTGTGTGGTTCATCGCCCGTTAATTCATGGATAACTTAGACGTCATGGTGTTGCGAAGCTTGCGCGATTGGCGCAAGTCGGGCTACCGTGCGTTGTTAGCTACTGTGGTGCGCACCTGGGGTTCATCGCCTCGCCCTGTGGGCTCCATCATGGCGTTGTGCGATAGCGGCAGTGTGGTGGGTTCTGTATCAGGTGGATGTATTGAAGACGATTTGATTGATCGGTTTACCAAGGCCTATGCGAATGCGGCGCGTGTTGGTAGTAGCGACACATCAACTTCAAGGGGCACTGCATCAGCAGACCTTTCGCAAATCCCTTCTGGCCCGCCACAGCATGTGAAATACGGCATCACTGCCGATGAGGCCCACCGTTTCGGTTTGCCATGTGGCGGCACTTTGGAGTTGCTGCTTGAGTTCGATCCAGCGACCGCGCAATTAGAAGAACTGGTGCAACGCTTAGAAAAAGGCGAGCTGGTGCAGCGCATCACCGTTTTGGCGACTGGCGAGAGCCATTTGCAAGCCAGTACCTCTCCACAAGACTTGCAAATTGATGCTGAGAAATTGGTCAACACCTTCGGCCCCGAATACCGCATGTTGTTGATCGGTGCTGGTCAAATGACAGAGTACTTGGCGACCATGGCCATCTTCAATGGCTTTGCAGTAACAGTCTGCGACCCGCGGGAGGAATACCGAGGTGCATGGTCTGTAGCAGGCGTAGCCCTGAGTTCGGAAATGCCAGACGACGTTGTGCGTTCATTCGTCCCAGATAGACGCAGCTGCGTCATAGCACTGACACATGACCCCAAACTAGACGACTTAGCTTTGCTGGAAGCACTAGAGAGCGATGCGTTTTATATCGGCGCGATCGGCTCCCGCAGAAACAACACCGCGCGGCATCAGCGTATGAAAGAACACTTCGAGCAAACCGATGAGAGCCTCGCGCGCTTGCGGGGGCCCATCGGTATTTACATTGGTAGCAAAACGCCCGCTGAAATTGCAGTCAGCATCATGGCCGAAGTGCTAGCGGTAAAAAATGCAGTGCCTTTACCGCGCGATATGGATGTGGCGCATGCGAAGAATTCGCAGCATATTGCGCATGATTCTGATTCCATCACTGCGAGCGAAATTGTGTGTGGCATACCTAACCGCACTTGACTAGGCTTATAGACACCTAACCCGTTTATTTGCGCTCTAAAAGCACTCGTTCTGCCAACGCCAACTGATCCGGCGTATCTACATCCAACACACATCCGATATCGTCAACAGGTACCAAATGCGCTTTGTGTTGCGCAACCACACGCGCAGCACCTTGATCGCCAGAGACTTTGCGCAAAGCCTCTCCGCACATTGCAGAAAACCCCACAGGGTGGCCACGTTGGTTTTCATACACAGGCACTACGACTTCATACGAAGCTAACTCCAAAGCTAATGCAAACAAAGTTTTAGGCATCACCAGCGGTAAGTCCGCTGGCAAGATCAGCCAGCCATTGGAGTTCTGTGTTGCGGTCACTCCAGTCGCAATGCTGTCCCCCATGCCAGCATTTTCAATGTGCGCAATGTCCGCCGCACGCACCACATGAAAAGGCAAACCACTGGCTTGTACGCTTGCCAAGGTGCGCTCCAACACACTAAGTCCATGCAACATCGTGTCTAATTTGTGTTGGCCGCCCGACGCAGCTTTAAAACGCTCGGAGCGACCCGCCGCAAGTACAACCACAGTAGGTAGGCTGTTATCTGTTTTTGAAAATGACATAACTTGAACTTTAAAGCAGAATTAAAAAGACCTAACATCACCACCATGCAAGACATCTCAAAACTCCGCAAAAGCTACGAACGTGCTGAACTCAGCGAAACCGACTCTGCTGCAGATCCATTCAAACAATTTGAAGGATGGTTACAAGAAGCCATCACCGCTGAACTACCAGAGCCCAATGCCATGACGCTAGCCACTGTGGGCAGTGATATGCGCCCCAGCTCCCGAATTGTGTTGATCAAAGGCTTGGATGCAAGCGGCATTGTTTGGTTCACCAATTACAACAGCCGTAAAGGCCAGCAATTGGCTGGCAACCCATTTGCCAGTTTGCAGTTCCATTGGGTGGAGTTAGAACGCGTGGTGCGCATTGAAGGACGCGTTGAGAAAGTCAGTGACAAGGAAAGCGACGATTACTTCAACAGCCGCCCGCTCGACTCGCGCATCGGTGCGTGGGCCAGTCCGCAGAGCGAAGTCATTTCCGATCGCACAGTTTTAGTGACCAATGCGGTGAAATACGGCGCACAATTTTTATTGCAGCCACCTCGACCACCGCACTGGGGTGGTTATCGGTTGGTGCCAGACCAATGGGAGTTTTGGCAAGGACGTAAAAGCCGTTTGCATGACCGGTTGCGGTATCGCCTTGATACCAAGCCAAACGCCTCTGTTTGGATGAGAGAGCGTTTGGCGCCTTAAACCTTAGGTTAGAAACTGGCTTGCAGTCCAAGTTTCAAACTTCTGCCAGCAAGCGGTGGTGCCAAACTACTGGACATCGTTTGTGTCAGGCTTGAAGTAGAAGAGTAGGCTAACTTGTTAGTTAAGTTATCAAGTTTGGCGAAAAACATCCAATGCGTAGGTCCGCTATGTGCGTGGTAGTTCAGTCCTGCATTCCATAGGGTGTAGGCCGCTGTCGTGACTGGAGTGACATTGCTGTAATAAGGCATACGATTTTGTGCTCCGGCATGCATAAAACCAAAACGTGCGCCCCATGCATTTTTTGACCACAAAGCATCTGCGCCCAAACGCATAGGCGCAATGCGAGGCATGGGCCGTCCGTTGGTTAAATCATCGGCCCGCACGATGTCCCCGCGCAACTCCAAATCAACTGCGCCATGTTGTGCGTCGTTAGAGAGCAGCGCCTGCTGGCCTCCCACCATACGAAGTTTGGCGTTTGACTCTAGGCCCATAAATCTGGCGCGTACGCCTTGGAAGTTGTAGACAGGTAAATCCGCTGCAGCACTTCCACTAGCCGATGCTCCCGCAGAAGTTTTGTAGCTACCAGAAGACTGCAAAGAAATGAAGTTAGCAAATTCCGAAGTGAATGCAGTCACTCCCAATTTATGTAGTCCGTTTTTCCACTCGCCACCCAAATCGAGTTGCGTGGCTTTTTCTAAAGCCATAGTGGAAGATCCAATTTCATAGGCACCCGTAGCTGCATGGGGGCCATAGGCAAACAACTCGTAGTCTTTGGGTGCACGTTGGCTGGTAGTGATGTTGCTCGTTAATTGCCAGCCGTTTTGCGCTTCACCCTCAGGCAAGTTGCGCATCACACCTAAGGCAAAGCTCATCGGGTTGAAGGTTTTGGTTTGGGCTGTGTTTTCGTTGTTAGGGCCAATGCTTTCCAAAGACTGCACACTCACAGACTCAGAGCGTGCCCCTGCCGTCCACTGACCCCAAGGTGTTTTTAAAGCTTGGTAGGTAAAGAGGGCAGTGCTTTGGGTCCGGCTGGTGGGCACGAATTTTTCCTCACCTACTGCATGCAAATTGTTGCGTTCACGCTGCAAACCAATCGTGCCTTCCAGTTGTAATCCGTTACCTAAAGCCACGCTTCGTTGTCTTGCTTCCAATCGCATGTCTAAGCCACCGTTATCAAACTGTGTGCCTGCCACATTGCTGCTGTACTCTGTGTGCGAATATTGTGTGTAGCCGCCTTGAAACTTCACATCTTGAAACCACTCGCCCACATCACGTAACTTCCCCTCTAGCGCATGATGACGGCGCACCATGCCAATAGTTACATTCTCTTCCGCTACCGTTCCATAGGTGTTTTTATATTCGCTCGTAGACAAGCCTAAGTAACCTCTGTCAAACAACAAGGTTCCGCCGACAGCCCCACCTTTGGTATTGCTGGCCGAATTACACACTTTTACGGAATTCACGCCACTTTCACATGACATGTTTTTAGGCACCTTCAAATTCTGTGTGCTTCTGTCAAAAGCATCTACATGGATGGCGAACTTATCGGTCCCCGTCTCCACCATGGCGCCCGTACTGCGTTCATTGGCAGCACCGCCAGCACGCAGTTCGGCTTTACCCATCACGCCACCTTTGGCATCAAATGCACGTTCGCGGGCTATGCGGTTGTCAATCACATTCACCACGCCACCAATAGCGCTTCCGCCATAAAGCAAAGTAGCAGGGCCACGCAAAATTTCAATGCGTTCTGTGGTGAGTGGGTCGATCGGTACCGCATGGTCAAAGCTCAAACCCGAGACATCCATATTCGCACCGCTGTTTTGCAATATGCGAATGCGGTCACCGTCCATGCCGCGTATGGTCGGTCGCCCCACATTGGGGCCGAAAGAACTATTGGCGATACCGGGTAAGTTGTCTAAGGTTTCACCGAGTGTTGAACCTTGGCGTTGAGCTAGGGCTGCACCTGAGAGTTGCTGTGCAGGCACCAACAAACCTGTGCTCTCTAACGAGCGGGCGGTAATAGTTATTTCATCTAAGTGTGTAGCAACGGCCTCGTTTGTCACTTGTGAATAAGCCCAAGAACTGCATAAAGCAATTGAAAAAGCAACACCATGAGCAAACCTAACGCGCAATGGGTACCCGAAAGGATGTGTCATTCCACCCGATGCCTTAGCAAAATCAAGACTTTACTTTGTCAGCAAAAGTCTGTAAAAACTTCTTCACCTTGGGTGCCACCACAAACGCGCAGTACCCTTGATTGGGATGGTTCTCGAAATAGTCTTGGTGGTAATCCTCTGCGGCACTGTAGTTATCCAGCATCTCGATTTCGGTCACTACTTTGCCATGCATGGACTTGTTGACTTGCTCTACTACGCTCTGGGCTACTTCACGGTCATCATCAACGCTTAGGTAAATGCCACTTCGGTACTGGGTGCCTACGTCATTGCCTTGGCGATTCAAGGTGGTGGGGTCGTGAATGACGAAAAAAATCTCTAGTAATTCGCGCAAGCTAGTTACTTTGGGGTCATAGCGCAATTGCACCACTTCCACATGGCCTGTATTGCCATTACATACTTGTTCGTAGGTGGGGTTTTGTACATGGCCGTTGCAATAGCCTGATTCCACGTCTACAACGCCCTGAACTTGGACAAACACAGCCTCAGTGCACCAAAAGCAACCACCACCCAAAGTTACAACCGGGTAGGCGCTTAAATTCTCGATTGAGGGGTGTTTTTCAGACATAAACGATCATTTTAGGCTTTTCACCACATCGCCCAACACTTGCAACTTGCTATGCCCCGATACATAAGGGGAACAGGCCAATCGGCTATATTACTAACCAGTCAGTCATTAATTGAAACCAGTGTCTTCCGCATCCCCATCGCTCGTTATCGATCCCCACCACAAACGTGAGCGCCGCAAGCAAGCCCGCCCTGGCGAGTTATTGCAAGCCGCGCTGTCTTTGTTTGTGGAAAAAGGCTTTGCCGCCACCCGCGTAGAAGAAGTGGCCGCATTAGCTGGCGTGTCCAAGGGCACTTTGTTTTTGTATTTTGAAACCAAAGAAGACCTACTCAAAGCCGTCATTCGCGAAAACATCGCCAATTTGTTTCCTGCTTGGAACGAAGAGT
>Ga0304729_1002625_pt1 | contig 10632 bp, 7 predicted proteins | sample C_131016_MF_Meta_FD_190475 | JGI IMG/M metagenome (GOLD analysis project Ga0304729, IMG submission 190475) | Freshwater microbial communities from Lake Croche, Canada to study carbon cycling - C_131016_MF_MetaG (v2) (version 2) | ecosystem: Environmental > Aquatic > Freshwater > Lake | place...
CAAACTTAATGTGTTTACTTTCTAGCCAACCTTGGCAGTTGTCTTTGAAAGTGACTTAGCGTTACCTGCACTGTTTGTTCCAGTGACGAGAACGCGTAGGTACTTACCCTTATCTGCGGCTACCAATTTGCGTGAGCTGGTAGTTCCTGCGATTAAGGTGCACTTGTCAGCAGCAACTGGCGCGGCCTTTGGTGTTGCTGTGGCAGCCTTCGTGCAGCGGTACCACTTGTATGAATACGTAACCGGAGTTGTACCCGACCATGTGCCCTTTGCTGCGGTCAAAGTCTTGCCAACCTTTGCAGTGCCACTGAGTGAGGCTGCCTTGGTGTTGGCTGGCTTCACCGCTGTAACAACTGCTGGGATCGCAGGTGTAGTTCCACCATTGATACCGACGTTATCGATGTAGTAATCATGCGCTGCGTCGGTGTTGACTGTCGTTGCGTTTGTGTCATTCCAGTCGACGTACACAACAAGTGTTGTGTATTCAGTAGAAGATGACCAGTCAGAATCAGTGCTCATGTCAAATGTCAACTTTGACCAACCGGCAGCAGCCTGCTGGACAACTTCAACATTTCCTCCGAGTTTCACTGTCACTGGAACGGCTACAGACTGTGAGTTGTAGAAGTTCATAGTGATGTTGTGATGAGTGGCATCGGTGAGCTTCGTGGTACCTGATGTGGTATTTAAGAAGTTCAATCCGCTCCACGCATCGCCAGCGCCGGTTATACCCTTGGCGAACTTGAGCGCGGTAGTTCCGTTTCCACCTGCTGGTGCAGCGGCCATTTCAGTACCTGCTGAGCCATTAGATGCAAACCAACCCTGCCAGTGATTCGCGTCAGCTGCCTGGGCCAAACCTGCGGATACTGAATCGTTTGATTCCATAGTCATAGTAATTGCTGGTGCAGTGCGTGGATCTGGTACTGGCGCACTTGCAGACTTGACGAAGTGGAACTCAGTTATGTCGCCTCCGGTTGGACCGGCGGGAGTTGAAGCCCAAATTTGTGAGAATGGGTTACTTCCATCAGCAGGCTTTGCAGTGAAGCTCGTTGGACGAGCGGCTGCCTCAGCGTCAGTGTTGGTGTTTGTGCACGAGAAGGTGACGTTACCACTCTCGTTGGTTGTACCAACCAACAGCGCACCGTCACCTGGTGACGCTGCTGCATTGACGACAGTGGCACCACAAGTTAGAGCAGCCGCGGAACCCGAGTAGCTCTTGTTCACAGATAAATCAACTTCTGTGTTTGCCATTGGATTGCCGTTTGTATCTTTGAGTTGGTAGGTCAGATTTAGATCTGATCCCGCATCAACGTACTGGTACTTGTAGGTAGAACCGGCTGGATACCAGTGCTTGTCAGCGTCATTGATCCAATGGTCCATTGCCTCTTGGCCGTCAAATCCATTGGTGGTGGTATCGATGACCGGTGAGGTCAAACGAAGTGTTCCTGGCGTAGCACCGCCAGAACCCGCAGATACTACGTCTGCTGCAGTGCCTCCGTTAATTGAAATATTGTCGATGTAGTAGTCATCGCCCGCTGCAATTGCTGAAGCACCCGTGTAAGAAACGTCTGTGCCCTCTTTATCAACATAGTTAGGGAAAATTGCCAAAATGTTAAATTCAGGGTGTGGACCATCGGTGAATGCATAGTGCCAATTCGCATTGTTATCGAAGTTGAAGGTGAGATGGTTCCAACCCGGTGCAGCTTCTTGAACCATCGTTGAAGCCCATAGCCCGACTTTTTCCAGCTTGAGTGTTACTGGTGAAGGAACCGAGCTACCTGAGTAGTAATCAAGCGTGATGCTCGGATGATCACTGTTTGTGTACGCATAGGCTGTTGAGCCTGGGAGGAGAAGATTAACTCCTGACCATGCGTCTCCATTCTTAGTGAACTTAAATGCCTGCCCACTGTCGTTGCCCGCTGGAGCAGCTGCAACAGCGGCGGTGCCAGCGAGATTCGAAAATGCAGCAGCAGCAGCACCGAGTGAGTCATTGGATTCAAAATTCATGTAGACAGGACTTGCAGTCGCAGCATGCGCTGATGTACCTGCTGCCAATGTGCCACCCAAAGCGAGCGCCACGGAACTGGCAACTGTGACGAGCTTGCGCCCCCACTGAGTTGTTTCTGACATTATCTTTCCTTCCATAAGGGGCCTATGAAAGTGACTGCAGCGTGATCGCATGAGCACATAAAAATGTGCATGCACACGACAGCAACTAAAGTCACCAGTTCACGTGCGCACACACGTTTCCTTGAGATTAACCGTAAGCAAACATTTGTGAAAGCGCTATCAGTAATAAATGTATCCTGAGACCAAATCGTTATCTTTGAAAAGCAAAATCCCTTTATTTGTTGGGTTTTCCTAATTTCGCTCCCCAGGTCGCTGTGAATCCAATTCACGAGATTGGTCAGTGCAGGGTTACCCCACGGTCCCAGACGTCACCTTCGGCAAACGTTGCCCCTTAATGACAGCGCGTTTGGTCGCCTAAGTAGATGGGTAGACATTCGCCATGACAACTTCACTAGTATCAAGTTCACAAGCAATCCTCGTGAGCGGAGCTCGAACATTACATGACACTGCCCCCAATGAATCAAAACGTGACGTTGGCCGAAATTGCTGAAATTGCTGGGGTCAGTCCTGCCACGGTGTCGCGAGTGCTTAACGGTGACGAGCGAGTTGCCGAACATCGCGTCGAAAGTGTGAATCGCGCCGTGCGCGAACTTGGCTATACGCCAAGTCGTGCTGCTCGATCATTGGCAACTGGTAAGACCGGATTAATTGCCACCATCATTGATTCAAATTTAGAAGTCTTTACAGATCCGTTTTGGGGAATCGTAACCACAGCGATTAGCCGCACGCTGCAGCAATCAAATCTGCAAGCGTTGCTGATGGCGACACCCTTAAATAAGGCAGACAACATGCTTGCGTCCTCACTTAGTTCACAGCAAGTTGACGGCGCGATTTTCTTCCAACTTCACGACGATAGCTTCGTCGCCGAGTTGTACAAGCAAGGTCTGCCATGCGTAGTTGTTGGCACTCCAAAAAATGCAACAAGCATTCCATTTGTTGATGTCGATAATGCTGCAGGCGCACGTATGGCAACAGAGCATCTCATCACGCGCGGTGCCAAGAACATTGCGACGATAACCGGCGACATGTCGCTCAGTGCTGGCAAACTCCGTTACGAAGGTTATGAATCGGCAATCAATGGCCTTGGCCGCGCAGTCGACACTCGACTCGTTGCGCACGGAAACTTTTCACACGAAAGTGGAATCGAAGCAATGGAAGAGCTTCTCGATTCCGGTGTGCCATTCGATGCAGTTTTTGTTGCCAACGATTTAATGGCGCTTGGTGCGATGTCGGTGCTACACGACCACGAGATCAAGATTCCTGAACAGGTCGCAGTCATTGGGTTCGACGACATGTTTGCTGCGCAACTCGGTCGGCAAAAACTCTCAACAATCCGTCAAGACATTGAAGGTCTAGGTAGCACTGCGGCATCGATGATGGCCGAAATGGTTGAGGGCCGCCGCCCTGCATCGCGAATGCTGCAAACCGAATTGGTCCAACGCGAAACCACTTAGGCGCATTCCTTGCGTCGATCTGCGAGCGAATTCTCGTAAGAACGCTGGAAAAAATTGCAACTAGTGCTTGATGACCCGGCCATATCCCTTGTAAGTGCTGACTCGCAGGTAATCAATTTTCATCGTCGCTGGGTCAGTGGGGTTAACACCTTGAACGTAATTTCCACCCATTGCGAGATTGAAAATGACAAAGTTTTCGTGATCGAATACCCATTCGTATCCAGCCCCGACAACGTCATTCTTCGTGAGTTCGTAATAGACCTGACCATCGACCAACCATTGAATTGAATCGGGAAGCCAATTCACTGCAAAGGTGTGCCATTCACCAGCATATGAATCACCAACAGGTGCAAATGATGAACCGCTCATGCCCATGTAGATATCTGGTCCGTTGCTGTGAACAGTTCCGTGCACGCTCGACTTGTCATTATTTTGTTCCATGATGTCGAGCTCGCCACAATCGGGCCAACCTAGAGAACCAATGTCATTGCCGAGCAACCAAAATGCTGGCCATGTACCCGAACCTTCCGGAAGCCACATGCGCGCTTCGATATGTCCGTACAAGAAACCAACTTTGTCCTCTGTCTTAATGCGAGCACTGTAGAACGAAGGGCATCCTACAAAGACATCACCAGGATTGCAGTTGCCGCGTAATGGGTCTGCATCTGAAACTGGCGTTGCCTGGATCGCTAAGTTACCAGATCCATCGAGCGCACTGTTAGTCGTTGAATCGGTGTAATACTCAAATTCCGAATTGCCCCAGCCACCGTTATCGCCAAGGTCGTATCTCCAGACATTTCCATCAATTGCACTGCCTGCGGTTCCATTGAACTCTTGTGACCAAATGACACCCTTTGCGGCATTCTGTCCGCCGGAGTCAGTTGATCCCCAAGAAATTTCTACGCGTCGTGCAGTTGCTGATTTTGGATTCTTCGCTGGAATGTGATTCGGACTTAAGACAATGGTGGCCGTCACGCCATGGCGTACGAGATACGTACGTACTTCCTTAGCGCGCGCTAAAGACAATGAACGGTTGTTGCGATTTGTGACACCTGTTTGGACATAGCCCACGAGGGTGATTCGCGTTTGTTTCTTCAAAGTTGGTAGCAGGCGGTAAAGCTTGCCACGTGATTGAGGTCCCAGGACAGCCGAACTGCTTGTGAAATACACAGTGCGATTGGAAATTGAGGCTGGGTTGAAAGCCTTGTTCGCGGAGGATTGGTGCGTCAATGCGGTCGCGGCCTGGGTGCCTGGTGCAATGAGGCAGGCGACGGACAAAAAAACTGCCGTTGCCGAAATTCTCAAGCGCATGGGTTCTCCTGGGTCGTGAAAGCGATTTCTTGATGGTACTCCAGAATTAATGGTCCTGCGTTCGATCGTTGACAAGATTGGAAGGAAAATACACCTGAAATTTGCCATTTAGTAACTTTTGGATAACGAAAATGCCTTTTTATGACATTCGGTGTGCATGTTTTCATCAATCGGTTAAAACTGAGGTGTTCATTGTGAAAGGGCTTTCACGGCTTCGCCACCAAGGGCGCATTGAATTGGTTCGAGGGCGATATCGCACAATATCGCCTTCGAACCGCAATTTTTGGACAAGGAGCACTTCATGCGAAACCGTAAAGTTCAGACTCGTCTTGCGGTAGCAGCGCTTGCCATTGGACTCGCCATGAGTACTTTGACACCTGCATACGCAACACAGACCATCACGATCTGGACGTACGGAGATGTGATTGATACGGATTTGGTTCATACATATGAAGCATCACATCCTGGCATTCGCATCAATGCGATTAACCAAGGTAGTCCGGCCGCAGTAAAGCAGAAGTTCCAGCTGTACAAGACATCCAAGTCTGTTGCCGATGTCATCGTTTATGAAACGGATGATTCCGGTTACTTCCGTCATTATGGTGGCTCACTTTTTAAGAACCTTAAGAACTACCCTGGCGAGGCAAGCCTGAGCCAGTACTACTTACCATGGCGTTGGAACCAAGGTGTCGCTGAGAACGGCAACGTTATTGGTTTGCCGACCGACGTCGGCGGCATGGCCGTTGCTTATCGCACCGACTTGTTTAAGGCTGCCAAGCTACCAACCGCACCAGCAGCAGTTGCTGCGCAGTGGAGTGGCACAAATAACGTGGTTGCATGGTCTAACTTCGTCAAGGTTGGCAAGAATTTCATGTCAGCTCCTGCCACAAAAAACAACAAGAAGATCAAGGGCTTTATCGATAGTTCAGGAACAATTTTTAAAGCTGCATTGAATCAGGGTACAAAAAAGTTTTATTCAGGTTCGCAGGCCGACCTGACAAATAGCCAATTGAAGACCGCGTTCACAATTGCGACCAATGCTGCAACGGCAACGCCAACAATTGGGGCTCGAATCAACCCATACGGTGGTAGCGACTGGACACCGGGTTTGAGTAACGGTGCGTTCGCCGTAACGCTTGCACCTGCATGGCAGCTTGACTACATCATTCACCGTGCGCCGGCATCGCGCGGAAAGTGGAACATCACCTCGGCTCCAGGTAATGGTGGCAATGTTGGTGGAAGCCAACTAGCAATTCCGAGTTTCGCTCAGCATGCATCACAGGCATGGGACTTCATCTCTTGGTATGAATCACCTTACGAGCAATTGCAGATGTTCAAGAAGCGTCGCCTCTTCCCAACAGCTTCGGTGCTTTATGACAAGAGCAAGACGTGTGTCGGCGTGAGCACTGGTTCAGGCGCTTCACGCACTCCTGCGCTCTCAGCGTCAGACTGTGGATACATCCTGAAGTTCAAAGATCCGTTCTTCAATAACGCCGCTGTTGGTTCTATTTATGCAAAGTCTGCTTTAAGTTTGTATTCAATTCCCTCGGGACCACTTGAGCGAGCTTTCACGGATGCTTACCAAAATCAAATTGCTCGCGTGGAAGCTAAGAAGGCGAAGTTCACGCCAGGCTCGCATGATTCGAAGGATGCCTGGAATAAGGCGGTCTCCGATTCCATGGTCATTTTGCGACGCGGTTAAAGTCGGTTGCAAAAATGACGAGCCTAACTGCGGGCGGGACTGCGCCGAAATCACATCGGCGTAAGCCCAACCGTGTGCAATTCAAGTCGGATCACCCCGGCGGGAAAGTTAAGTACAACAAAGCTGAATCCCGATGGGCGTATTTGTTCATCTCGCCGTTCTATTTGGTGTTCCTAATTTTTGGTCTGGCGCCGATTTTATTTTCGGTGGTCGTTGCGTTCTTTAATTGGAACCCAATGGATAACTCGCATCCATATGTTGGAATGCAGAATTTCCATGACCTGGTTGCGGATCCCATCTTTTGGCTCTCAGTACGCAATACCTTCAGTATCTGGTTCTTTGCGACGATCCCACAAATGTTTATGGCTATGGGTATCGCCAGTATCTTGCGAAGCCCAAAGCTCAGGGGTCGCGTGTTTTGGCAATCAATGTTATTGCTGCCGAATATCACGTCGGCAATTGCGATCGCAGTGGTCTTTGGCCAAATGTTTGGCCGCGACTTCGGCATTATCAATATTTTGTTGAGTCATATTGGCCGAGGACCGATTGACTGGATTGAAGGTTCGGTCACGAGTCACATTGCAATTGCAAGCATGATCACTTGGCGCTGGGTCGGATATAACTCGTTGATCTTTTTAGCTGCGATGAATGCAATTTCACGTGATCTTTACGAATCAGCAGATCTCGACGGAGCGAATAAGTTCCAGCAGTTCCGTTTCGTCACACTTCCGCAACTAAAAAACACAATTACCTTCATGGTGATTGTGGGAACGATCGGCGGTCTCCAAGTTTTTGCCGAACCTGCAACATTGGGTGGTAACTATGACGGTGGCGATAGCCAACAGTTCTCGACTCTGACACTGTATTTATTCAAGCAAGTTGCTGTTAACGGAACTTACGGATATGCCGCCGCAATTGGAATTGGCATCACTGTGCTTGTCGTCATCATCTCCGGTATCAACTTCTTCATTACCCGTCGAATTGCAGGTGACGGTTCCAAATGAGTTCGGTGACAAGTTCAAGTATCGCGCCTAAGCGCCGCCGCGGACGTTACTTCCGCGGGCTATCACCATTCAGTTACTGCGTGTTGCTGTTCATCGCATTCCTGTCGTTCTTCCCGTTCTATTGGATGTTTGTTGTTGCATCAAATGGGCAGGATGTTATTGCTAAGGTTCCACCAGCAATCGTTCCTGGACATAATTTCATGACGGAATTTCATGCCGTGCTTGATGTTGTTCCATTCGGACGCACAATGTTCAATACCTTGGCAATCGCCTTGGTCATCGCGTTTGCGCAAGTGTTCCTTAGCGCACTTGCCGGCTTCGCATTCGCAAAATTGCGCTTTCCTGGGCAGAAGTTCCTAGTGGTGTTCGTTGTTGGAACCATGATGTTGCCAAGTCAGTTGGGCCTTGTCCCATTGTTTATGTTGATGAACAAACTGAATTGGATTAATGATTTTAAGGCGTTGATTGTTCCTGCGATTGTGACTGCATTCGGCGTCTTTTGGATGCGCCAGGTTGTTGACGCACAAATTCCAAATGAGCTTCTTGAGGCAGCACGCATTGATGGTGCGGGAATTATGCGTATCTTCCGAAGCATTGTTGTCCCAGTGATTTTGCCGAGTGCATTCGTTCTAGGTTTGTTCAGTTTCTTGGCTACATGGAACGACTACTTGTGGCCATTGCTCATTTTGAACAGCCCAGACCACTACACGGTCCAGGTGGCGTTGACTCAGTTAAATACCCAGGCGTATGGAGTTGACTACAACATCGTGATGGCTGGATCGTTTATGGCGACAGCGCCGCTTGTGTTGCTCTTTGTATTTGTTGGTCGCCGTCTCGTGGCTGGCGTTATGGATGGAGCGGTAAAGGGATGATTGAAAAATTTCCTGCAGACTTTGAATGGGGAGTCGCCACTTCATCGTTTCAAATTGAAGGCGCCGCCCATGTTGATGGCCGAGGCACAAGTATTTGGGATACCTTTTGCGCAGCACCTGGCAAAGTAGTCAACGGCGAGAACGGCGATGTTGCCTGTGATCACTATCACCGTTATCCCGAAGACATTGCGTTGATGAAGGAATTGGGCATTACGTCCTATCGCTTCTCGCTTGCGTGGCCACGCATGTTCCCCAATGGGGATACTCAACCGGAACAACGTGGGTTTGATTTCTACAATCGACTTATCGATGCTCTGATTGCGGCAGGAATTGAACCTGTTATCACGTTGTATCACTGGGATTTGCCGCAGCGCCTTGAAGACAAAGGCGGCTGGGGAACACGCGACATAGTTCCAGCGTTTGTTCATTATGCCGAAAGCGCAGTAGCCGCATTTGGTGATCGAGTTAATAAGTGGATCACCCTTAATGAACCTTGGTGTACTTCGTGGCTTGGCTACCTGAGCGGAGTGCATGCGCCGGGTCGTCAGGATCTTGAATTAGCTGTTGCAGCTGCGCATCATTCAGCATTGGCACACGGTGAGGCAACTCGGGCGATCAAGGCCATTAAGCCAGACGCATTGGTAGGCATCGCGTGCAATATGACGACTTATCGAGTTGGTGACGAGTCCAACAGTGAACTGACTGATCTGCGTACATTAATGGACGGACAACTTAATCGTTGGTGGATCGACGCCGCGATGTACGGAGTTTATCCTGCTGAACTCGTTGAATTTTATGGCGACAACTTGTCGAAAGTTCTTTTGCCAGGAGATATGGCAGCGCTGAAATGCGATACCGATTTCCTAGGCGTTAACTACTACAGCGATTCGTTTATTAATTCACCAAAGGAAGACTCCAAGCCAGCGGGTGTGCCAGGTAGTCCTCACCCATTCCCACAAGTTTTTGATGGAACTTCACCTGCGCCGCACACCGAAATGGGCTGGCCAATTACGCCGGATGGTCTCTTTGACCTCCTTAAACGAATTAAAGATTCGTGGCCAATGATCAACAGCATTGCTATCACCGAGAATGGTGTTGCATTTGGCGATGGGCCTGATGCCCATGGAGACATCAATGACACTCGTCGCGTTGAGTATCTAGAAACCCACCTCAAATCTGTTGGCAAGGCCATCGAACGCGGAGTTCCTGTGGATTCTTACTTTGCCTGGTCATTCATGGACAACTTTGAATGGGCGGAAGGATATGCGAAACGCTTCGGACTGGTTTATGTTGATTTTGACACTTTGACTCGCACGCCAAAAGCAAGCGCCCGTGCTTACCAAAGTTTAATTGCGCAACATTGTGAAATGAGTTCTACCGAACTCGCTGTTTAGTTTTCAGGCTCTTTGAAAGGAACGTTGTCATGAATTTAAAGACCGCCAAAAACTTAACGTTCGGCGTAATCGGAGTAGCTCTATGCGCACTCGGATTTGTGGCTCCTTCGCAAGCGACAGTCTCTTGGGTGTCAATGCCAGCCATTGCAGTAATCAAGGCTGTTGCAAACGACAGTGCGATTACCTACTACTCAACTGGCGCAGCGAATCTAAGTCAAGGAACCCTTGTCTCGGTAACTGGCATCGGTAGCGATGGCGGGTCAACGTGGTTCAATCGCAGCAATGTGCGCATTACATCGGCGACCAAGACAACTTTTACAGTCGATTTCACAAACGGCCCCCAGGTGCCAATTACAGGCGTTTCTTTTGCAGGTTCGGGATCCGGTGAGTCCGCGACCTACACCACTTCGCGCGCGCACGAATTCCAAGTTGGTGACCGGGTGACCGTGAGCGGGCTTGCCCCTGACGTATTGAATTTGGATCCCGCTGGTGTTGCCATCACATCGGTAACCGACACAACTTTCACAGTTCCATCGAGTGCTCCGACAGATTCACAGATTGATGCTGCGAACAGCATGGATGAAGCTGCAAACCTTATTTTGAATAACCCGGTCACGAATGTCGTGCTTACTGGAACAGGTACGAATGAAATTGCGACCTATACAACGCTTGAACCTCATGGATTGTCAGTCAACGATCTGGTTGCAGTCAATGGTTTGTCTCCTGCATCCGCAAATATATTAGGCAATAAAGCCAAAGCAATTTTGA
>Ga0304729_1002627_pt1 | contig 10625 bp, 3 predicted proteins | sample C_131016_MF_Meta_FD_190475 | JGI IMG/M metagenome (GOLD analysis project Ga0304729, IMG submission 190475) | Freshwater microbial communities from Lake Croche, Canada to study carbon cycling - C_131016_MF_MetaG (v2) (version 2) | ecosystem: Environmental > Aquatic > Freshwater > Lake | place...
TTATGCACATAATGGATATGATGAGGGTCATGAAGCAAATGCTGAGGATTTTGCCTATGATTGTAGATTACAAGAATTGACATTTAGATTCTATAATTGTGTTCCGCAGACTCCTAGATTAAATAGAGGTGTTTGGAAAGTAATGGAGACAGCCGTTAGAAAAGAAAGTCAAAGTGATTCATTATTAGTTATATGTGGCAATTTATATGGTACTAAAACAATTGGTCCTAATAAAATTGCAGTTCCTGATTATTGTTATAAAATAGTCTATTCTAAATCTACGCATAAGTTACTTCATTGTAGATTATTCCCAAATGACAACTCAGCATCATTTAAAGATGTTACATTAGATGATATTATTAATAAAGTAACATATTCAGTAGAAACTGATATGTGGAATTAAATAAAAAAAGACTGTGAAAACAGTCTTTTTTTTTATGATCTGATATTCTGTAAATCTGTGTAAACCCTAACGTTTGTGCATCTTACTGGAGCAACACCATTGAAAATGTTAATAGTTCTACCTCCAGAGGCATCTATATCAGTAAAGTCCATATATGAAATGTTACAAACGGCACCTGGTGAGAATATCAGTTTAGCCGCTGAACTTGTGGTATCTGATTTTACTGTACCGTGAGTTGCATTATATCCAGTTGCATAATAGAATCCACCGGTTATTTGATATGTGTTTCCTGCCTTAAGGGTAATCCCAAAACCTGATGAGTATTGTTGGATGAAATTATTAAAAATAAATCCGGATGTTCCAGAAAATGTAAAAGTACCATTTTGTTGAGAATAAACAGTTCCACCTACTGTAAATGTTGAATTGAGAACAAATGTCATAGTTGAGTTACTTATAGTCACATTATTCCAAGTAATACCATTTGTATTAAATGTTGTTGTTGTTCCAGTTAAGAATAAGTATAATGAACTACCTGTTGTAACAACTGTTCCACTTGTGTAGGTGAATGTTCCTGTATTGTATGCAAAAATGTTTCCTGATGGAAATGTTATTGTACCACTTGTGTTTATAGTTAAATTATTTTGAAAATAAGCAGTTCCACTATTTATACCAGATATAGTTCCTGTACCAACCATGATTATCGTTGATGTTCCTGTGAATATTCCTGACGAATTTGTTAAATTACCATTAACATTCGTTGTGATCCCATTGAAAGTAACAGTAAATGTTGCAGAAGCAATTGTTAGATTCTTTATATTAAGTGTTGTTGGGAACACTGATGAATAATTATAGTTAGACCCTTGCGTACCAAAATATAATGTAGTAGTTGTGTTATTGGATGGCGTGAGTAATCCAGTACCAGCAAATCCTAAAGTATTTTGTAATGTTAAAGTTCCAGACCATAATAGATTTGAATTAAGAGTGCATGTGATTGCAATACCACCAGATCCAAAGGTCACATTATTCCAAATCATTGAGCCAGAGTTCATTGTTGTTGAGCCCTGTATTGTTAATGTACCAGTAAGAGAGATAGTTCCTGTAGTATATGTAAATGATGATCCGGATGCAAATCCTATAGTACCAATAGTAATGGTTCCTGATGTATTAATTGTTAGTGGATTAGTTATCCAATATGGATTACCATTACTAATTGCAAATGTTCCTGTTCCAACCATATTAATCGGTCCAGTTCCTGCCATTTGTGCAGTGTTATTCGTTAATGAGGCTGATACATTTATAGTTGTTGAATTGTTTAATGTGTTACCTCCATTAATAAGCATACCTGCAATATTTAAGGGATTCGGAAAATTAGCACTAGGAAAAGTGTATTGAGTTCCATTTGGAACACCCGCCCCTAATGTTATACTAGCAGAAGATCCTGACGGTGTCATTAATCCAGATCCTGAAAAATTGACAATTGCATTAATAGCCAAGGTTAGTGACCAATAAAGATTGGACGATAGTACCACATTTTCAGCAGCTCCGAATATAATATTAGTTGCCCATACCATACTACCCATATTTAATGTGGTAGTTGAACCTGCTGTACTAACTACGAGCGATGATGCAGCAGCTATCGTTCCAGCAGTATATGTGAATGTGGCATTTGCATATTGGAACGTACCACCAAAAGAAACACTACCACTAGTATTAACTGTGAAATTAAGTTGATAAACACCATTAGAGCTACCAAATGTTACTGTTCCACTTGAACCGCTAACAAGCATTGTTGCAGATCCATTAACATTCGTAGTTCCTATTATATTAACAGTATATGATCCTGTTCCAAATATAAATGAATTTGAATTTATAGTTGTATATGTTGTTGCATTACCCCCAGAATTGAACGCTGTATTTCCTACTTGAGTCCAGTTACCAGAAAGAGTTAATATGATGGTTGTGCCAGCAGTAGGTGATGTCGTAAACGATCTACTCCACGTTACACCATTTGAAGTTAAAGTCCCACTTGAAATAATATTCAATCCAGAAGAACCAGCTTGTGTAAATCCGCTTGCAAGAGTAACACTTCCACTTACTGTTAGGTTAAAAGTAAAAGTTACGGTATTTGTATAGTTTGTGAAATCTATGGTTCCACAAACAGCGCCAGAATCAATTGTCAATGCCCCAGAGGAAGCTGTAAAAACGACTGAGTCAGCAGCAGTAGGCACAGCACCTTCGACCCAAGTTCCTGTTGAGCTGAAATTACCACCTGTACTTTTAACTGTTCTTGTTGCCATATTATGTTCCGACGGTTAAAAGATCCGTCATCTTAAATATATTTTTTGTGTTTGTTAGTGTGCAAGCATTCACACCAGATCCACTTATTGCAATAGGGGTAAACACTCGAATTGGTCTTCCACCTGAAGCATCAATATCTGCAAAGGTTAAACATGCTACTGAACAAGTAGCTCCCCAGTTTACTGTAAGATAAGCTTGTGATCCTGGCGTTGAAGAATTAAACTGATATGTTGTGTCCTGATTTAATCCACCTAAATAAGTAAAGTTTGATCTCACTGTATATGTATTCCCACTCTTAAATGTAATTGCTTTGCTAGCAAGTGTAAGTGTTCCTGTTGAAAACCCGCTTGTTCCCGCGAATACTGGTGTAACCGCAGATGTTGAAAGGGAGTTTGTTAGGGTTCCGACAACATAGAGTAGTGAATTAATAGTTACAGTTATAAGTGTTAATAGGGATGATGATAGGGTAACATTAGTCCATTGAACACTTGGACCAGTATTTATTGTGACGCTTGTTCCTATTAAAAATGTTGAGTTCACATTAACGGTTCCTGCTGTATATGTTACAGTCCCAGTATTATAAACAAACCATGTTCCGATTGTTATTGTTCCGCTTGTATTGAATGTTAGATTTAATCTTAACCCATTAGCTGGATAAGAGTTTGAAGGACCATTACAACTTCCAGTTCCAATCATATTAATTATAGCGGTCCCTGTTATGACTGCAAATCCCCATGCAAGATTGCCTGAAACATTAAATGTTATTCCATTGAAAGTTAGAGTCTGTGAAGCCGAACCTGCTGTACCATCTGAAAGGGTTAGGTTCTTAAGAGCTAATGCTCCAGAATTAAATAGGTAACTATAATCACCAGTTATCGCTATAATTGTAAAGTTAGCAGATGCACCGGATGGGACAAACTTACCAGTACCTGATACTGAAAAAGCTGATGTAGATAAACTACCAATTTGTAGAGATCCAGTAAATGTCACGTCAGAACTCATGACATATGTTGATAATGTTGATGGAATAAGTGATATACTATTCCAAGTAACACCAGAGGTATTAAATGTAGTGGTAACTGATGCCACATTTGAAATTACTGTGGATCCGGTTGTTACAACCGTTCCTGCTGTATAAGTAAGTACTGCTCCTGCAAAATATACGTTAGAAAATATAGTAATGGTTCCTGATGTATTTATTGTAACATTAAGTCCCATGCGCATATTTGCACCAGAGTTATTCCATACACCGGTACCCACTAAATTAATAACAGAAGTACCAACTATATTTCCATTGTTTGGTAAAAGAAGACTTCCACTCACATTAAATGTGACACCGTTTAATGTTAATGTTGTACCACCAAGTGTATTAAGATTTATAGAACCACTTAGATTTATAGTAGATTGGAACATGGTTGTGTCATATGTTCCAACTGATGATATTGCTAACGTTCCAGTTGGTATAAGCTTTCCAGCACCTGCAAAAGCAGGTTGTAAAGCGGCGGCACCTGTCAGTGTTAATGTACCACTTGCAGTAAGATTGCTACTTAGAGTGAAAGTTTGAACTGTTGTGGTCCCAAGATTTACACTATTCCAAGTTATTCCATTCGTGTTTAATGTAGTGGATGTTGCACAAACTAGTGTAGAGCCAGTTGTTACTACTGTTCCTGATGTGTATGTAAGTGATCCCCCTGTTCCTATATATAGGTTTGAACCTATTGTGATAGTTCCACTTGTGTTAATAGTAACCGGTATTTTTATCGTTGCTGTGGTTCCACCGAGAGTTCCGGTTCCTATTATATTCAGACTACTTGTTCCTGCTAAGTTACCACCATTAGATCCGGGTACCGCATTTCCCGAAACATTGAGGGTGATTCCATTAATTGTGTTGGTGGTAGCACCTGTTGTTGTAGTTGTAAGGTTAATAAGGTTTAATGTGCTTGCAAATTGAGAATTTGAAATAGTACACCCAGTTGAATTACCTACTGAAAGCGATGCACTTGATCCCGCAGTAAATCTTCCTATTCCATTAACAGTTAAAGTTTGATCCCCAAGAGTTAGCGTATCTGTCCAATATAAATCAGAATTTAGAGTAACTGTAGTAGTTGCACTTAAAAATCCTTGTGTCTTAAAAACTATGGAAGACCCTGTGTTGTATGTTCCTGATCCTATATAGAATAGCATACTAGATCCCATAGCTACTGTCCCACTTGTATATGTAAATGTTCCTGTTGAAAATCCCCATGCTAATCCAAATGTAACTGTGTTTGCTCCTGAGTCTATAGTTAAATTACAAGAAATTGTGGGAACACCACCTGATCCTGATATTGATCCACCTCTTACTATTATAGTTGATGACCCAGTAATAGCATTTGTAGAGTTATAGTTAAGTGTTATCCCATAGCAAGTAAAGTTACTACCATTAAAAGTATTAACACCTGCTCCTGTTGAGAGAGATCCAGTAATAGTAAAATCCCCAGATAGTGTAATAGTTACGGTACCGACTATTCCAAATGTTCTAGACCATGTAACACCATTCGATGTTATTGTTGAGTTTGCATTTATTATTATACCATTTCCACCAGCTTGTGTAAATCCCGCAGCGAGAGTTACATTACCACTTACTGTTATAGGGTTATTGAATGTAATTGTATTAACAAAGTTTGTAAAGTCTATACTTAAGCAAACAGATGATACATCAACAGTTAATTGACCAGAGGAAGCTGTAAATACAACAGCATCCGCAGCGGTAGGAACTACACCTTCCACCCATGTGCCAGCTGCACTAAAATTTCCTCCGGTATTCTTAACTGTTCTTGTTGCCATTACTCAACAGGTACATTAATTTTTATACCAAGTCTTGATCTTCTTTCAGATATAGATCTGTTGGTTATTCCAATGATTATATCATCATCAGATTGTGGTTTGAAATGAGGAATATCAATTGTGAATGCCTCTGTTCCATCTAATAAGAAATTCACTGTTGTCCATGTGGTGTCAGTGTCACCATCGTTTTGCCATTTTTTTAAAATAGTCCATTCTGTTGTCATATTATTATTTTATTTTTATACCATAGAGTATTGTAACATAAAGGTTATATATGTAGCATTTGATGCAGCATATATATTAAACCCTAAGATATCTCCTTGTGTAACGGATACTGTCCATCCTGATATTGTGGTGGATTGAGTTGCATTACCAACTGATAATGCTGCGTATGTCAATCCTACAATGCTATTTGATACAGTTGGTAACACTGTCCCACTTGATACTTTCCAAATATCAATTGAACATGATGGTGTTGATCCAACTGCCATAATACCATATCCAGTTATTGTCCCTGATGTAGGCATCATATAATAGGATGTATTACCGGTGGATACAAAAGATCCCTGTCCATCCCATGTTTTAACTACTGTACTTGCTCCTGCTCCGGTAGATCCAACCCATGTTGTTAATGCTGCTCTTTGCCAGCTATTTGTAGCAACACATAGATACATATATCCATTAGCCCATCTTATCTCACCTAAAACACCACTTGCTGTTGCACTTGCTGGGGTCGTATTGAGGGCTGATAACTTATATTGAGTACTTATTACCGATCCATTTATTTGTAATTTATCAGTACTATTATCTGTTAATCCGTTACCAATAATCACATTACCAGTTGATGGTACAGTTATTCTTTGGTTACCTTGCGAATCAGCAATTATTACAGTATTACTTAGATTACTACCTAATCCAGTTATATTAGCACCTATTATTGTATTATAGTTACCAGTTGTTATGCCTCTACCAGTATTATTACCTAAAAATACATTGTTACCACCACTTGTCACATCATAGGCAGCATAATAACCAACAGCAGTATTAGCATTACCACTTGTCATTAAATATAATGATGCTAGACCAACCGCTGTATTATTAATACCACCTTTTAAGGTATACATAGCACCTGCACCAAGAGCCGTATTATTATATCCAGTTAGACCAGTTCCAGATCCAGCCATAGATACATAACCAATTGATGTATTCCAAGATGAACCAGTTGCGGCATTAAATTGAGCATAAGCACCAACAGCTGTGTTGTTGTTAGAAGCATAGTTTAATCCATTAGCATATAATGCTTCATATCCTACACCTACATTATAAGAACCAGATCCCATATTATATCCACTATAATTACCTATAAATGTGTTATAAGATGTGGCTGAGCTCGTTGCTGTTGCCAAAACGTTAGAACCAACCGCAACATTATTAAGAGATGATGTACCTGACATTAACGTCATAGCATATGGCCCGAATGCGACATTACTTGTGCCTAATAGATTCTTAACTGGTGTACCAAATCCGAAAAATTCATTTGGATAAATATTTGTTCCTAAAGCACCTGGATCACTAATAGAACCATCAGCATATATTCTAAATTGAGAACTAGAACCTTGAGCTAAAAGTATATATGAAGAACCTATTTTCGTATTAGCCCCAGCAACCGGAGCACCTGCAATATATAAAGTAGCGGCAGTTGAATATGTTACACCTGTATTAGTAGCAGCTAATGTAGGAACACCAATTGTATTAACTGCGTTAGTCGCAACAGTTGAACTGGTAGCAGTTGATGTATCTGTATATGTCGCGGCGGCGGTTTGTAGGTTGACACCATTTAATCCCCAAGCAGCAGCCGATATATTACCTGATGTGATTAAACCACCATTAAAAGTTGATAATAAGACGTGTCTGCTTGTTCCATTTATATCCAATTTATAACCAGCATCTGTTAATCCATTACCAATAATTACGTTACCAGTTGATGGTACGGCTATTCTTTGGTTACCTTGACCATCAGCTATAATGATTGTATTTGATAAAGACGATGCTAAACCAGTTACGTTACCACCAAGTATCATATTATATTGACCAGTGGTTATGCCCCTACCAGTATTATATCCTAATGCTATGTTATCATTACCAACTGTCACATCATACAGTACTTGATATCCTATACCAGTATTGTTAAACCCTATTGTAGTCTTATTTAGTGAGTCATATCCTACACCAGTATTATAAGATTGTGTTGTACCATTTGATAACGAAGCATAACCTATAGCGGTGCTATAAGATCCATCAGTATTAAATTGCATAGCATATGCACCAACTGCGGTATTTAATGATCCTGTTGTATTTCTCTGCATAGAAAGTGCGCCTATAGCAACATTTCTAATTGCTCCTATCATAGGTGTTGCAGCTAAACCTAAAAAAGACTGATATCCAACACTAGTATTCTGGTTATTTCCACCTCCTCCACTATAGAACATAGAGTATGCACCTATTGCAGTGTTAGAGGTATTATTTGGTCCAGTAACTAACAAACTTGCACTAGATCCAGTCGAACCATATAATGCTTCAAATCCAATTGCGGTATTATAATTACTGTTAGTACCTAAATTATATACAACATATGCACCAAGTGCTGTATTTGCTATACTATCAGTTGCTCCATTTACAATAGCGCTGTTACCCCAATACTCATTATAACTTGTTGTTAACGTTCTACCTGGATTTGAAACACCTCCATAACTTAGTATTTGAAATCCACTATATACTGGTAGTCCACTAGCAGTACCAGATTGTATAATAGGAATACCATTTACTGGACTAGGTTTTGTTCGGAATATTACTATTGGTGTATTACCAGCAGTAAACCCTGTTACCCCAGTTCCATCCAAAGTAATACTATTAAATGACGCAGTTGCTGTTGAGAAGGTTAGTCCATCATAAGTAACACCTGACTTAGCAACAATACCATTTGTAGTTCCATCAGAAACAAGCATCGCATTTAGTGATGGTGTTGTAACACTCATTGTTTGATAATAAGTATTTCCGGAGTCATCTACAACCATATATTTTGAACTACCTGATGTTAACCCTATTCCGGTTAATTTTAGAGTATTTGATTGAACATCTCCTGAACCAGAAACCTTAAATGATGCAGTTCCAGCAAGATTTTGCACAATGAGAACATTTGTTGTATCAGCACCGTCTCCATTCCTTATTATAAGCGAGGGATTTGAATTGCTAGTTAATATATCTGGATCAACAGATGAATTATCAAATGCTTGTTGTAATGTAGTTGTTGATGAGCCTCCGGCTGCCCCACCCGCTACTTCACCAAATTTTGATATCGGTGTAAATAAAGCTTGTGTAGAATCGCCTAAGTTTGTAGCATCTCTTCTTACTGAAATTACACCAACTAAAATACCATTTGTTGAATTATTTGAATATGTATTGAATTTTTCCGAACTAACATTTCCTGCCGCTAATGTTAGGTTAGCATAAACATGTTGACCATACTGTAGACGTATCAACCCAGTTGGGAAAACATATACCCTAATGTTAGTTGCCTGAGCATTAGGAGTTCCAACAGGAGATAAAACACCTGGTGATGACTCGTATGTATTAACAGACAGTGTAGTTGTATTGGTAAATGTCCCAGCTGTTGATCCTGTAACCCCAATTGTACCAATGGATGTTCTATACTGAAAAGTTGCTGGTGACTGACCAGTGAATAATACTCTATTAGGGTCTAATTGATTACTCGTCCAGTTAATACCGTTGCCCCATAAATATCCTGAAGAAACACCTATGGTTAAATCACCGTCATTTGCTGAAACTGAAACACCATCGTTAATTAGCTTAATTGGTGTCCATATATCACGAACCATAGAAACCGGAGATACATCAAAATCAACCGTATTATTCATATTTTGAATTGAAGTTCGATTAGGGTGGACCGCCTTACCTAAATAAATATTACTTCTTCTCTGACTCGGTGTGGGAAAAGTATTTTGTAATATAACATTAGCTGAAGCCCCTATCATAACATATGTATTGTCATATGATGATATATTCATCGCAGTAACTCCAGTAGCACCAGGAAAAATAACGTTATTAACTGTTGGTAATGTAGAAGCAGATCCTGTATTATCTACAATCCAACCTTTCATCGGTGCGATATTAAACGTAGTAGGACCAGAAATAGTAAGTCCTAAGAACTCATATGTACCTGTTGAGATAACATTACCTTCGAGTATATTTCTCTGTATATCAGTTAATGATAGATTAATATCCTCATTAATAATCTCAACTTGAAGAGTACCAATTGTTGAACTTGTGCTTGTTATATACCCTATTTGATTTGTTCTTGATGAGTAGTATAGAGCCGATGTGCTGGCAACAAAACCACCAGCGACTGTGTCTGATAGATAAAGAATATCACCAACATGATATGATGATAAGTCTAGCCCAGATAATATACCGGCAGATATAGCGATACCTTCAGAATTAGCAGGTATATCAATATACGCTAACCCAATAACTTGTTGATTGCCTGTTCCTGATGCGATAGGAAGTGTAACTGATGGGATACCATTATATGATGACTGTATCTTAAGAGCAGTCCCTTTAGGTATAATCAAACCTGTATTATTATAAACTCTGGTAAACCTCTTTGTTTGAGGTAAAATAACATTCCAATTTGATCCATTTGACTCTGTGTGTAAAGTATCATAGAAAGCCAAATTATAAGAAGGCAGATTATCAATTAGTTGAGAAGCAGTTGGTTGGATTGTCACTACACCAGTACCACTATTTTTAATGATAAAGGATCTACCAGTAGCACCAATTGCTGTTGGTAAAGTAACATTAAAAGTTCCATTACAATCAATATAATAGTCACTGTTGCTTATAGAGTAACTTGAGGTTATATATGTATATGGTGCTTGTCCATCAAAGCTGATACCTTGAGGTCCAGTAGCACCCGTTGATCCGGTAGCACCCGTTGATCCGGTAGCGCCTGTTGATCCGGTAGCGCCTGTTGATCCGGTAGCACCCGTTGATCCGGTAGCACCCATTTCACCAGTCGGTC
>Ga0304729_1002628_pt1 | contig 10620 bp, 10 predicted proteins | sample C_131016_MF_Meta_FD_190475 | JGI IMG/M metagenome (GOLD analysis project Ga0304729, IMG submission 190475) | Freshwater microbial communities from Lake Croche, Canada to study carbon cycling - C_131016_MF_MetaG (v2) (version 2) | ecosystem: Environmental > Aquatic > Freshwater > Lake | place...
AAAATAAATGACCAAGATTCTCGTTGTAGAAGATGAACCATCCTTCTCAGAGCCACTCGCCTATTTATTAGGTCGCGAGGGTTTTGAAGTGCGAGTCTCTGAGTCTGGTCCTGCTGCCTTAGAAGACTTCGACCGCCATGGTGCAGACCTAGTACTCCTTGATCTGATGCTTCCTGGCATGTCTGGTACCGAGGTCTGCCGGCAGCTGCGAAGTAAATCAAATGTTCCAGTCATTATGCTGACTGCTAAGGACAGCGAAGTAGACAAGGTTGTTGGGCTAGAACTCGGCGCCGATGACTATGTTACAAAGCCATATTCTGCGCGCGAACTTGTTGCTCGCATTCGCGCAGTACTTCGTCGCCACGGTGAAGAAGATGATCATTCAGATGGAATTATTACCGCCGGTCCAGTGCGCATGGATGTCGAGCGCCACCAAGTCAGCATCAATGGTGAGACACAACAATTCCCACTAAAAGAGTTTGAACTTCTTGAGTTCTTGATCCGCAATTCAGGTCGGGTGCTCACTCGCACCCAACTCATCGACCGTGTCTGGGGTAGCGACTACTTCGGCGATACCAAAACGCTCGATGTTCACGTCAAGCGCCTTCGCGCGAAGATAGAGAAAGACCCCGCCAATCCGATGTTAATTCAGACGGTACGGGGCCTTGGCTATAAATTTGAAGCTTAGGTATTAATTACCAACGTTTGCGTAGTCGCCCTCTTTAAGAACTATTAGTACATCTGCCTTAATCACTTCTTCACTTCCGAAGGTGATTGTCACAGGTACGCGCTTTCCTGCTTCTACATTGAGTCCTGGAACGCGAGCGGATGCATTAGCGATGTCGCCAGCGAAGGTGATTGGCGCATTAGTTTCTAGAACTGGATTTGCTGGGTTAATTACGGCAGCAATTTGATTTGCAGTAATCGAAAGAATTGCATCTTTTTGAGCTCCAGTATTAATGAAAGTTCCAATGAATACAGCTGATCCATCAGCTTGCGCAACCAGAGTTAAATTGCGAACCTTGAGTAAGCCCTGATTAATCTCAACGCCATCTGTTACTTGCTTAATCATTCGCGTTGGGGCATCAGCACCATTTGCGCATCCTGTCAAGAGTAAAGATGCGGCGATGAAAAGCCCTGAGATAGGCGTCAAATAATGGTTATTTCGATTTTTAAGAGGCATAGGGCTAATGGTATCCTTGGCTTCTATCGAAAGGCCAAATTGAATGTCATTTAAGGTCGGCGAAACCGTTGTATATCCGCATCACGGAGCGGCTCTCATTGAAGCAATTGAGACCCGGACCATTAAAGGCGAAGAGAAGATTTACCTAGTTCTCAAAGTGGCTCAAGGCGATCTCACAGTTCGAGTTCCCGCAGATAATGTAGATCTTGTAGGCGTCCGCGACGTTGTCGATAGCGCCGGATTAGACCGTGTATTTAATGTTTTGCGTCAGCCATATACCGAAGAGCCAACCAACTGGTCACGTCGCTACAAGGCAAATGTCGAAAAGCTTGCTTCAGGTGATGTCATCAAGGTTGCCGAAGTTGTCCGCGATCTCTATCGCCGCGACCTCGACCGTGGACTTTCAGCCGGTGAGAAGCGCATGCTCTCCAAGGCTAAGCAGATTTTGATCTCTGAACTCGCTCTCGCTGAGCGCACAGATGAAGAGAAAGCCGGCGTTATTCTCGACGAGGTTCTCGCTTCCTAATCGGTTCGCTTATGAACCACTATTCCAAGACCGCAGTCATCATTCCGGCTGCGGGCAGCGGTGAACGACTCGGCGCCAATCTACCTAAAGCACTTGTCCAGATTGTTGGACGAACTCTCCTAGAACATTCATATTCCAGACTCTCACCCGTTGCCGCTCAAATAATTGTTGCTGCACCTGCTGGCTTCGAAGATCGATTCCGCGAGCTATTAGGCGATAGCGTCACGATTGTTACCGGCGGCTCCACTCGAACTCAAAGTGTGAAATTGGCGTTGGCCGCACTTAATCCAGAGATTGAATACGTTCTTGTTCACGATGCAGCTCGCGCACTTGCCTCAACCGATTTGGCTAAACGCGTATTGGCGGCGCTCGCTGGTGGCGATGTTGCTGTCATTCCTGGTCTCGCAGTTACCGATACCGTAAAAGAGATTGACGCAGATTCTCGAGTTGTAGGTACGCCAGATCGCGCTCGCTTGGTTGCTGTGCAAACACCCCAAGGTTTTGATCGCCAAACACTTGTTAACGCTCATCAATCTGGCGCAGATGCCACGGATGATGCAGCTCTCGTGGAATTACTCGGTCAATCAGTTCGCGTTATTGCCGGCGAGGCAGGCGCTTTTAAAATTACTCATCCTGAAGATATTGAACGTGCTACGAATTTGCTCACGGATAATAAATCTGCAGATATTCGAGTTGGTGTCGGTACGGATGCGCATGCATTCTCTTCCGATCCATCGCGTCCAATGTGGTTGGCAGGATTGCATTGGCCCGATGAAATTGGCGTGGCTGGCCACTCTGATGGCGACGTTGCAGCTCATGCCATTTGCGATGCGCTCTTTGCTGCAACTGGGCTAGGCGATTTAGGCTCTAACTTCGGAACATCTGATCCCAAATATTCTGGCGCATCTGGAGCAACTATGCTTCAAGAAACTCTGGCTAGAATTTCAGCAGCTGGTTTCGATATCGTGAATGTTTCGGTACAAATTGTTGGCAATCAGCCAAAAATTGGTCCACGTCGCGCCGAAGCAATCGCGGCACTATCGGCTCCATTAGGTGGAGCACTTGTATCAGTCACCGCTACAACTACTGATGGACTCGGATTTACTGGTGAAGGTAAGGGTATTTCTGCGGTTGCTACCGCACTTGTGGTTCGTCGTTAATCCCGGCGCAAGTTAAGATTGACCCATGTCCACCTCTGATCTGCATCTCTACAACACTGCAGATAGAGCCGTCTCAAAATTCGTTCCCATCAGCGAAGGCAAGGTTGGAATTTATCTCTGCGGCGCGACCGTGCAAGCTCCACCACATATTGGCCATATTCGCTCCGGCGTTAATTTCGACATATTACGTCGCTGGTTAATCGCTAGCGGATACGAGGTCACCTTTATTCGGAACGTCACCGATATCGATGACAAGATTCTTCATAAAGCAGTGCACGAAGAGATTCCTTGGTGGGCAGTTGCCATGAAGTACGAGCGCGCATTTAGCGATGCATATGCAGCTCTCAATGTTCTACCACCGACATACGAACCTCGTGCCACCGGCCACATCACACAGATGATTCAATTGATGCAGATTTTGATCGACAACGGCAGCGCATATGCGCCAGGCAACGGCGATGTCTATCTCAATGTTCGCTCGCTAAAGGAATACCTCACACTTTCAGGACAGAAGCTCGATGACTTACAGCCTGCCGAAGATGCAGATCTAACATTCAAGAAAGATCCACGCGACTTTGCACTCTGGAAAGCTGCAAAGCCCGGCGACCCATCATGGCCTACGCCGTGGGGAGATGGTCGTCCTGGTTGGCACTTGGAATGTTCAGCAATGGCGCACGCGTATCTTGGTGAGTCATTTGATATTCACGGTGGCGGTTTAGATCTGGTATTTCCGCATCACGAAAATGAAATTGCTCAGTCCACTGCTGCAGGTTGGGGTTTTTCTAAGGTGTGGATGCATAATGCTTGGGTAACAACTTCCGGCGAGAAGATGAGTAAGTCTCTCGGCAACTCACTTCAAGTACACGAGCTCCTCAAGAAAGTTCGCGGAATTGAATTGCGTTGGTATCTTGGCAGTGCTCACTATCGGTCAATGCTCGAATTTTCATTTGAAGCTCTAGAAGAAGCATCCGTTAATTTCCGTCGCATTGAAGGATTTCTTAATCGCGCCACCGAAATCCTCAGTAGCGAAATTACCCCAACAATTTCAGCCGAATTCTCCATCGCGATGAATGATGATTTAGCTGTTCCGATGGGACTTGCCACAATCTCTGAAGAGGTAAAGCTCGGTAATACCGCTATCACCGCTAATGATGAAAAAGCGCTTGCAGTGCATGCCGGCCGCGTCCGGGGAGCCCTCCAAATTCTTGGCTGCGATCTATTCGACGCCGTTTTTGCAACAACTGGTGGTGCCTCCACTGAAGTCATTGATGGTTTGATTGCACTCGCACTTGAACAACGTGAAGCTGCCCGCGCTCGAAAAGACTTTTCCACTAGCGATTCCATCCGCGATAACATCGCAAGCCTTGGAATCACTCTGGAAGACTCCCCATCTGGACCTCGTTGGTCTATCTCCACTGCTCTTCCTCGAGAAAAATAAGAAACAGGTAAGTAATGCGCCCAGGTAGAAAACGTCGCGAAGCAGAAGCTGCGCCAAAGCGAACCACTAGCGCACCGCGCACTGGGGGGCGCAAGCCAGAATCACGCCTCGAAACTCGCGCTAATACTGATGCAGTTGCTGGTCGCAATAGCGTTGTAGAAGCGCTGCGCGCAAAGATTCCGGCAAAGGAGCTTTTGATTGCCGAACGTGCTGAGATTGATGAGCGCATGACTGAAGCGCTTCGGTTAGCGAAGAATCAAGATTTAGGAATTAAGGAAGTTGCTCGAGGTATTCTCGATGGTGTTACTGGCACAACAATGCATCAAGGCATTGCTCTCATCATTAAGCCTTTTGCATACAAAGATTTTGGACAATTGATTTCACAAGCACAGAAGCCTGGTTTACTCATCGGTCTTGATGGCGTTACTGACCCACATAATCTCGGCGCAATCGTTCGTAGCGCCGCAGCCTTTGGCGCAGATGGTGTTGTAATCCCAGAACGTCGCAATGCCGCGATGACTGGTTCAGCCTGGAAATCTTCTGCTGGAGCTGCGGCACGACTTCCGATCTCGCAAGTAACAAATATGGTGCGGTCGATTGAAGATGCTAAGAAAGCTGGCTTCTTTGTTGTTGGTTTAGATGCTGAAGGTCAAGAGTCACTGCCTAAGTTTTCACTGGCCAAAGAGTCTATTTATGTCATCGTAGGTAGTGAGGGAAAGGGCCTTTCTCGCCTAGTGCGCGAGAAGTGCGATCTCATTCTTTCGATTCCGATGCAGAGCGATATGGAATCGCTTAACGCAAGTGTGGCCACCGCAATTGTTCTGTACTGGGTTTCAGAGAACCGGGCCAAGCAGGAATAAGTCATGAGCAAGTACACACGTTTCATCACTCTCGGGGATTCAATGACCGAGGGAATGTGTGACGATATTGTCGATGGTCAGTATCGAGGTTGGGCTGATCGGGTAGCGGATGTGCTGGCTCGAAATAATCAGGGCTTTTCATATTTTAATTTAGCGATTCGCGGCAAACTATTACATCAGGTTATTACTGATCAAATTCCTATTGCGAAGAGATATATCGATGGTCCACAAACGCTGATCTCCTTTAACGCTGGAGCGAACGACGTACTGCGGCCCAATTACAAACCAGCGAAGGCAATGGCTGAATATCGCGCAGCTGTAAAAGAACTTTCAAGCACCGGTGCCACATTACTTTTGTTTACCGCAATTGAAACCGTGGATGGTTCTGGCAAAGCTGCCGATTTGTGGCGCGAGCGGTTTGGTGAGTTCAATACAAATGTCCGAGAGGTTGCGGCAGAGTATGGCGCGATATTGGCGGAGGCCAAACGCGCACCGTTCCTATCGGATAAGCGCTTCTTACACACAGATCGACTCCACCTCAATGCTGAAGGCCATCGGCGCTTTGCTCAAGCAGTACAGGAAGTTCTCGGGCTGGATACTGATCCGGGTTGGGATATTCCACTTGGACCGGCACCGAAGAAGAACGCTCTGCTCGAAAATCTTCAGAACGCTAAATGGATTATTACTTTTGTCATTCCTTGGTTATGGCGCAGGTTGCGCGGAAAATCTTCGGGCGATGGGCGCAGTGCAAAGCATTTTGCACCGGTCCCGTGGCCACTGAATAAATAGTTACTTGTTCTCGGGAAGAAGAATCTTCTTCAGCATCGCGATATTTTCGACACATTTACCCGCGCCATTAACTACTGCATAAAGCGGATCTTCGGCAATACTCACCGGCATTCCGGTCTCAAAACGGAGGCGTTCGGTCAGGCCATTAAGTAGCGCTCCGCCACCTGCGAGCATGATGCCATTGCGAGAGAGATCTGAGACTAAATCCGGCGGCGTCTCTTCTAAAGTATTTTTAATAGCGGTGACAATTTTTATCAGGTTATCTTCGATAGCAGCGTGAACTTCTTTTGCGGAAACTAATAAATCTTTCGGTAGACCAGTAACCAAGTCACGACCGCGAATACGCGCAGTTGCATCATCATGTGACTTAAATGCCGAACCGATAGCCATCTTTAACTCTTCTGCGGTGCGTTCACCAATCAAGAGCATGTGTTCATTCTTTATATAAGCAACTATTGCCGCGTCGAGTGCGTCGCCACCAATTCGAATTGAACGCGATCGAACTATTCCGCCAAGTGAAATTACGGCAACATCCGTGGTGCCGCCACCAATATCAACAATCATGGAGCCCATCGGTTCTTGAACTGGAAGACCGGCACCAATAGCAGCAGCCATCGGCTCCTCCATGATGTACACCTTGCGAGCTCCGGCGGCAAAGGCGGCATCTTTAATTGCGCGATGTTCGACCGATGTCACCACAGGCGGAACTGCAACAACAACGGTGGGCTTCGAGAAAATTCGCTTCATTCCCACTTTCTCCATAAACATACCCAACATCTTTTGGGCAGTTTCGAAGTCTGCGACAACTCCATCCTTAAGTGGACGAATAGAAACAATATTGTCTGGTGTACGTCCCACCATGTTGCGCGCATCGGAGCCAACAGAAATAACTGCGCCGGTAGTTGTGTTTATGCAAATAACACTCGGTTCGTTAAGGACAACACCGTGATGCGCTCTATAAAAAACTGTATTAGCCGTTCCAATATCGATAGCGAGGTCATGGCCGAACAGCTTTTTCATTGACACTCGCTATCGATCGCGTATTGGGGAATGCCATCGTAGAACTCTCTGGATAGCCGGGGGAAGGGCTAGCGGGTGAACTAAGGGGGTGGTCATTAGCCGGGATTCGCGCGCTCATTCAGGCGTAGAGCACCTCTGCGTTACCCGATGTTCACCTCTATCCAGCAAAATAGGGTTATGTCTTCCCAGCGCTTTCCCATTCTGGCTCGCAGCCCGCGTGAGACCCTCATTGATCGAGAGCTCAGCTGGCTCGCCTTTAACGAACGCGTGCTTGAGTTAGCAGAGGATGAAGGCGTCCCACTTCTCGAACGATGCAGGTTCTTAGCGATCTTCTCCTCTAATCTCGATGACTTTTTTATGATTCGAGTTGCGACGCTTAAGCGAAAGTTAGAGAGTGGAGTAACTCAGCGGAATACCGCCGGCTATACACCGGCTGAATTAATGGTGGAACTCTCGAAGAAGACACAAGAATTGATTGCTCGCCAAACCAAGTGTTTTCACGAGCGGATTATGCCGGAACTAAATTCAATTGGCATCGAAATCATTAAATGGTCCGATCTCCAAGATGCTGAGCGCACATATGTAAACCAAATTTTTCAGGAGAAAATTTTTCCCGTCCTTACTCCACTTGCGGTAGATCCATCACACCCATTCCCATACATTTCTGGCCTCTCACTCAATCTCGCAGTTGTAGTGAATCAAGTGGGTGCAAGTGATGATGATGCGAAGCTCTTTGCGCGCGTAAAAGTTCCTTCTAATCTGCCAAGATTTGTGGAGACATCTACCGATAATAAGCGCCGGTTTATCCCATTAGAACAGGTCATCGTTGCAAATCTAGAACATCTCTTCCCGGGTATGGAACTACATTCTCACTTCGCTTTTCGAATTACTCGAAATGCTGATTTAGAACTCGAAGAGGAGGAGACGGAGGACCTGCTCGCATCGATGGAGCAAGAATTACTCCGTAGAAAATTTGGTCCGCCAGTCCGACTTGAAATCGATCGTGATATTGAGGGTGAACTTCTTACTACCCTGATGGAAGAACTTGGCGTGAAAGATCATGAGGTCAGCCGTTATCAAGAACCACTTGATCTCACCGGCCTTAATCGAATCGCTGATTTAGATTTCCCCGAGCTTAAATACCCAGTCTTTCGCAATCAAGTACATAAAGATCTACGTGAAGCAGATCCAGAGTCAACCGAGGCCTTCTTCGACGCTATCAAGCGCCATGAAATTTTGCTGCATCACCCATACGAATCATTTAGCTCCTCTGTGGTCCGCTTTCTAGAATCGGCCGCTGCCGACCCACACGTCTTAGCGATAAAGCAGACGCTCTACCGAACATCCGGTGACTCGCCAATCGTAGGTGCGTTGATTGAAGCTGCTGAAGCCGGCAAACAAGTCCTAGCCGTTATTGAAATTCGGGCGCGCTTCGATGAGCAGGCAAATGTGCGTTGGGCAAGAAAGTTAGAGGATGCTGGCGTCCACGTGGTTTATGGCTTAGTTGGATTTAAGACACATGCAAAACTCTCGCTCGTTGTTCGTGAAGAGTTCGGCGCAATCCGTCGGTATGTTCACATCGGTACCGGAAATTACAATCCAAAGACGGCTCGACTTTACGAAGATTTTGGTCTGCTCAGCGCTGATGCCGTACTTGGCGATGACGTCAATAAGCTCTTCAACCAACTATCTGGCTTTGCTCCACAAACATCGTTCTCGCGCCTACTGGTGGCTCCTCGCACACTCCGCTCAGGCTTACTAGAAAGAATTGAACGCGAAATAAAGAATCATCGCGATGGTAAGCCGGCCTATATTCGAATGAAACTAAATTCAATCTTGGACGAAGAATTTATTGAAGCCCTCTATCGAGCATCTAACGCAGGTATAAAAATTGATCTCGTTGTACGTGGGATCTGTGCGCTACGAGCTGGCGTCCCTGGACTTTCCGAGAATATTCAAGTCCGCTCAGTATTGGGACGATTCCTTGAGCACTCTCGCATATTCCATTTTGCCAATGGCGGCAGTGATGAACTCTGGATTGGTAGCGCAGATTTGATGCATCGAAACCTCGATCGTCGCGTTGAATCCATGGTTAATCTCACGCAACCAGATCATAAGCGGATGCTTATTCGCGCCCTCGATCACTATCTTTCTGAGACTTCACCAGCGTGGAAAATGCGCGAAGATGGCGGATGGCACCACGCAGTCCTCGGACCAGATGGCGCACCGCTCACTGATTTCCACGCGCAGGTAATAGATTGGTACAGGTTACGAGAATGAGTACAGCAATCGTTGCGGCCGGCGCAGTAATTTGGCGTAAGAACGCTGAAAAGAAGATTGAGATTGCAGTTGTGCATCGTCCTCGTTATAACGACTGGACTATTCCTAAAGGAAAGTTAGAACCAGGCGAAACTCTTATCTCTTGTGCATATCGAGAGGCGCAAGAAGAGACGGGACTCACCTTTGAATTTGGTCCCTTTCTTGGATCAGTGGAGTACTCGACTGTTGATGGTCAGAAAGTCGCTAGCTATTGGTCTGCCAAATACATTCCACAGAGCCACGACTTCACACCGAATAATGAAGTAGACATGTTGGAATGGTGGGACGCTGAAAAGGCAGCGAAGAAGCTGACCCGCGACACTGATAAAGAGATAGTTAATCTTTTCTTGGATTCACCCTACGACGCCACACCTCTTGTGCTTCTCCGTCACGCGAAAGCGTTGGCACGAGAGGAATGGCAGGGCGAGGATGAAGACCGCCCACTAGAAATTATTGGTCAGAATCAAGCGCGTCGCATGATGGTTAATCTTGCGCCGTATCACATCGTAGAAATTCATACATCAGATGCGGTTCGCTGCTATGACACGGTCGTTGGATTTGCTCGCGCGCTCTCCATCGATCCACTTGTTACTAGTGATGTCAGTGAATACACCTTTAAGAAAAATAAGGAGAAGGCACTCGATTTCATCAAGGATTTAGCAGACCAAGTCTCTAAGACAGAATCTGCGACAGTGGTCTGTAGCCATAATCCAGTACTGCCTAAGATGCTCGGAAAGTTAATTAAGAAATCGAAGGTTTCAGATAAAGAACTACCAGCCGGCAAGCTACAGCCGGGCGATGCGTGGGTACTCTTTTTGAAGAAGAAAAAGGTAGTCCAGGTAGATTATCTAGTGGCTCCTTAAGCCTCCATCCAGTCCATCCACTTAAGTACAACGCCTTCACGAAGCGCCCACGGGCAAATTTCTAGCTCGTCTAAATCTAAATTCCGCATCACGCTCTCGGCCACAAATGCACCAGCCACAATCTGTCTAGCGCGGTTAGCCGAAACTCCTGGCAACTCAGATCGTTCTTCTAGACTCATTGTTGCAAGCTTGCTCGAGATCTTTCGAATAGCGTCGCTTTTAATAACTTTGCCGTTACCGCCATACCAATCGCCGCATAAGCGAGCGATGGTGCGCAACGTCTTGCTTGTGGCAATAGCGCGATCTGATTCTTGATGATGTACCAGTGCTGGAAGAATAGATTCCAAGCGACCTTCGATGTAATCACGCAATGCTCGTACACTTTTATCGGAATACGGATCACCAACAAGATGGTTTTTTGTTAAACGTGCAGCGCCTAATGGAAGTGAAACGGCAACCTCA